>Ga0068858_100002481_pt1 | contig 18623 bp, 19 predicted proteins | sample KBSSwiS12_FD_66589 | JGI IMG/M metagenome (GOLD analysis project Ga0068858, IMG submission 66589) | Switchgrass rhizosphere microbial communities from Kellogg Biological Station, Michigan, USA - KBS Switchgrass S1-2 | ecosystem: Host-associated > Plants > Roots > Rhizosphere > Soil ...
TGGCGTCTGTGTACCGGCGCGCGCTATCATCCGCAATCAGCTTGAAGGGGGCGAGGGCGTGCCGTTGAGAACCCTGTTGCGACGCTGGCAGTGGACGGTGCTGTTCGCCGTCTTGTCATTCGGTGTTCTGTATTATCTGGAAAGTCGGCTGCAGGCCGCGACCGGCGTCGGCACCGTCGCGCTGCAATCCGCGCAGACGGCCATCGACTTCAAACGCGTGTTCGCTGCCTGGATCGCGCGCGAACATTCGGCTGCCGCGGGATTCAGCCTCGGCTTCGACTATCTCTTCATGCTGCTCTACGGCCTTTCCTTCTTCTATTCCGGGATCATCGTGCGCGAGGCATTTGCGCCCAAGAAAGGCGTGCTGCGAAGGTTGCTGAACTATCTCGCGCTCGTGCCCGTGGCGGGCGCGGTCGCCGATGCGGTGGAGAACGCACTCGAGTTTTCTATGATGAGCAACGGCCCGACAGACAGGTTGGCGCAAATGGCCTATTCGGCCACGAACGCCAAGATGATTTGTTTCTATGTGGGGCTCGCACTCCTGGTCGTAGCCGTCGCCGGATTCTTCAAATTGCGGGTGCCCAAGCAGGCTGAAGGGGTATGACGACACATCTCACACTGTTTCTCGCGGCGTCAGCCGTGCTGGCGGTGACGCCGGGGCCCGGATTGTTCTACGTCGCAGCGCGCACGCTTGCCGGTGGCCGGCGAGATGGCCTGTTGTCGATCGCCGGCACCGTGGTCGGCGGTATGGTGCATGTGGTGGCCGGTGCGTTGGGCGTGTCTGCTCTGCTTCTCGCCAGCGCTCGGATATTCACGGCGCTGCAGTTTGCCGGTGCGATCTATCTGGTCTGGCTCGGCATCCGCACACTGCTCGCGGCCGGCAACGAACAACCCCAATATGTGCCGCCGCATCGCCGCGCATTTCGCGACGGCGTCGCGGTAGAAGCTTTCAATCCCAAGACGGCAGTGTTTTTCCTAGCGTTCATCCCACAATTCATCGAACCCGCCCATTCCGTCGCCTGGCAATTTGTGCTGCTGGGCTCTATGGCGGTCACGTTGAACAGTCTCGCCGACATCGCCGTTGCACTGGCGGCATCGAGGGCGCGTGCATCCTATCGACAGCGGCCACGGCTGATGCGCCGGCTCGGCCAATTTTCCGGCGCCGTATTGTGTGGCCTGGGGATTTCATTGCTGTTCGCGCGCCGCGGCTGACACGGACGCAGGTGCGGTTGCCATACGGTACGAATGTCGCGGACTGATGACGCGGTCATGTCCTGGGTCTAGTCTTGAGTTTCTGGGAAACGGGGAGGACGACTGGGTGGGCACTTCAGACAAGAAAGACGGCATTGCGCGCCGCGACATCTTTGCGCTTGGTGCCGGCGCGGCAGCGTTGGTCGCGACATCGGGGCAAGCGCACGCGGCGCCAAATCAACTGCAAGCTGCCGCAGCCGGTCGTATCGAGGGTGGCGCTGGTGTTCCCGTCGTTACCAAGGTCATCGATACCACGAGCGGGCGCGTGCAGGGTCTCGTCAACGACCGCGTACATACGTTCAAGGGCATTCGCTATGGCGCGCCGCCGGTCGGACCGCTGCGCTGGATGCCGCCGCAAAAGCCGGTGCCGGCGAGCGTCATCCTGGACTGTTCCGAATATGGTGCGCCCGCCATGCAGATGGCGACGGGAGCGACGGCGGCGCCGATGACCGATTTCGGCATGCAGATGAGCCGGGTGTTTACGACGCCGTCCGAACTGAAAATCCAGAACGAAGATTGCCTGTTCCTCAACGTCTGGACGCCCAACACGGACAGCAAAGCGCGGCCGGTGATGTTCTGGATTCATGGCGGCGGGTTCGCCTATGGCTCCGGCGGTCAACCGATCTATTGCGGCGAAGACCTGGCGCGCGATCACGACGTCGTCGTGGTCAGTGTCAATCATCGCTTGAACCTGTTCGGCTATCTGTATCTCGGCGATGCCATGGGAGAGGCATACAAGACGTCCGGCTCGGTGGGCATGCAGGACCTGGTGCTCGCCCTGCAATGGGTAAAGGACAATATTTCTGCGTTCGGCGGTGATCCGGGCAACGTCACAATCATGGGCCAGTCTGGCGGCGGCGCGAAAGTCTCGCTGCTGCTGGCGATGGATTCGGCCAAAGGTCTGTTCCACAAGGCGTCGGTGCAATCCGGCCCAGGGTTACTGACCGGGCGCCGGGAAAACGCCGTGAAGGCGACGAACGGCCTGCTCGACGAGCTCGCGATCAAGCCCGGCGATGTCGCGGCGCTCCAGGCGGTACCCGCCGCACGCCTCATCCAGGCCGCCTTCGCATCCGAGGCCAAGGCGTCGGGCGGCGTGCCTCGCATGCCTGGAATGCCGCGCGGCGGCGGTGGGTTCGGGTTCGGCCCGATCGTTGATGGGATAGCGATCACGCGCGACCCCTTCACGCCGGACGCACCTGCGGTCTCGGCCGACATTCCGCTGCTGCTGGGCTACACCAAGGATGAAATGACGCTCTTCATGGCGGCATTGCCATGGTTCGGCACGCTCACCGAAGACCAGCTCAAGCAATTCACCTCACCGATTCCAAAGGGACCGGCGATTGTCGAAGTCTGGCGCAAAATCCGTCCGGACTATTCGCCGACCTATCTTTTCGCGGCCACGGTCAGTTCGATGTTTGCCATGGGCGGTTCGATCACGCTCGCCGAGCGCAAGGCGGCGCAGCACGCTGCACCCGTTTACATGTGGCAGATGAATTGGGAGACCCCCGTTGCCGGCGGCATTTTCAAGTCGCCGCATACGATGGAAATTCCCTTCATGCTGGATTCCTATCGCCGGGTCCGCGCGTTCGTCGGTCCCGATCCGGGTGCGGCAAACATGGCCCGCCAACTTTCGGCTGCCTGGGTGGCGTTCGCGCGGAGCGGAAATCCCGATTGCAAGCAGATCCCGCACTGGCCGGCCTATGACGCGGCGACGCGCGCGACGATGGTGTTCGATACCAAGAGCCAGGTGGTGAACGATCCCAATGCCGAGGTGCGTCAGATCCTGCAAAGGCCCTGAGCGTGCCGCGCGCTTGACCGCGCAGCGCCCCTCAGTATATTGCGCGGCTCCCGGCGGGCTCGGTTCCGCTGGAAAACGCTTTTCTTCAAGGACTTAACCCATGTTCGCGGTCATCCGCACTGGCGGCAAGCAATACAAGGTGGCCAAGGACGATGTCCTGGTCATCGAAAAGGTTGCCGGCGATGTCGGCTCGACCCTCAAGATTGGGGAAGTCCTCATGCTGGGCGGTGACAAGCCGAAGCACGGTGCGCCTTTGATCTCCGGCGCCTCGGTGGCGTGCGAAATCCTGGCCCAGGGCAAGGGTGAAAAGGTCATCGCATTTAAGAAAAAGCGCCGCAAGAACACGCATCGCAAGCGCGGCCATCGCCAGCCCTTCACCAAGGTGAAAATCACCGGCATCAGCGCGGCCTAGGGAACACGACGTCATGGCACACAAAAAAGCAGGTGGCTCTTCGCGCAACGGACGTGACTCGGCAGGTCAGCGTCTCGGCGTGAAACTGTTCGGCGGCGAAAAGATCGTCGGCGGCAACATTATCGTGCGCCAACGCGGCACCAAGTTCTGGGCCGGCGACAATGTCGGCATGGGCAAGGATCACACGCTCTTTGCACTTTGCGACGGTCAAGTCGCCTTCAAGTCGGGCTTCAAGCGTCGCACCTACGTATCGGTTGTGAACGCGATGAATCCGGCGACGAAGAGCGCGGCAAAATAGGCGGCTGAAGACATAGGCCGCCAAGAAATTGGCGGCCCATTATCGGAGGGAGATGGTCCGCCATCTCCCTTTTTTTTCCTCCGACAGAGGAGGAACGTGTCATGTCATGCAGCAGACTGGAAACGGAGCGCTTGCTGTTACGCCCGCCCGAGCGGCGCGATATTCCCGCTTTCGTGCCGCTGATCGGCGATCTCGAGGTTTCGAGAAATCTCGGCAACGTGCCGCACCCTTATGCGGAGAACGACGCGCACGCGTGGCTTTCGAAGCTCGACGAGCGCCGTGCCAAGGGAGAAGTTTTTCCCTATGCCATCACGCGTAAGGCCGACGGCGCCTATCTCGGCGGCTGCGGCCTGCACCTGGAGAACGGGGCGCTCGAATTGGGTTACTGGCTCGGCAGGCCCCATTGGAAACTTGGATATGCCACCGAAGCGGCCCGTCGCGTGCTGGACTTTGCCTTCGACGAATTGCAGATCGGGGAAGTCTGGGCCGGCTGGTTCCACGACAACCCGAAATCCGGCCACGTGCTCGCCAAGCTCGGCTTCGCAGCGACGCGATTCGAAAAGCGAGCCTGCATGGCGCGCGGTATCGACGTCGGGTGCAACATCGTCACGCTGAGCCGCGAGACATTTGCGCGGAGGATGGCGTCATGAGCTTTCATCCGACCACGCAACGCCTCGTCTTGCGCGCGCCCATGCTGAGCGACATGGCAGACTTCGTGGCAATTTTGAACGACTACGACGTGGCGAAGAACCTGCAGAAGGTGCCGCACCCTTTCACCAACACGCTGTTTTGCGAGGCCTTGGCGCGCAGCGATCGGGAGCGTCGAGACGGCAGTGTCCATAGCTTCGCGGTCACGCGCGCGATGGACGGGGCTCTAATTGGTTTGTGTACCACCGAACGCGGCGCCGACGGCACTTGGGAGTTCGGCTACTGGTACGGCAGGCCGTATTGGGGCCAAGGCTACGCCACAGAAGCGGCAAGACCGGTGATGCGCTTCGCGTTCGAGGACATTGGAGCGGAGCGGCTTACGGCCGGTTGGTTTGACGACAATCCCGCATCCGGCGCGGTGTTGCACAAGCTGGGCTTTGCCATTACCGGCGTTGCGCGCGTTCACTGCAGGGCCAGGAATTGCGAAGTACTGTCAAACCGAGTCCAGTTGACGCGGGCCGAATTTGCGCGAAAGAAGGCGGCATGAAACTGACCGTTCGCCCGCTGACGCCCGATCTGTGGCCGCAACTCGAGGAGTTGTTCGGCAAGGTAGGCGCCTGCAATGGCTGCTGGTGCATGTATTGGCGCATCGGCAGCGCCTATAGCGCGCGCCCGCGCGAGGAAAACAGGAAAGCCTTCAAGGCGGTGGTGAAAAGAGGACCGCCGCCGGGACTGCTTGCCTTTGCGGACGACCTCGTCGTCGGCTGGGCGCAAGTGACGCCGCGGAATTCCCTGCCGGGACTGGACCGCGGCCGTTTCACCCAGCGTGTCGACGATATGCCGGTTTGGGCGTTGTCCTGCTTTTACATTCGTCGCGGTTGGCGCGGCAAAGGCATCATGACGGCGCTGATCGCGGCAGCGGCGAAATTCGCGAAGGAAGCGAAAGCGCCCGCACTCGAAGCCTATCCGACGAAGACCAGCACGCGGCGAAGCAATGCGGGCATGTATACCGGCATCGCGTCCAGTTTTTCGCGTGCCGGCTTCAAGACCGTGGCAGCACCGGTGCGACATCGTCCGACCATGCGGCTCGACCTGAAGAGAGTCGCGCGATGAAATTTCTCGATGTCGCGAAAGTCTATATCCAGTCTGGCAGTGGCGGGAATGGTTGTGTCGCGTTCCGACGCGAGAAGTTCATCGAATATGGCGGACCATGGGGCGGCAATGGCGGCAAGGGCGGCGATGTCTGGGTCGAAGCCGTCGACAATCTCAACACGCTGATCGACTTTCGTTTTCAGCAGCATGTCCGCGCCAAGAACGGCGAAGGCGGCATGGGCAAGGAGATGACCGGCGCGCATGGCGCGGATGCGATTATGAAAGTGCCGGTCGGCACTCAGATTTATGAAGCGGACGGCGAGACGCTGATTGCCGATCTCGCCACCACCGGCGAGCGCGTCAAGCTCCTGCGGGGCGGCAATGGTGGCTTCGGCAACGCGCATTTCAAGAGCTCGACCAACCAGGCGCCGCGACACGCCAATCCGGGTCAGCCTGGCGAGGAAAAAATCATCATCCTGAAGCTGAAACTGATAGCCGATGCCGGCCTGATCGGCATGCCCAATGCGGGCAAGTCGACGTTTCTGTCACGCGTGTCCGCGGCGCGCCCCAAGATCGCGGACTATCCGTTCACCACGTTGGCGCCGCAGCTCGGCGTGGTGCGCATCGACGGCACCGACTTCGTGCTCGCCGACCTGCCGGGCTTGATCGAGGGTGCGCATGACGGCGCCGGCCTCGGCGATCGTTTTTTGGGCCATGCCGAGCGTTGCCATGTCATCGTGCACTTGGTGGACGGCACTGAGAGCGAAATCGCCAAGATCTACAAGACCATTCGCGCCGAGCTGGAAGCCTATGGCCAGCTGTTGATCGCCAAGCCGGAAATTGTGGCCCTCAACAAGTGCGACGCAATACCCAAGGCGGTTATTTCCCGGAAGCGCGCCGCGCTCGAGAAAGCCTGCGGCCATCAGGTGTTCGTGGTCTCCGGCGTCTCGGGCGAAGGGGTCGATGAGGTGCTGCGCGCCACCGCGAAAGAAATCGTCAAGCGCCGCGGCAAGACGGTCGCGCGAAAGCCGGCCAAGGTGGCGTGGTCACCGTGAGCGATCCGCTCTCCGCTGCGCGGCTCGTCGTCGTCAAGGTCGGATCGGCGCTGCTGGTCGACGCAGGGAGCGGCACGTTGCGGCGTGACTGGCTGCAGTCGCTGTGCGCCGACGTCGTGGCGCTCCGGCGCGAGGGCAAGAACGTCATCCTGGTTTCGTCCGGCGCGATTGCGCTGGGGCGCCGGGCGCTCAGGCTCAGGGCCGGTCCATTGAAGCTCGAAGAGAGCCAGGCCGCCGCTGCTGCCGGACAAGTGCGCCTCGCCGAAGCCTACGCCGATATCCTGGCCGGAGCCGACATCGTCGCTGCCCAGATTCTCTTGACGTTGGGTGATACCGAACAGCGGCGGCGCTATCTGAACGCCCGCGCCACCTTGAAGACACTGATCGAGCTTGGCAGCATCGCGGTCATCAACGAGAACGATACGGTAGCGACAGCCGAGATCCGCTATGGCGACAATGACCGGCTGGCCGCCCGCGTTGCCAGCATGATGGAAGCCGATCGACTTATCCTGCTCTCCGACGTTGACGGACTCTACACCGCCGATCCCGCGCGCGACGCCAAGGCGGACCATGTTGCCCATGTCGCAAGCATTACGCCGCAGATCCAGGCCATGGCGGGAGAATCCATTTCCGGAGTCGGGCGCGGCGGCATGGCGTCCAAGCTCGCCGCGGCCAAAATTGCGACGGCGGCGGGCTGCGATGTCATTATTGCCAAGGGCACTTCCAACCATCCCATAGCCGCCATCCGCCGCGGCGAGCGCGCCACGCATTTCGCGGCCAACGGCACGCCGGCCGCCGCGCGCAAACGCTGGATCGCGGGCGTTTTGAAGCCGGAAGGAACGCTCATCATCGATGCCGGCGCCGCGAAAGCGCTCGCGGAGGGCAAGAGCTTGTTGCCGGCCGGCATTCGCCAGATCGACGGCCGCTTCGAGCGCGGCGACGCAGTTCTGGTCAAGGATCAATCGGGACGCGAGATCGCGCGCGGCCTCGCCGCCTATGGCGCGGGCGATGCGGAAAGAATTGCCGGCAAGCGCTCGCTCGAGATCGAAGCCATCTTGGGTTATCGCGGGCGCGACGAGATGATCCATCGTGACGATTTGGCCTTGACGGGAAGCGTGCTGTGAACGCGCCCGATACCGCCGCACTTACTGGCGAGATGCTGCAGCTTGGCCGTGGCGCGCGCAGTGCGGCGCGGGCGCTGCGCGAGGCCTCGACGGCAACGAAAAATTATGCGCTGCGTGCTGCCGCCGGCGCCGTTCGGGCGCAGGGCACCACCATTCTCGCCGCCAACGCACTCGACATGTCCGTGGCGGCAGCGCTCTCGCCGGCCCTGCGTGATCGCCTGTTGCTGGACGGCGCGCGCGTCAGCGCGATGGCACAGGCGCTGGAAGACGTGGCGGCGCTTCCCGATCCCGTCGGGCGCGAGCTGGCGCGCTGGACGATGCCCAACGGGCTCGACATTGCGCGCATCGCTACGCCCATCGGCGTAATCGCGATGATCTATGAAAGCCGGCCCAACGTGACGGCCGATGCCGGCGCGCTGGTGCTGAAGTCGGGCAATGTTGCAATCCTGCGCGGCGGTTCGGAATCGGCGCACTCCTCGGCTGCCATTCACGCGGCACTTGTCGAGGGTTTGCGCGCTGCCGGGCTGCCGGAAGCGGCTCTTAGCCGCGTTCCGACCACCGATCGAGCGGCCGTTGGCATGTTGTTATCCGGGTTGGAGGGCACGATAGACCTCATCATCCCGCGCGGCGGCAAGGGCTTGACCGGACGGGTGATGGCAGAGGCGAAAGTGCCGGTGCTCGCGCATCTGGAAGGTGTCTGTCATGTCTATGTGCATGCGCAGGCTGATCTGGCGAAGGCCCGCGCCCTGGTCGTGAATTCCAAGATGCGTCGCACCGGAGTGTGCGGTGCCGCCGAAACCCTGCTCATCGATCGTGCCGTAGCCAAGTCGCACGGCTTGCCGATATTGACCGATCTGGCGAACGCGGGTTGTGAAATCCGTGGCGACGAAGAAGTTTGCGCAATATTTCCCGGCGCAAAACGTGCCAGCGATGCTGATTGGTCAACAGAATATCTGGCGGCGATCATCGCGGTGAAGCTGGTCGATGGCATCGACGACGCGGTCGCGCACATCGCGCGCTACGGATCGCAGCATACCGAAAGCATCGTCACAGAAGACAAGGACACGGCGGAACATTTTCTCGCCACGCTCGATTCCGCGATCGTGCTGTGGAACGCCTCGACGCAGTTCGCCGATGGCGCGCAATTCGGCATGGGCGCGGAGATCGGCATTGGCACCGGCAAGTTGCACGCGCGCGGTCCGGTCGGGCTCGAACAGTTGACCACGTTCAAATATGTCGTGCGCGGCAGCGGTCAGGTGCGGCCATGAAGGCGATGCCGCACCGGCCGCGGGCAAGCTGGATCAGGCCACCAGGTCCGATTTCGCCCGGCCTGCGCATCGGTCTGCTCGGCGGGTCCTTCGATCCTGCTCATGAAGGCCATCTGCACGTCAGCGAAGTTGCGCTGAAGCGACTTGGTCTCGACTATGTGTGGTGGCTCGTCACGCCGCGCAATCCGCTCAAGGGCACCGCGGGCATGGGCTCGTTGCACGATCGCCTGCGCGCCGCGCGCGAACTTGCCAGTCATCCGCGCATCATCGTCATGGACATCGAACATGACCTGCAGACGCACTACTCATTCGATACTCTGTGCGCCTTGCAGAAGCGCTTTCCGCTGGTCAAATTTGTTTGGCTGATGGGCAGCGACAATCTCGAAATCTTCCGGCGCTGGTATCGCTGGGCCGATCTCGTGCGGCGCGTGCCGATCGCAGTCATTCAGCGTCCGGGAACCGTGCTTGCCGCGTTGCATGCCAAGCCGATGCAGCGCTTCGGCCGGCGCCGGAGCGAACATGGACTGTATGACAAGAGCCCACCGGCCATAGCCATCATCGACGGCAAGCGCAACGCCCAGAGCTCCACCGCCATCCGTGCGGCCCAGCGCTTCGCGGAGGGCTTGGTCGGTGTCATTCCCACGTGATAGGTTGATCGTACCGTGAGCCCATTGGGCCACGATGGAGGACGCACACTGACCCGTAAGATCACCGGCGCAAAAAAGGTGCCACCGAAATCCCGCGCTGCCGTCAAATCGGTGGCGAAAAAACCCTCAAAAAAAGTCGTGTCGAGGAAGGTGGCGCTGAAGAAGGCAGCAAACCGGCCTCTCTATGCCGCCGACCACGCGCTCCTGGAACGCATCAAGGCATCGCTTGACGATGACAAGGCCGAAGACATTGTGACGATTGACCTCGCCGGCCGATCCGCGCTTGCCGACGCGCTCATCATCGCCACCGGACGCTCCTCGCGCCATGTCGCATCGATCGCCGAGCACCTGGCGCGGCGGTTGAAAGATGCCGGCTACGGTACGCGACCCGTCAACGGCGCGGCACAGGGCGATTGGGTTCTGGTCGATGCCGGCGACGTGATCGTGCATGTGTTCCGCGCCGAAGTGCGAGATTATTACGATCTCGAAGGCATGTGGTCGGTCGAGGAACCCCAACGCGGCCGCGCCGTGGGTTGAGCGGTGCGCCTCAACATCATCGCCGTCGGCTTCGGTCGCGGTACGGCGGAAGCGGTGCTGACCGAAGACTTCCTGGAACGCGCGGCACAGATCGGAAAACGCCTCGGTTTTTCTGCCATCCGCTGTGAAGAAGTCGCCGTGGCCAAGGAGCGTGAGCTCAAGAAACGTCGCGCCGATGAAGCCGAACGTCTGGCAAGGCGCATTCCAGACGGTGCGCACATCATCCTGCTCGACGCCAAGGGCAAAGGCATGACCAGCGAGGACTTCTCCGAAATGCTGGCCGCGTTGCGTGATGCCGGAACCCGGGATCTCGCATTCGTCATCGGTGGTCCCGACGGCCTGGCCCCACTGCCGCACAAACGCGCGGGTCGCAGCCTTGCCTTCGGGCCGCAGACTTGGCCGCACCTGCTGGTACGCGCCATGTTGAGTGAACAGATCTATCGCGCCCTGACGATCCTGGCGGGCCATCCCTATCATCGCGGTTGAGCGCGATCACATTATCCCTTCCTTAACCATGATGAGCGAGGCTGTCGCGTCGTATTGGGACGACGTAGCGATGGAAATCAAAGGGCCTGGACGGATCGAACCCGGCATTGTTCGCCGCGTCGCCAAAAGCGCGCCCGGAACCAGCAGCCCGTTCCAGGTTTCCGACGCGGGCGACGTGCGCGGTGCCATCGTCGCGGGACCTGGCCCCATCGGGGCGCTCGACTCCATCCTCATGTTGCAAGGGCTCGACGATTCCACTGACGGCCGCTCGAAAGGCATGGCGCATGGCGAACAGCTGCTCGACATGCTTGATCAAGTACGCGACGGTTTGCTGGCCGGCGGCGTGCCACGCGCCACACTCAATCGTCTGGCCAATGCCGTGTCACGCCGGCACGACGCCTTCAACGATCCGAAACTGCAAACGGTGCTCGACGAGATCGAACTGCGCGCCCATGTCGAGCTTGCCAAGCTCGAAATGATGGACAAGCGCGTCGCCTAGCGCCGCTCAGATATCGAGCAACAGGCGCTGCGGATCTTCCAGGTTCTCTTTCACCCGAACCAGGAAGGTGACGGCCTCGCGGCCATCCACCAAGCGGTGGTCATACGACAGCGCCAGATACATCATCGGCTTGATGACGATCTTGTCGCCTTCGGCCACCGGGCGCGGCTGAATCTTGTGCATGCCCAAAATGCCCGATTGCGGCGCATTCAAGATCGGCGTCGACATCAACGAGCCGAACACGCCGCCATTGGTGATCGTGAATGTGCCGCCCTGCAGCTCTTCGAGCTTGAGCTTGTTGTCGCGCGCGCGCAGGCCAAAATCGTGAATCTTGGCCTCGATCTGCGCCAGCGATAGCTGATCGGCATCGCGCACCACAGGCACGACCAGGCCCCGTTCGGTCGAAACGGCCACGCCGATGTCGTAATAGTTCTTGTACACGACGTCATCGCCTTCGATCTCGCCGTTGACGTTGGGCAGCTCCTTCAGCGCCGCGATGCACGCCTTGACGAAAAAGCCCATGAAGCCGAGCCGCACGCCGTGCTTCTTCTCGAAACTGTCCTTGTATTCGGCGCGCAGGGCCATCACATGGCTCATGTCGACTTCGTTGAACGTCGTGAGCTGGGCTGCGGTGTTCTGCGATTCCTTGAGGCGTAGCGCGATGGTTTTGCGCAGGCGGCTCATCGCCACACGTTCTTCGCGATCAGCGCGCGCCCGTGGTCCGGCATTTGGCGCTGCCGGGCGCGTGCTGCGCTCGGCCACGTGCGATTCCAGCGCGCTCAACATGTCGCCCTTGGTCACGCGCCCGTCGCGTCCCGAACCGCCGAGACGTGCCGGGTCGAGGCCGCTCTCCTCGGCGATCCGGCGCACGGAAGGCATCACGGCCGCAGCCGCCACAGGCTTGGCCGTCTCGACTTTGGCCGGCGCCGCAGCCGGTTTCGGCGCCGCCGCCGGAGCAGTCTTGCTCGGCGCCGCCTTGCCCTTGGCACCTTCCGAGATGGCGCCAAGGATCGCTCCGACCTGAACGGTGTCGCCTTCCTTGACCGCGATGGTTTCTATGGAGCCGTCCGCCGGCGCCGGCACTTCTACAGTCACCTTGTCGGTTTCCAGTTCCAGGAGCGGTTCATCGCGCCGGACGGCGTCGCCTTCCTTCTTGAACCATTTCGAAACCGTCGCTTCGGTAACGGACTCGCCCATGGCGGGGACTTTGATCTCGATGCTCATTGCTGGTCTCCGCCGCAAATCAGACGCGGCTCAGTTATAGCGTCAAAGCCTCGGCGAGGAATGCCTTCAATTCCGCCGTATGCTGGCTCATCAGCCCAGCGGCGGTGGAGGCGTATTCGGGCCGGCCGACATAGCGCGGCCGGCTGTTTCCGCCTAAGCGCGCGATCGTCTGCTCGATATGCGGCGCGACGAACGTCCAGGCACCCTGGTTCTGCGGCTCTTCCTGACACCACAGTATTTCGGCCTTGGGGAATCGGTTGAGTTCCAGCGCCAGAACATTTTCCGGGAACGGATAAAGCTGTTCGATGCGCAAGATTTGGATGCGGCTCTCATTCAGCTTTTCGCGCGCTTCCATCAGATCGAAATAAACCTTGCCGCTGCACAGGATGACGCGCTTGATCTGACCATCTTCGACCAGCTTGACGGTCGTAGCACCGGGCACGACTTCAGCCTGGTCGCGCAGCACGCGATGAAAGGACGAGCCCGGACCGAAATCGGCGAGGAACGAGGTGCAGCGCTTATGGCGCAACAGCGATTTTGGCGTCATCAGGATGAGCGGCTTGCGGAACGGCCGGTGCATTTGGCGGCGCAGAACATGGAAATAGTTGGCCGGGGTCGTGCAATAAGCAACCTGCATGTTGTCCTGGGCGCAGAGCTGCAGATAGCGCTCCAGGCGGGCCGAGGAGTGTTCCGGCCCCTGGCCCTCATAGCCGTGCGGCAGCAGCATCACCAAGCCGCACATGCGCAGCCATTTGGTTTCGCCCGAGGCGATGAATTGATCGATGATGACCTGGGCGCCGTTGGCGAAGTCGCCGAACTGCGCCTCCCACAGAGTCAGCACCTTGGGCTCGGCCGAGGAGTAGCCATATTCGAAACCCAGCACCGCTTCCTCGGAGAGCAATGAGTCGATGATTTCAAAAGGCGCCTGACCTTCGCGCACATGTTGCAGCGGGTAGTAGCGCGCCTCGGTTTCCTGGTCGATGAGCGCCGCGTGACGCTGAGAGAACGTGCCTTCGGTGGTGTCCTGACCGGAAAAACGGATCGGAATCTCCTCGAGCAGCAGCGTGCCGAACGCCAGCGCCTCGGCGGTGGCCCAGTCAAATCCTTCGCCGCTGGAAAACATCGCGGCCCTGGCCTCCAGCTGGCGCGCGATCGTCTTGTGCAGGTTGAAATCGGCCGGGATGGCACTGAGCGCCCGCCCGACTTCCTGCACGATGTCCAGTGGCACCGCGGTGTCGCCCCGACGATCACCCTTGGGCGCTGCCGCAAGTCCCGACCACCGGCCGTCCAGCCAATCGGCCCGGTCGGGGCGATGGCTCTTGGATTTTTCGAGCTCGGAATCAAGGCGTGTCATGAAGTCCGCATTCATCTGCTCGACTTCAGCCTCGCTGAGCGTACCTTCCGCGACGAGCTTCTTGGCGTAGATCTGCAAGGTTGTCGGATGATCCTTGATCGCCTTGTACATCAAGGGCTGCGTGAACGTCGGCTCCAGCGTTTCGTTGTGCCCGAACCGGCGATAGCAAACCATGTCGATGACGACATCCTTGTGAAACAGTTGGCGGTATTCCGTCGCCACCCGCGCGCAATGCACCACCGCCTCGGGATCGTCGCCGTTCACATGGAAGATCGGCGCCTGCACCATCAGCGCAATGTCGGTGCAGTAGGGCGAGGAGCGCGAATAGGCCGGCGCGGTGGTGAAGCCGATCTGATTGTTGATGACGAAATGCAGCGTGCCGCCGGTGCGGAAACCCTTGGTGCCGCTCATCGCGAAACATTCCGCGACGACGCCCTGGCCGGCAAATGCCGCGTCGCCGTGCAGCAATAACGGCATGACGCTGGCACGAGTCACGGTATCGTCGAGCTGCTGCTGCTTGGCCCGTGCCTTGCCTAGCACCACCGGATCGGATGCCTCGAGGTGCGACGGGTTCGCGGTGAGCGAGAGGTGAACCTGGTGATTATCGAATTCGCGATCGCTCGATGCGCCGAGGTGATATTTGACGTCGCCTGAACCCTGCACTTCGCTGGGATTGGCGCTGCCGCCGGAAAATTCGTGGAACAGCTGGCGGTAGGGCTTGGCCATGACGTTGGCGAGCACGTTGAGCCGGCCGCGATGGGCCATGCCGATGACGATTTCCTTCACGCCGAGCTGCCCGCCGCGCTTTATGATCTGTTCCAGTGCCGGGATCATCGCCTCGCCGCCGTCCAGACCGAAACGCTTGGTTCCGAGGAAGCGCAGACCGGCGAATTTCTCGAACCCTTCGGCTTCGACCAGCTTGTTGAGGATGGCCTTCTTGCCTTCCGGCGTGAAGAAGATCTCCTTGTCCGGGCCTTCGATACGGCGCTGCAGCCAATCCTTCTGTTCGGGATCGCTGATATGCATGAACTCGTAACCGATGCGCCCGCAATAAGTGCGCTTCAGGATCTCGGTCATCCGGCGCGGCGTGGCGCTTTCCAGTCCCATCACGCCGTCTATGAAGATCGGCCGATCCATGTCTTCGGCGTGAAAGCCGTAGAACGCCGGATCAAGCTGGGGGTGGGGTTGGCGCGGCGTGAGCTTGAGCGGATCGAGATCGGCTTCCAGGTGACCGATGACGCGATAGGCGCGCACAAGCTGGATCGCCCTGATCGACTCCTGCGACGCCAGGCGCAGATCTTTTTCGCTGCTCGCGCCTGCGCGCGCCGGCCACTGGCCGGTGAGCGCGCTGACCAACTCGCCGCCGTCATATTGCGGTTTCTGGTCGCGCCGCCACTGCGGTCCACGACCAACCTGGGCCGGTGACAGCGCGCGTTGGCCCAGGCTCGCAAAATAACGCCGCCAGCTTTCATCGACCGCATCGGGATTTTCGAGATACTGGGCGTAGAGCGACTCGACGAAGGCGGCATTGGTGCCGAACAGGAACGAAGTCGCTTCGAGGACCTCGTTGGAACTGCGAGCGAGCCGATCTGGAGAAGTTTGACTTGTCATTTCAAAGACTTAAGGAAGGACTTCTTGGGTCCCACCAATCCAATTGCGGCCGGGTGCCGGAAGGCTGGCGTGTAACGCCGAACTGGTGCCAATTCAACACTCGCCGGAGTTAAATATGGGTTCAATTCGACCGGATTGCGACGGGTGACGGGTACCCAAAGACTAACCGCGCTCGATGCGTTGCGCGGCGTAGCGGCCCTGGTGGTCGTCGTCTGGCATTGGCAACATTTCTTCGCGTCAAGCGGCGATTGGCAACCGGGCTGGGAGCGTTCGGCTCAGCCCTTCTTCTGGCTCCTAAAACCGCTTTACGTGCAAGGCTGGGCGGCCGTCGACCTCTTTTTCGTTCTGTCGGGCTTCGTGTTCTTTTGGCTGTACAGCGATTCAATTCGCCGGCGGGCCATGGGCGCTTGGCGGTTTGCACTGTTGCGCTTCTCACGGCTCTACCCGCTTCACCTCGCGATGCTGCTGCTCGTGGCCGGCTTGCAAGCACTTTTCTTTGCTGGGCATGACACGTTTTTCATCTACCAGGCCAATGATGGCCGGCACTTCATCGCGCATCTGTTTCTGGTGCAGAACTGGTGGCCGCATGCGCCGCAGAGCTTCGATGGACCGTCCTGGTCCGTCTCGATTGAAGTACTCTTGTACCTGCTGTTCTTCCTGGCCTGTCGCGCCGGGCTCAAGCGTGGGCTGCATTGTCTCATCGTCGCACTCATCGGCGGCATCCTGCTGCCTTATGACGAGCATATTGCGCGGGGTGTGATCGGCTTCTTCATGGGCGGATACATGTTCCGCTTGTGGGAGGAGCTGCGCGAGCATCCGCGCGCACCGCTGATTGCGAACCTCTTGTCCGTCATTGCGCTCTCTGGTTGGGTCGCATTGGGCATGATGCTGTACGCTGACGCCGCCTGGCTTGGTAATGGAGAAGGCAACAATCAGTTCCTGGTCGCATTCGACTTTGGGCTTTGTCCGCTCACGGTCCTGGCGCTGGCGCTGCGCGAACATGGCGGGCGCGCGACGGCGCGTTGGCTCGGGTTTCTCGGCGACATCTCCTATTCGACTTATCTCATCCACTTTCCGCTGCAGCTTGGCTGCGTGCTCCTCGCGGCTCCGCTCGCCCTGCCGCCGCAGTTCTTCATGCAAGGTTGGGTAATGATCGCATTCTATGTGGCGTTGATCGCGCTTGGTGCCGCCAGTTACCACTGGTTCGAGCGCCCGGCACAAAGCTGGATTCGAAGTCACGCCTTGCCAATCGCGGTCGCTCCGGCGGACTAGGTGCGGCCCGCTACTCCCGTGAACGATGACGAGCCGACACGGGTATCCCGTGTCGCTGCCTTCGCACTCGTTTTCGCCACCGTTGTCGTGGCCTATGTCGCCTTCCGCGAAGGGGCGGGTTTTCTGCCGCTGCCGCACAACATCACCAAATTGCTCCTCTGGCTTGTCATCCCGCTCGCCGTCCTGATTGTTCAGACGCGCGGCGACGTCGGCGCAGCGTTGAGCGAAATGGGGTTTCGTCGGCTCCGGGTGAGCGCGTTGTTACCTGGTCTGGCGGCATTGCTGGCGGCCGGCGGAGCATTGATCGCACAGGGCGCGAGCTTGCCATCTAATTTCGATGTCGCGGCGCTGGCGCTATCGGCCATCGTTGCGCCTCTCGCCGAGGAGCTGCTGTTTCGCGGCTACCTGGTGAATGGCCTGGTGGCTTCGGGACTTGGTCCGGTTCGCGCCTTCGTCGTCGGTGGCTTGCTGTTTGGCCTGGCGCATCTGGGCAATGTCTGGCACGCCGATCCGTCCACGATGGTGCTCGAGGTCACGATAACAGCCGCCGGTGGCATGCTATTCGGCTGGACCATGCTGCGCTTCGAGGGCGCGGTTGTGGCAGCAATGGCATTTCATGCCGGACTCAATCTGCCATGGGATGCGTTCGGCGTGGACAGTACGGCGATCGGCGGTGCGGCCGGAAATGTTGCGCGTGCCGCGGGAATTGCCGCCGGCATCCTGACGGTCCTGCTGCTCACGCGACGTCCCAAATTGCGCTGAGCGTCATTTCCCGTTCAGGAGATCGACCAGGGTCGTACCGAGGGCGGCGGGATTGAGCGACACGCGAATGCCGGCGGAACGCATCGCTTCGATCTTGGACTCGGCGCCGCCCTTGCCGCCGGAAATGATGGCGCCGGCATGTCCCATCCGCCGTCCCGGCGGCGCCGTGACGCCGGCGATGAAGCCCACCATCGGTTTCCTCGTCTTGTTGTGCCGAATGAAGTCGGCAGCGTCTTCCTCCGCGCTGCCGCCGATCTCGCCGATCATGACGATGCTCTTGGTCTCGGGATCAGCCAGGAACATTTCCAATACGTCGATATGCTCGGTGCCCTTCACCGGATCGCCGCCGATGCCGACACAGGAGGATTGCCCGAGGCCTACCGCCGTCGTCTGTGCCACGGCTTCATAGGTCAGCGTGCCGGAGCGCGACACGATGCCGACATTGCCGCGGCGATGAATGTGCCCCGGCATGATGCCGATCTTGCATGCGTCGGGGGTGATCACGCCAGGGCAATTGGGCCCGACGAGGCGGGTCTTGGAACCCTGCAGCGCGCGCTTGACCTTGACCATGTCGAGCACCGGAATGCCCTCCGTGATGCACACGGCCAAAGGAATTTCGGCGTCGATGGCCTCAAGAATGGCGTCCGCGGCAAAAGCCGGCGGCACGTAGATTGCCGTCGCCGTTGCGCCGGTTTTTTCCACGGCTTCGCGTACCGTGTCGAACACGGGCAAGCCCAGATGCGTCGTGCCGCCTTTGCCGGGCGACGTGCCGCCGACCATCTTCGTGCCATATGCGATGGCGGCTTCCGAATGGAACGTGCCCTGGTTGCCGGTAAAGCCCTGGCAGATGACGCGCGTATTGCTGTCGACAAGAATGGACATTACTTATTTTCCTTCACGGCCTTGACGATCTTCTGCGCCGCGTCGGCAAGATCATTGGCAGACAGAATGGGCAAACCTGACTCGGCCAAGATGCGCTTGCCGAGTTCGACGTTGGTTCCTTCGAGGCGAACGACGAGCGGCACTTCGAGGTGAATCTCCTTGGCGGCTGCGATGATGCCCTCGGCGATGATGTCGCACTTCATGATGCCGCCGAAAATGTTGACCAGGATGCCTTTGACGTGCGGATCGGAGACGATGATCTTGAAGGCTGCCGTGACCTTCTCCTTGGAGGCGCCGCCGCCGACATCGAGGAAGTTCGCGGGTTCGCTGCCATACAGCTTGATGATGTCCATCGTCGCCATGGCAAGGCCGGCGCCGTTGACCATGCAGCCGATTTTGCCAT
>Ga0068858_100002488_pt1 | contig 18598 bp, 22 predicted proteins | sample KBSSwiS12_FD_66589 | JGI IMG/M metagenome (GOLD analysis project Ga0068858, IMG submission 66589) | Switchgrass rhizosphere microbial communities from Kellogg Biological Station, Michigan, USA - KBS Switchgrass S1-2 | ecosystem: Host-associated > Plants > Roots > Rhizosphere > Soil ...
ACACTTGGATCGATCACGCGATCAGCGCCAACCAGGAGCCACGGCCACGATCACACCAAAGCGCGAACGTGCCGGAGCCCTGACGCGTCGGCGTAAGGCAGTTTCCGAATGACCTCGCAGTGCGGGAGCGCTACCGCCGTCTGGCTGCCGAAGTAACTCTCCGGCTTGGCCGCTGCTCTGACGCCGGGTCGATCAGGCGCGCAGCCCGGTTCCTCTGCCCCTCGCCCATGCCTGGTTCTGGCGCCGGGCACCCGTCGCGGCTCCCGTCGGCCTGAAGTGTTGTCCGACCAAGACACGAGTCATGCGCGGGCGGCACCCACGGTGAACACGGCCATGGTGCAATCGTGCCCGCTTCGATTGATCCACTCATGCCGAGTCCCGTTCTGGACGACGCAATCTCCCGCATCGAGATCCACTTCGGTGCCGTCAGCCATGATCATCGAAACACCACCGCTGAGCACGATGACGTAATCGATCGTGTTCGTTGCATGCATGCCCGCTGGGTTCGGTCCTTGCTCGACAGGGGGAAGCGTCCACAACCCGAACTGCGTCTCTCCAGGAGCGACGCCCACATCGACCGGTGTCGAGTCTGCCTCGGCGCTCAACTTAGCGTCACCCTGCGTCTTGGCGACGGTCGCGAAGGTCCACCCGGCAATGTCCGGAAGCGTCATCACTTCCGAGACGGTGGCGTCGACGGCGATCGTCGAAACGCCTCGGGCGTTGAGGCCTGTCGCGATCATGCGGACGTTCAAGGGGCTGGCTCCTGTCTCGCTGTGGTTTCAGTTGTCGGGCCCCGACGGGTCGGGCTCCCCAACTCGTATCCGGCTGCTTCCATCAGGCACCCATGACAAGCTCTTGTCAAGGACTTGTCGCCCTAGAGGTCGAGCGATACGCTCACCGCGTCTCAGCCCGCCCACGCTGCAGTGGCTAATAAGGTGACTGGAAGTGCGCGTGAACTACTGCGCCGCAAGGTGGTCACGGTTGGAGCTCCGAGGGTCGGCCGCCCGAGCGATGGTTCGGACCGAGGGCGATCGCGGCTCGTTGGATCACCGACGGGGCGGTGAGTGGCCCGAAGGTCGAAGACGACATGTCAGGCGCACTCAGCTCCTTGAGATCGGCGGTTCCGCGGGCTTATGAACCTAGTATTCAGGATGCCCGGCGGGTCGGTACCCGCACGCGTCGATCTGCTATCGGCTTCCTCGATCGGACGTATGGCCCGTACCGCTGAGGATGCTGGCTGGGCAGGCGTCTGCTTCGACGAGCATCCGATCCCGCCGTCCTACTGGCGCAACGGAGGCGATGGCCACGACGCAGTCGATCCGTTCGTAGCTCTCGCCGCCGCGGCCACAGCCACACGGCGTATTCGCCTCGTGGTCTACGCGACGATCGTCTCGATACGAAACCCCATTCTCCTGGCGAAGACGGTGGCCACGCTCGATGTGGTCTCGGATGGGCGCGTCGAGCTCGGGATGGTTGCCGGGTACCTTCCTGAAGAATTCGCTGCGCTCGGAGTATCTTTCGAACGTCGCAACCAGTATTTCGAGGAAAACATCGATGTAATGAAGTCGGCATGGACAGGAGAGTCAGTAACGCTTCATACCGACAGTTTCGATGCGGTTGCCGTGTGCGCACAACCCCGGCCTGTCCAACGACCTCACCCGCCGCTATGGATCGGCGGTAACAGTCGTTCGGCTACGCGCCGGGTCGTGACGTACCGTGCCGGCTGGATGGCTCTCGTCAATCCCCGAGGTCGCAGCGTGAGTCGATGCAGTGCGGCCCTGGAGACGGTTGCCGATTTCAAGCGTCTGCTGGCGATCCTCCACGCAGAGGCCGAGACGGCTGCCCGAACCGACCAGATCCCGGTAATGGTGTCGGCCAACTACAACCCTGGTGAACCGGTCCACAGACTCAAGCGAACCCTCGAGCAATGCGGAGATGCTGGCGCCGGATGGGTCACGGTCAATGTCCCGAGCGACTCCGTGGACGACGCGTGCCGATCACTCGGAATTCTTGCTGACGAACTAGGGGGATGTGTGGTGTCCCCATGAGAAGCGAAGGAGCGTGACCGTGCTGACGGCGCTCGATGGTGTGCGAATCCTTGACCTGACGCAGGGGATGGCTGGGCCCCTGGCAACCATGATCCTCTGCGACTTCGGGGCCGAGGTCATCCGGATCGAACCGCCGGAACCGGATCCGATGTGGTCGCATCCAGCATATCTGCTGTGGAATCGCGGTAAGAAGAGCGTGGCGATCGAGTTCAGGTCCGAACGAGGTCAAGCTCATCTTGATCAACTCATTATCGATGCCGATGTGCTCGTCGAGAGCTTCCGTCCGGGCGAAGCGGACGCGTTGGGGTTCGGACACAAGCACGCCGCCCTGATAAACCCGAGACTGGTGTACTTCTCGATCTCAGCGTTTGGCCAGGACGGACCGTACAAGGATCTCAAGGCATGCGACGGAATCGTCAACGCCAAGTCTGGGCGAATGCGGGATCAGGTCGGCTGGCACCCGCGTCGTCCGAACTACCGCGCTGTCAACGACACGTCCTACCACACCGCAATGTTCACGGTGCAAGGAATCCTTGCAGGTCTGCGGGTCCTGTGGACGACGGGCGACGGTCAAAGAATCGATACGAGCCTGCTACGGGGTACGAGCGCGCCGAACAATCCTTGGCGCAGATTCGAAGGCCAGAGCCTTCCTGAGGATAGGTATCCCGGCGAGTCGGCAGCGGACGTGCTGAAAGGAGAGCTCGTCCCTGACCGCAAGGAGACCGACCCGTACAAGGCCAATCCCTCGATGCTGTGCCTGCCGTGCAAAGACGGTCGTTGGATCATGCACGCACATATTCAGTACGACCTGTTCCGGGCATGGATTCACGCGATCGGGTTCGATTGGATCTGGGACGATCCGCGGTACAAGGGTGCGCCAAATCATTTCGAATCAGATCAGGATCGCATCGACCTGAATCTTGCGATCCGGGCACGCTTCAGCGAAAAAACCGCGCAGGAGTGGATTGACGTCTACCGGCAGCATCCGGATTGCGCCGGCGACATCATGCAGACGACGCAGGAGGCTCTGCGGCATCCACAATTCATTCACAATGGCCACTTGATCGACCTCCATGACCCGCGGGTCGGCGCGATCAAGATGATTGGGCCTTTCGCGAGGATGTCCGAGACGCCCGCAATCATCGAGTCTCCTGCGCCGTTCCCAGGCCAGCACACCGACGAGATTGTGTCTCAGCCGCCGCGTGGGCGCCGCGACGACACAGCCTTGCGAACGAGCCGCAAGCCGAGCCGCCCGTTGGAAGGCGTCGTGATGTTGGAGTTGGCTTCGTGGTTAGCCGCTCCGTTCGCGGGCGCCTTGCTTGCTGATCTCGGCGCGACAGTAATTAAGGTCGAGCCGCTGAGCGGTGACCCCTTTCGTAAAATGATTACGAATGAGAACTTCCTTCGGGCGACACAAGGCAAACAAAGCATTGCCCTCGATCTCAAGTCGCCCAAGGGGAGAGAAATATTGCACGCGCTGGTTGCTCGCGCCGATGTGCTCATGCACAATTATCGGCCTGGTGTACCCGAGCGACTCGGTATTGGATACGAGGCGCTCAAGGCAGTAAAGCCCGATCTTGTCTACGTTTACGCGGCGTCATATGGCTCGACAGGGCCAGACTCAGCCCGCGCGGCGTTCAATCCAACGATGGGTGCCTTCAGCGGAAACTCGGTCTTCCAGTCCGGTGAGGGCAACGACCCCATTGGCGACCAGTCCCCAGATCCTATCGCGGGCAGCGGGGTGGCCACGGGGATCATGCTCGGTCTAGCAGCGAAGTGGCGCACCGGCAAAGGTCAATACGTGGAGACCACCATGATGAATTCCATCGTCATGTGCAACTCCGACGACGCACTGATTTACGAAGGGAAGCCCGGTCGGCGTCAACCGGACAGGCATCAGCTGGGCCTGGACGCTACCTATCGCCTCTACGAAACCAAGGACGGCTGGATTTTTCTGGCCGCCACTACCGACGCAGAGTTCGCTACGTTCTGCTCGACAGCGGGCTGCGAAGACCTGGGCCGAGATCCCCGGATGGGGACGATGGCGGGCCGGTACGAGTACCGCGACGATCTCGGTGCAGCGCTGGAGCCGGTCTTCAGGGAACGAACCGCAGATGAGTGGGAAGACCTGCTCACCAAGGTGGGTGTCGCCTGCGTCCGAGCGGATCGGCATGGGTACCGGCGGTTCCTGTACGAGGACTCGCATACCACCTCGACAGGATTCATGGTCGAAACCGCGCATGAGGCGTTCTCCGAGCATGCGCCGGGCGGTCGCTATTGGCGTCACGGGCCAGTGCTCAATTTCTCGGAGACACCATGCCCGGATGGGCTTTCCTATGTTGGACTGGGTGAGCATACGTCAGCGATTCTTTCTGATCTGGGATACAGCGCCGACGCCATCAACAAGCTTGCGGAACAAGGCGTCATCTTGTCGACTGGCGCCGGTACACGAGGGGGAGGCGCTCCAGCCAGGTAAGAGCGACGGGATGCAACCGCGGGAGCGCCCCGGGTTAGCTGACGACTGGCCGTGTCGAGGTCTTCGGAGGATGGACGTTCTCGTGTGGCCATCTGGAGGACCTCGACGTCGCCTAACGCCCTTCTCCTGTACTAGTAGGACTTTGTTAGGTGACTCTGGGCATCTCTAAGGATGTTTCCTGTAATGGCTCGTAGGGACGGTGGCAGGTGCGGCAGGCGCCGGTCCAGACGTTGAGCAGGGTCTGGAGTGTGCGGAGGACTCCGTAGAGGGTCAGGCCGGCGCAGGGGCTTTTGGGGTGCGGCGGAGCTGGGTGCACAGGGCCTGGGCGAGGCTGACGAGGGTGGTGTGGCGGTGCCAGCCGTCGAAGGAGCGGCCTTCGTAGTGGTCGAGGCCGAGGCCGTCTTTGAGTTCGCGGTAGTCGTGCTCGATCCGCCAGCGCAACTTCGCCAGCCGGACCAGGCGGCCAAGGGGGATGTCGGCGGGCAGGGTGGACAGCCAGTAGTCGGTGGGCTCGGCCTGACCGGGTAACCATTCGGCGAGCAGCCAGCATTCCGGCAGCCGCCGCTCGGCGTCGCGTGGATCGTCCGGGCCGCCGGGGCGGACCCGTACGGCCAGGAACCGTGAGCGCGTCGCCGCGGTCGGGTTGCCGGGGCCGTGGTGCTGCAGCCCCTGATGGTCGACCCCGAGCCGTTCCGCCATGGGTTGCAGGCTCATGCGTTTCCCGTCGAGCATCAGCCCGCGCAGGTAGAGCGCGCCCTTCGCCCGCTGATCCCTGCGCGGCAGGTCGGCGAACATCCGTGCCGCGAACTCCTCCACGACCGGTCGCACCGCCGCCATCTCCTCCGGAGTCACGACCAGCAGCCAACCAGACGAAGATCCGCGCCACCAAACCAGACGATCAAAGACCTACTAGGCCTGGGCGAGCCAACGAGCCTGTTATGGCACTCCCGCCGAGGCACACAACTCAGCGCACTCGGCGGGAATTCGTCAGGACGGTTGCGGTTGTCGCAACGATGGGACCGGGTTCTTGTCAAGGAAGCGGAACTCCGGACCTGCATCGCGCCATTCGGGATCTTGCCGATTCCACGTCGCCAGTTCAAGATCCAATCCATCTGGATCTTTGAAGTAGATCGACTTGACGAGCCGCGTCTCATCGCGTTCCGAAATCTCACTCACACTGACACCATGCGCACGTAGACGTTGCTGCCAATAGACGAGCGATTCGCGCGAGTCCACGTCTAACGCGAGGTGATCCAACTTGGTCGGGTGCGCCGGCGCCTCCGGCTCGCCCCAAAGATCGTTAGTGAGGGAGGGAGCCGCAGAGTTGTCAGGTAGCGAGGGAATCTCGAAGAACGCCACGATGGCGGGATTGCTTGGGAACTGGAAGAAGTAAGTCCGTGTCCACCGCGGATCCGCCTTGAAGTCCCCCGCGATGCTCGTGGCATCGCGATGATCGACGGTATACACGGGTTGCATGCCCAGGACGTCCTGGTAGAAGCGGACCGTGCGGTCCAGGTCCTTGCAGTACAACACGATATGGTTCACGCCGGCGATTGCGTGGGCTGCCACGACCGGGTCGAGAGCCTCGACGACCTGATCATCTATCGCCGCTGACTGGATGTCGCTAGCGCTGCTGGCCAAAATCGTCACCGCTTCTAAAAGAGGAACCAATGAACGTCCAGAGTCGGCGCATCGACATCTAGTTGTCAACCCCTGTTGCGAACACGTTGCGAGCGACGAGGTCAGCTGCATCCGCTGGCGTTGCAAGTGGGTATGGTGACGTCGGGTTACTTCGTGACAGGTGAAGCGATCTGTGCCAGGATCACCGGCAGTCTCATGGGTAGCGGCAATGGGCCAGTATCCGCGGCAGTCTGACGGTTGGGGTCACGGATGATCACGTTGTGGGCGGCCGGGGCGCGGTTGCGGACTGTCGCTGGCCTGGGGTTGGTGGGGCTGGTTCTGGCCGCGTGCGGCAGTAGCGGTGGCGGTGCTGGTGGTCAGACGGCGGGTCAGGGGTCAATGCCGTGAAGCTTAACCGGATCTTGGTTGTTTGATCTTGGTCCTGGTTGTGGGGCCCTTGCGGTGTGGCGGCGTGGCATCGGCGCCGCTGGGGGTTTGGTCACGGTTCGTGGCTTCGATGGTGTCCCCGGGCCAGGTATCGGTTGGGGTGCTGGTGACGGCGGTCCCGCGCGACGCGGTGGACGAGGCGGACGAGGCGGTCGTGGCGTGTGGGGTCGAACCTTTCTGCAACCGTACGTGACGACTCATCCAGTCGACGGCGGACGCCATTTGCGCACCAGAACCAAAACCGGCATCATGTTATCGCGTCCAAGACCAACGGTAAGGCATCTGCCAGTACAGGGACGCATGCGACTCGACGGCCACTCGGTGTTGTGGGCGTCAGCGATTCGGAGGGAGTCACATGGGTCTGCTGGACGGGAAGGTCGCCGTGGTGACTGGAGCGGGCCGCGGCATCGGGAGAGCTTACGCTCTGGCGCTCGCGAGTGAGGGTGCTTCTGTAGTTGTCAATGATGTGGGTTTGGGGCTCAAGGGTGGCCGAGGTGGCGCTGGGCTCACAGGTGGGCCGCCCGTACTCGAAGTCGCCCAGGCTGTCGTGGACGAGATCAGGGAAGCCGGGGGTCAGGCGACGCCTGACGCATCCGACGTAGCCAGCATCGATGGGGCGGCCGCCGTAGTTGAGACGGCGCTGCGCGCGTTCGATGACGTCCACATCATCGTGAACAACGCCGGTACCTGGACCGAGACAACTGTTGAAGACATTGACGATCAACGAATCGATGAGCAGTTCGCCGTTCATTTCAAGAGCACGGTCGGCACGATCCGAGCAGGATTCCGCGCGATGCGCACTGCAGGCCACGGCGGTCGCATAATCAATACGGTCGCTGGCGTCGCGACTTCCGGGGAAGGTGGTATGGCGGCATACTGCGCCGCCAAAGCCGCTGTCGCCTCCTACACTGGTACAGCTGCTGCAGAAGGCCGCTCGCTGGGCATCACGGTAAACGCGATTTCGCCGCTCGCGATAACGCGACAGTCGCAACGCTTCTTCTTCGATTCGGGAGTTGTGAATCCGTCCGACGAGGCGGCGATCCGCCATCTTGCTCCGGAGATCAACGTACCGCTGGTTGTGTATCTCGCGTCGGACCTGTCAGAACACCTAACCGGTCGGATTTTTCGTGTCACGGCGGATGGCTTTGATGCTGCTGATCCGATCCGCATCAAGGAACTCTGGTCGACCTCCAACGACGGCGTCGCATCTACGTCGTGGACTGTCGACGCCGTTGCGTCACACAAGTCAGAGATCGCGGTGGAACTGCCTCCTGACGCGGTGGGGCGCGCCGTCGAGACGTACCGATAGATGTGACGGCGCTGAGCCAGTCGCTCAGCGAATGATGCGCTCTCCCATCGGCGGCAGGGCAGCTCGTCGGCAGTGACGGTCTTGAAGCCCGCAAGCCCGTGCACGGCGACGCCCTCGAATGCCGGCGAGGAACTCGCGCATATGCGCTTCGTATCAGTCCCTCAACGCCTCTCGGAACGGCCCTGACCATATCCAGCAGGCGTGACGGACCGGTGCCGTCTCACACCGAAGGCAATCGATGGTCGCGATGATGTACTTGACGCCGGCAACGGGAGTGCCGCCATTGGTGCTCGCCGATGGCACGGACGAAACGGTGCGCCGTCGCCGCGATGGACCGTTTCACGTCGCCGCCCTCGCTGGCGAGGAAATCGGCTGCTGTCGGCAACGCGTCCAACAAGACACCTGCGGTCTCCGCGACTGTAGCGCATCTTCGCCGCCTACCGGCATCCGGACTGCGCCGCCGCGACATCTGACCACGTGATCGACTCGATCGGCCGCGGCGTCGCCACGCAGCTCACCGAACTCGAGACCGTCGGCCGCACGCTCGCGCGGCGCATTGCCGACGTCCTGGTGCAGTTCGATCGACCCCGCACCAGCAAAGGCCCGACCGAGGCTATCAACGGCGGCCTCGAGCGTCCTTGGGTTTTGCAACGTCATCAACTACGTCGCCCGAGCGCTACTCGACACCGGCAGCATCAGGCCACGAATACACCCCTCTACTGCGGAGGGCGACTCAAAAGTCCCGAGAATTTGCGGCGGACGTCGCGTACACGGACAATAGCTCGCGGAGAAGTTGACGGTCGTTCGGGTCGAGTGGTTCCACGAGTCTGACCTGGACAGCGTCCACCAGGGGTTGCGCATTGGCGAGCTTTTGGCGTCCAGCGGGCGTTATTCGAACCTTGATCTTCTTTCCGTGGTTTCGTGTCCGTCTGATCAGGCTGCGTTGCTCCAACAGTGCTAGCTGGTTCTGGACGGCCTGCGCGCTGACGCGAACCTGACGAGCAAGTTCAGCACCGCTAATGTCAGGGTCTTGCGCGACCCTTATCAGCAATCCGTACTGCATCGCGGAGAGATCGAAGCGCCCGAGGACTCTGTCTATCTGCGCCCTACTGGATCTGTAGGCGTCCGTGACGAGTTGCATGATTGCTGCCGCCTCGTCAGGCTGCTCCGTCGTGCTTCCGATAACTGACACCGTCACCATCGCGCTGGCTGGGATGCGGCCCGCGAAGGCCGAGAGGACTTGTCAAGGGTACCTTGAAGCTGCCGTAGGCGGTGACATCTCTGCTCGTGGTGTAGGTCCTCGGGGCTGACGGCATGGGAGCCCACGACGTTGTAGGCCACCGTGTGATGGTAAGCATTCAGGTAGCTTGATCTTCTCGCGGTGAGTGACTGGTCTTCGCTGGAGCGTGGGTGGATGTTGTCGATCTGGCTGGGTGTTGCTGTGTGTGACCGGAGCGGGCTGTGGTGAGGTGGCATGGTGCCGCCGGAGGAGTTGTCGCGGGAGGCGCTGGTTGCGCTCGTGACAACGGCGCAGGCGGGGATCATCGACGAGCTGCGCGCCGCGCTAGCCGAGCGGGACCGGCGTAGCGACGAGTTGGCGGCCGAGGTCGACAAGCTGAAGCGGCAGCTGTCGCGGAACTCGAGGAACTCATCGTTACCCCCGTCGTCGGACGGGGTGATCCCGGGCCGGGAGGCGCCGAAGCCGCCGAAGAAGGACGGATCCGGCCCGAAGCGCGGGCGGGGGAAGCAGCTCGGGCGCTGACGGGATGACCCTGGCCTGGGCTGAGAACCCGGGCCGCGTCGAGGCGCACTACCCGACCGGGGACTGTGCCTGCGGGGCTGGGCTGGACGGCGCCGAGGTCGTGGGGGTCGCGCGGTCCCATCAGTCCCACGACCTGCTGCCGATCATGGCGGTCGTGGTCCAGCACGACTTGTACCGGGTCCGGTGCGGTTGCGGGCGTTGCCATGTCGCCGACCGGCCGGCCGGGCTGGCGGCCGGGCCGGTGTCCTACGGGGAGAACCTGCGCGCGTTGGCGCTCTACCTGCTGGTACGCCAGCACCTCCCGGTCGAGCGGCCGGTCCACGGTGGCGGCCACGTCCAGCCGGGCCAGGAAGTCCCGGATCACCGGCAGGCCGCCGAGCGGCTTGTCCACGCTCGCCGGCCCGTACCCGATGTCCGCCACATCCAGGACGGTGCCAGCCCGAACCCGCGGCTCGAGCGACCGACACACAGACCTCGAGCAACAACAACCGCGGGCAGATCAACAAAGATCAGGAAAGCTCACCGACCCGCATGTGCGGAAGACGGGGCTAGCGGCTCGTCGCAGACTCGCCCTTTGAGCAACGCCTCGGCGCCGCGATGTTGGCCTCCGGCTTCACAATCGCCTAAGCAGCGCCGGTGGCGCCGCGTGTCACTTCCAGCAGGTGCGCGCCTGAGGTGCCCGGCTGAACCCGAGGAAGCGTCGCTCCCGGGGCCACCATCAACACGCTCCGTTCGGCTAATGGACGGTCCCCGAATAAGGCAGTGCCCTCGAGCAAGAAGAGCGCCCGCCATTCATCGCTGGTGCGGCTCGCGAATTCCTCGCCGGGCTGGAGAAGCACATCGTCGACGAGCCCGCAATCAGGGTCATCCGGGTCTCCTAGGGTCCAGCGATCGCCTCCGCCCAGACGATTCAGGACCAGCCGAGCGTCAGCGGCGAGTGGAAGCGTCTGACTAGTGCGGTTGCGCTCGTTCTCGGCGGTACGGGGCAGAAACTGAAACATGCTGGTTCCATCCGCCCCCGTATCCTGCAGCGTCGGATGATCGTGGTACTCAGGGCCATAGCCGCCCAACGACAGATGGTCCTTCGCAAAGATCTCGAAGAGCTGACAGCCGGTCGGCCCACTGACGAGCGGCCCGTACTCCAAGCCTGCTGGCGCGATGAGAACGTGACCGGGTTCGAGCCAGGTGTCGCCAACCAGGCACTCGCCATCGAGGACAACGATGGCGATCCAGCAGTCATGCCAATGCATAGGCCAGTATTGATTCGCGGGCATGCGGACGTCGGGAACCGTCAGCCGGAAGGGGTCGGCTTCGCTGCCGAGCAACCAGGATTCGATCCAGACTTGCCCGCCGCGAGTCGGCAGGAGCACTTCACCGTTTGGCCCTTTCTTTCCGCCCGGCGCGATCTCCGAGAGTTGTATCCCGGGAGCCAGTTCGGTCATGGGGGGCTCGGCCACGATGTATCGCACTCAGTCACCTCGAAAAGTTCTGAGACGAAGTTGTCTCGGTTTGAAGCCTGTGTCGCCACGAACGTTGCAGGCTGTTGACAGCTGCTTCCGGGCGGCCGCCCTGAAGCAGCTGCGCCCTATACGGCGGACCGCACCACGATGGGGTCTCCTGAGCCGTCCACTGCGACGACAATCTGGTTCCCCGGATAGAGAACCGATGCCCACTCGTCTCGCTGCAGTCTGGCGTTGCCGATGCCACGGACGTAGGTCTCGTTGCTTAATGGAACGCGGGTCACGGAACCGTCCGTTGTTTGTACGTGCACGAGCTGATCGGCAAAGGCCGTTACCTTGCCGATGATGGGCTGCGGCGAGGAGGCAGGAACAGCACGCACATCGATCGAGAGCCGCAGTTTGTCGGACACGTTGTCGAGCGCTGCGTGCGCGACCAGATTGTGGAACATCAGCACATCGCCGGCACGATAGTCCGATCTGCGCCACTGACTATCTGCAATCGCACCGCTCGGAATGTCATAGGTCGGCGGCGCGTCGTCATTGTGAAGCGGCCCCCTCTTGTGCGTGCCGGGGGCGATGGCGAGACCGCCAAGACTGGAGTCGATGTCCATCAGCGGCACCCAGCAGATGCGGAAGTCGATGCCTGCGTTGAAGTATCCGTCCTGGTGTCGGTTGTGGAAGGTGTCAGGCGAGGAAGCTGTCACCGGAACTTTGGCGCGGTACGAGACAATGGGAATCCAATTCGGGGGCGCGCCCAGGACGGCCGATATGACCGCAGAAAAGCTCGGGTCGCTGACAAGCTTCCGCCAATGCTGCTCGTCCATGCGCTCGATCGGCTTCGGCCCTGCCGACGGTATGCCCGTCCACACTGGCGATGCATCAACGGCCGCAACCAAGTCTTGGTCCTTCAGTCGAGCCATGTATTCGGTTCGCAGCGCTGCAATCGCAGACGAACCAACAACGTTCCGGAAGAACAAGTACCCATCGTCAGCCCACCGTTGGTCGAGCAGATCGCGGTGGTTCAAGGCGTCGTTCGACTCACGTAGCGGAGGAATGTCTGCGATCTTCATGCGCAACTCCCGGTGTACTGTTTTGTGTGAGACGACGACTGTCGCTCAGGCGCGAGCACTCGCCGCCGCTTAGAAGTCTCGTGGACCCTGCGGCTGACCGGGGGCCTTACCCCGCAGCGGCCAGGCGGCCGAGCGCGCGTGGTGGGCGACGCGATCATCAACAAGTTGACAAACTGTAGAACATCTTGTCTGCGACGTCAATAGAACGCTTGCTCGCTGTGGGCAGGCGTCGTGACGACGGTTTCTCTCATAGCCCTGCCGCGGTTTCTCTGAGTGAGGTGCCGCGGTGGGTGGGCCGGCTGTGCGGTGCGGTTGGTGTGAGGGCAGCGCCGCGCGGCCATGCGCTGAACCACCCGGCATGCCCAAGCACTCACGGGGTCGGGAGGCCGGACTCAGCGATCTCGACCCGGTGGCGGCGGGTCGCTGCGAGTGAGGCGAACTACGCGTCCGGAATCTGCTGCGGTCCGGCTGGCGCGGGCGGCCCATTCTCGTCATGCGGAGGTTCGCGTTCACGGACTTGCGGTTACTCGCTGTGATGGTGCGGATCTGCTGTCATCGCGTGTCGTCGACTATGGCGGCCCGCGGTATGGGTGTCGGAGCACAGCACGATGGTTCGAAATGTTGCATTGCTGCAGATTGCGAGGGGGGCCGGGCCGGTTTCGCCGGTCCGGCCGGGCCGGTGCGGGTGAATCTGGCGCGGCGGCGGACCCCGAAGGGGCACGTGACGATCAAATATTTGGAGGCCGATTTCGCGGAGATGTTCGTGCGCGCGTTGGCGGGCTGCGGCCTGACGGCGTGGCGGACGAGGGCTATCGGGGCCGGGAGTTGGAACGCAACGCCGCGGTCGCCCGGTTGGCGTTGGCCAGTGGGCTGCGCCGGGCGGAGTTCACCTACCTGCTGGTTTACGAGGTCCCGGCGCTGCCCACGGGTGGCGCAGCAGGCGCGGGTCGACCAGCGGATGCTCGCGACCCAACTCCCAGACCACCCAGACCACCAGCAGCACCACCGCCGCGGCGAACAGACCGATCTCCCGGCCCGAGGCCCAGTGCCAGCGCTCCCCCTCACTGATCGCCAGCAGCAGGGTCAATAGGCCGGCCGTGATCAGGACGCAGCCGACGAGGTCCAGCGGGCGGTGGTGCCCGACCCGCGCCGTCGGGACGAACGCCGCGACCGCCAGCAGGGCCAGCAGGGCCACGACCGTTCCCCCCAGTAGGCGGTGCGGTAGCCGTCCCACCAGATCAGCAGGCCGGTCAGCGGGTAGCCCAGCCCGACCCCGGCCGAGGCGGTGACCGCGAGCAGGGCGACGGTGGACCGGGCCCGCTCGACGGGCAGGTGGGCCCGGGCCACCGCCATCGCCATCGGATGAGGCCGAGGCCGATGCCCTGCACGGCGCGGCGCGGCCGACGAGCAGCATGGCGAACTGGCCGGCCAGGGCGGCCAGGATGTTGCCGGCGAGGATGAGCGCCAGGGTGACGATCATGGTGCGCTTGCGGCGCCGGCCGTCGGCCAGCCGGCCCAGGACCGGCGTCGCGATCGCGCCCGACAGCAGCGCGGAAGCCCGCAGCGACGTCGCCGACGACGTGAACACGATCGAACCGCCGCCGCCCCGGGCCAGCATGTGCCCGATCTCGTATTTGAGGCACAGCCCGCGCCCGGGGATCGTCGTCGTGCACGAGGCGTTCGGCCTCAACGACCACATCCGTGACGTGGGCCGCCAGCTGGCGGCCGGCCGGCCGGTTACGACGCGCTCGCCCCCCACCTCTACACCCGCCTAGGCGCCCCCGATCCGGCCGATATCCCTGCCGTGATGGGGACGATGCTCGCCCTGCCGGACGCGACGGACGTGGCCGACCTGACGGCGCGGCCGAACACCTGCGTGCGCTGCCCGACGCGCGAGGCGAGCACCGAGGCCCGGCTGGCCGGGTCCGCGCACGCGGTCGTGCGCACCATCTACCCGGACGCCGGGCACGCCTTCTTCGCCGACTACCCCGACAGCTACCGCAAGGGACCGGCCCACCAGCTCTGGGACCAGCTGCTGGACTTCTTCGGCACCCACCTCAAGCGCTGAGCGGCCCGGTCCCGGCCCGGTTCGGCGCGGGCCTGGCCGCGGGCGTCAGGCCGACCGGCTGTAGCTGTGGAACCCGCGCCCGGACTTGCGGCCCAGCAGGCCGGCCGAGACCATCCGCATGAGCAGCGGCGGCGGCGAGTACAGCGGCTCCTTGAACTCCTCGTACATCGACTCCGCGATCGCGTTGATGGTGTCCAGGCCGATCAGGTCGGACAGCGCGAGCGGGCCCATCGGGTGGGCGCAGCCGAGCACCATGCCCTGGTCAATGTCGGTGGCGGAGGCGAAGCCCGACTCCAGCATCCGGATGGCCGAGAGCAGGTAGGGCACCAGCAGCGCGTTCACGACGAAGCCGGCCCGGTCGGTCGAGCGGATGACCGTCTTGCCCAGCACGCCGGTGACGAACGACTCGGTCCGGCCCACCGTCTCCGGGCCGGTCAGCAGCGACGTGACCATCTCGACCAGCGGGAGCACCGGCACCGGGTTGAAGAAGTGGATCCCCAGGATCTGCTCGGGCCGGCTGGTGGCCATGGCCAGATTCATGATCGGGATCGAGGACGTGTTCGAGGCCAGGATCGCGTCCGGCCGCTTGACGATCTTGTCGAGCTGGGCGAACACCTCCAGCTTCACGGTCTCCCGCTCGGCGACCGCCTCGACGGCGAGGTCGACGTCGGCCAGGTCGTCGATGTCGGTCGTGAACTGGATGCGGGCCAGGGCCGCCGTCATGTCGGCCTCGCTCAGCTTGCCCCGCTTCACCGCCCGCTCGAACGAGGACGTGATCCGGCCACGGCCGGCCGCCAGCGCCGGCGCGTCGATCTCGCGCACGACGACCGACAGCCCGGCCCGCGCGCACACCTCGGCGATACCCGAGCCCATGAGCCCGGCTCCCGCAACCCCCACCCGCTCGACGTCCGCCACCGCGCCGCTCCTCGCCTGTGCGCCAACGTGCATACAAAAAGAAGCCGCACCCAGGATACGAAACCCAGAACACGACACGGCCGTCCCGTCCCGGCCCGCCCTGGTCGGCGGCCGGCGACCGCCAGCCCCAGCCTACGGGGACGGCGCTCGGACTTCCGGCAGTTGGACGTCCGAGGTCGGAACCCGCGCTGTCAGATGCGCCATGGTCGAGCCCGTGCAGGTAGGTCCCGCCGGCCGCGCGCAACTACGAGGCCACTCGCTCAGAAGGGCCGCCGTTGCTGTAGCGGAGCCGCCGACCGCTCGACGCCCGGACGTTGCCAGAGGCTGGGGCGGATGAGCGCGAATGACGGGACCGCGTCGCCGCCCACGCCGAGCTGGCGGATCGGTGACGCCCGGATCACCCGGATCGAAGAAGTGTCCTACCGGCTGCCGATCGAGCAGTTCATCCCGCTGGCCGGCGCCGAGAGCCGGGCGCGGCACGGGCAGCGGCTGAGCCCGGCCCAGCTCGACGCCGAGGGCGAGATGACGCTGGTGATCGGCGGTTCGTCGTCGAGAGCCGGGGCCGGCGAATCCTGGTCGACACGGGCATCGGCCCGAGCACGGCGACCCCGCGTCGCCGTACCTCCGCCGCCTGACCGAGGCCGGCTTCCCGCCCGCGAGCATCGACTCCGTGGTCTGCACGCACGTCCGCTTCGACCATGTGGGCTGGAACACCGCCCTCGCGCGGGGCGAGCGGCGGCCCGTGTTCGAGCGGGCCGAGTACGTCTTCGGGCAGCGGGAGTGGTCGGCCGTGCGCGACGCCGACACCGACACCGTGCTGCTGAGCCCGGTCGCCGCCGGTGTCGAGAAACATGCGGATCACTGCGGTATCCCGGCGGGAGACGAAATCCCGGCCCGCGCAGACAGCGATCTCCAGGTGCCCGAGCAGACGATGGCGATGGAGGGCTGGCTCTCGGCCGACCTGTACATCCAGGGCCTGCGGATGGCCGGGAGTGCCCAGCCCGGTCCGGGTTCATCAGCCAGCTGCACACGCTCCGGGGCTACGACGCGAATCGCCTCCTGCCGCGACCCCTGAGTTTCGCGACTCCCCCGACGTCTATCGGCCAGTGTTACTACGTCGTGCGAGTCGCCGCGGACGGGCAGCGCTTCATTCCTCAGCAGCCGGCCGTCCAGTGCGGCCAACCGCTGGGCGGCTGACCGCCCGTCGTCGACTCCGAGGCGCCGCGGCGAATGCCGTCGCCAGTCTCCCGCGCGCCACGGGGACAGCCGCGCTGCGCCACCGGTCGGATGCGCCCCGCCCCCGTGGCCCGGCCCCGAACGCATCGGCCGCGCCTCGGATCCTGGATGCAGAGTGCCAACAATTGCGCCGACGGCACTGGGACGGGAAACCATTCTGGTACCGCGCTCGGCTGTCGTCGCCGACGGGTGCGTCACCATCCGGCCTGAGGCAGCGGAGCGCATGAGCCGTTACGCTCTGCGGGAGGGGCCGACGGCCTCGTGGACGTAGCGGCACACGGTGGCCACCCCGATCTGGAATCCCTCGGCGAGGCGGGCGTAGGTGTCTCCGTTGCGCAGGTGGGCCAGGGCGAGAAGCGCCTGGTCATGGGCGGCCAGCTTGCGCCAGTTCCCATGACGTTCGCGGTCGTCGGCGAGCCACGCGGTGACAAAGTCGCGGGTCGCTTCGGGCAGGTCGATCGTGCCGGGGTAGGTTAGCACCAGAGTCCTCGGGTCAGGGAACAGTGGATTAGGCACCCTGTGATCTACCCGAGGCTCGTCTATTTTCAGGGCCTACATCGACAACAGTCGATCAAGTCGGTTCCGCTCCCTTCCCGCGCGAGGTTCCACTAGGTTCAGGAGAACCCGAGGATGTAGGGTAGGCGACTGGCGCGGTGGCATCTCGCTTTAGGCACAAGGTCCGGTACCTTTGTCCGCGTGGTTTCCCCCGCGTTTCTCATCCCGGCCGTCCATGGCATGCTCCGTTTCCAGCCGCCCCCCGTCAAACCGTGCATGCGGTTCTCCCGCACACGGCTTACCGACGCCGTTCACCGCCGGCATTCGGTTTCTCCCGCCAGGTCTTCCCAGCCTTGGGCGAGACAGTGATTCCATACAGGTTGATCAGGCCGAGGTCGACCGGCCGCGAGCGTGACAGCACCCGCCAGCCGAACCCCATGCTGCGTTTATGGCGGGCCCGTACGAACCGGGCCAGTCGCTCCTGCGCGAACCTCCTGATCATGCTAAGGTGCCGGGCGGAATGCCCGAAGCGGAAGTAGCCAGCCCAACCACGCAGGAACGCGTTGAGCCGTTCCACGATCACCTGTGGCGGTAACAACAGCCGCGACCGGTCAGTAATCTCCCGAATCCGGTCACGGGCATGCCGCATCGCCCTGTCCGAAGGCCAGCGAGCGAGGAACGTCACCTTTCGCCTGCCGCGGTCCCCTCGGGACCGCACGATCCGGTGGTGAAAGCCCAGAAAGTCAAAGCCCTCTCCACCGGGCTGGAGGCAGACGATACGGGTCTTGGCCGCCTTGGGCTCCAAGCCCAGGTCAGCCAGCAGGCGGGTCAGGCATTCCAGCGCCCGCACCGCCTGGCCTTGCGACCAGCACATCACGACCAGGTCGTCGGCGAAACGTACCAGCGCCCCGTCACCCTCATCCCACGACCGGTCCAGCCGGTGCAGGTAGACATTACAGAGCAACGGGGACAAAGGACCCCCTTGCGGGACCCCGCTGGCCTCCCGCCGGACCTCGCCGTCCCGCATCACACCGGCACGCAGCATCCCGCGCACCAGCCTGAGCAGGCCCTGGTCACAGACCCGTTCCTCGACCGCCCGCATCAACCCTTCACACGGGATCGCCGTAAAGCAGTCGGCGATATCCGTCTCCACCACCCACCGCCTGCCCCGCGCGGCCTCTTCCACGAGGACCCGCAGGGCGTCGCGCGCCGAACGCCGTGGGCGGAACCCAAACGAACATTCGGCCATGTCAGCCTCGAAGACCGGCTCGAGCACGATCCTGGTAGCTGTCTGCACGATGCGGTCACGAACAGCGGGAATCGACAGCGGCCTGAACCCGCCCCTCACCCCAGGTTTCGGGATCAGGACCCGCCGAAGCGGTAAGGGCCGATACGTTCCTTCCCGCAGCTCGGCGGCCAACTCATCCAGGAGCAGGGAGACCCCGTACTCCTCGACCTGGGCCACCGTGGTGTGGTCGACGCCAGATGCCCCCTTGTTGGCGCGCACCTGAACCCACGCGCGCTCCAGGACGTCCCTACGGTGGACCTTGTCCGAGAGCGCATGGAACCTCCGTCCGGGATCAGCCTTGGCCGTCCGGTAAAGCGTGTGCTGCAAGGCACGGACCGAATCCCCACGGGATCCACCAGCGGTGGGACTAGCAACCATGGCACTCACCGGGCCCCTCCTTTCCA
>Ga0068858_100002492_pt1 | contig 18574 bp, 6 predicted proteins | sample KBSSwiS12_FD_66589 | JGI IMG/M metagenome (GOLD analysis project Ga0068858, IMG submission 66589) | Switchgrass rhizosphere microbial communities from Kellogg Biological Station, Michigan, USA - KBS Switchgrass S1-2 | ecosystem: Host-associated > Plants > Roots > Rhizosphere > Soil ...
GATTCGGGCGGCTTTGTGGGTCTCGCGCAAAGGCCACTCTACAACACCGACAAGAATAACTTCGGACCTCGTATCGGAATTGCCTGGGACATCTTCAAGAATGGAAAGACGGTCTTACGCAGCGGATATTCACTAAGTTACGATCTGCCGAATTTCGCATCCATTCACGCACCCCAAACCTCATTCGAAATGTGGAGCGGGGCACGGGCAGGTTTCTACACGCAAGTACCTCAAGGAATTTTCGCCATCGATATTACAAGCACACCGTCGGATAACCTTGATGGCTACCCTGGATTCGCTGGTTTTAACAGCGGTACGCAGCCCAATGATCTGTGTCTCTATTTCATTTGCATGTCTCCGGACACACCTCTGTATGGCCCCAATCCCACTGCTACCTCGGCTGCCAATATCGTTCAAGTGATCCGCAACTTCCAAACTCCGATGAGCCATGCCTACAATCTGACCATTGAGCAGGAATTGACAAACAAAACGTCATTTAGCATCGCATACGTCGGGACGGCAGGCAGAGACCTTATCAATTGGAGAGACTTAAATGCATGTCCGATAAGTGCGACGGATAGTTGTAATGCGAGTCGAAAACCATTTAACGGGACATTTGCGCAATACAATCACATCTTGCAGCTGAACAACGACGGCTATTCCAACTACAACAGCCTGCAAGCCTCCTTAAAGATAAGGGATATTCACGGGCTGACCGGACAACTTAACTATGTCTGGTCAAAATCTTTGGATACCGGATCTGCCAACCGTGGCGGAGGTTTTCTGTCGGATCTTCAAAATCCTTACACTGTAGACAACGCATACGCTCCATCGGATTTCGATACGCCTTGGAATATTAACTACACCCTGGTGTATGAGATTCCCAAAATCCATGCTCTGCCGAAGCTTTTAGGAGAGGGATGGCAGTTTAATTCGATCTTCCGTGCGCAAGCGGGACGCCCGTACACAATCTATGTCTCTGGAGATCCATCCGGTCAGGGGTTAAGAAACACCTATGCGGTTTACAGTGGTGCCCCGCTGGAATATGACACGCATTATCAGGAGCACGGCAAATCAGCATACTTCAATGTCGATGCATTTAGCGCTCCTGCCGCGGGACAGGTAGGAAATGCCCGTAACGTCGCACGCGAACCCGGTATCGCGCAAATGGACATGGGTATTTTCAAAAGCTTCAAATTAGGTGAGCGTTTTACCTTAAAAACGAAGTGGGAAGTTTTCAATGTCTTGAACCACGCCATGTTCGCGACTTCGTTCCCGCAAAACCTGAACGGTAGTTCAATCGGAACTTTCTTTGCTACACCTGACGTTGGGATCGGCTTAAACCCGGTCCTCGGAACCGGCGCCCAACGCAATATGCAGTTTGGAGTTGGCGTAGAGTTCTAGTCGGTTGAGTTCCATTCAACTTCAGGGAGTTTACCTCTGGTAAACTCCCTTTTTGTTTCCCATGCGGCGTCTTCTTCTTGTACTCACTCTCGGGCTTTTCAACATTGCATCACTATGGGCAGAAGCTCCCAACATTATTTTCATCACGGTGGATACGACCCGCGCCGACCGCATGGGTTTTCTCGGCAATAAACTTGGGCTCACGCCGAATCTTGACGCAGTGGCGCGGCAAGGTGTGGTATTTGAGAAGGCCTTTTCTCAGGCCCCGCTGACGCCGGTTTCGCACGCCACGATTTTTACCGGAACCTATCCGCAGTTCCATACGGTCACCGATTTCGGGCATCCACTGCCGAGCCTATTGCCTTCTGTGCCGGAGATCCTGCAAAAATCCGGATACCGCACGGCTGCTTTCATTGGCTCTCTCATTCTTGACCCTAAGGCCCAGATGGCTCCAGGTTTTGATCGGGGATTTGATTTCTTCGATGCAGGGTTTCATCCGAAGCAGGGGCCAAATGAGTCTCGCTACGAGACTGTCGAGCGCCGGGGGGGAGATGTTATTGCGCACACCATTGCCTGGCTGAACAAAAAAACGCAAGCCCCGTTCTTCATCTGGGTTCATTTGTACGATCCCCACGCGCCCTACGATCCACCTCCGCCGTACGACAAACGTTTCCAAGATCCCTACGATGGAGAAGTCGCATACTCAGATGCGTGTCTTGGCAAGCTATTCCAATATCTTCGCCAGCGTGGACTCTACGACCGCTCGCTGATCGTGATGATGTCGGATCACGGCGAATCGCTAGGTGCTCACGGCGAGAGCATGCATGGAATTTTTCTCTACGACGAGACCATTCATGTCCCACTCTTGTTCAAGCTTCCCGGTTCCCTGCTAGCCGGCAAACGCGTGACCACGCGCGTACGCTTGCTGGATGTGGCTCCAACGCTTCTGAGCATGTTGAGTCTCCCGTTGCCACCGACGTTTCAAGGAGAATCGCTGGTGCCTGAAATGAAATCCAGCCCAAAGGCGCCGGGAGATTTGCCTGCTTATGCTGAGACCGAGTATCCGCACCGCGCCTTCGGCTGGGCCGGAATACGCGCCATGCGAACAGGGAAGTATTTATACATACGCGCGCCCAAACGCGAGCTTTACGACCAAACCGTGGACAAAAAAGCGGAGAAAAATCTGGCTGCATCGTCGCCCGCTGTAACCGACACATTGGGAGCGCAGTTAGATAAGTTTTACGACCAGACTACCAGTTACCACGGCAAGCCCCAGCAAGCTGCGACAAGTGCGGAACAAAGTGAAAATCTTGCTGCTTTGGGATACGTGTCATCCAGTGCGGCCGGACAATCGCAAGACCCATTGCAGGGAGCTGACCCCAAGGACAAAATTGAAATCTCCAACATCCTGCACGAAGGCATGATTGCCGTCGAAGACGGACGTTACAACGAAGCGATCCCTATGCTGCAACACGTGCTCGCCGATAGTCCGGCGATTACCGCGGCACAGCTTCAGTTGGGAATCGCACTGGCGCGCACAAAACGTTATAGCGACGCCATCCCTGCGCTCAAAAAAGCGGTTGAACAGGTGCCCGACGCAGTACAGGCAAAGTACGAACTTGGACTAGCGCTGTACGAAACTGGTGCGTGGGACGAATCAGTCCCCTATTTCGAGGCTGTTGCCAAGAAACGCCCCAAGTGGGTGGACGCTCAATACTCACTGGCCTCGGTTTATGCGCGCACCAAACGCGTGCCGGAAGCAGTCGAACTACTGAATAAAGTCTTGGAAATAAGCCCAGATCATTTCCGCGCCAATCTGCTGTTAGGGAGAATTGTTTATCTCCAGGGCGATCCCGCCGCAGCGGTGCTGCGCTTAGAAAAAGCGGTTCAGATCGCTCCCAAATCGGGGGAAGCGCACAGCTTTCTGGCGGACGCCTATGCCCAACTAGGCCGAGATGCGGACGCCACGCGAGAGCGCGATCGCGCCAAAAGCCTTCCCCGCTAAAAACATGGGCCGGTCGAATCAGCACCGGCCCACGAATCACCACCGAGCCGAATCATCAGAATTCATACCGCAAAGCAAACTGCATCACCCGAGGATTGGTAAGCAGTCCGCTGTACTGGCCGAACGCGCCTTCGTCGATGGCCTTGGTGATCGACTGCACATCGAACCGCGTCAGGTTCAGCACGTTGAATACCTCCCAGCGGAACTGCACGCTGTGGCTTTCGGAGTAAGGCATAACCCAACGCTTGCCTAGCCCCATATCGAGCCCAGCGTAGCCTTGTCCGCGGAAGTTATTGCGTACGCCACTTTCGCCCGGTAGGGCCGGGCGGAAATTGGCTAGGGCCGCTGCGGGATCCGGGAACAGGTTGACAGAGCCATCACTGTTCTTGGTGGTTTTGGTAACGATCTTGCCGGTTGGCACCGCATCGCCTGGAAGCTGCCAATTGGTTGACCAAGTCGAACCACTATTGATGCTGACTGGGAAGCCACTCGACCAGCGCGCCAATCCGGAAAGCTGCCAGCCACCAATCAACGCATTCAGGCCGCCCTTGGCGTCTCTCACAAAGGCCTTGCCTTTTCCGAAGGGCAACTCATAAACCCAGTTCAAATTGAACTGATGAGTCGTGTCGAAATCCGATACCGCCCGCAATGCATTCGGATCCCATGAATTGATGATCTGACTGCCTAAGCCGCCCCATTCATCGATACGCTCCGCATCGGAGGAGAGGTCGATAGATTTGGAATAGGTGTAATTGAAGTCAAACTGCAAACCATGCGAAGCGCGTTTCCGGATATTGACTTGCAACGCGTTGTAGTTAGCATTGCCCACAGACCGCCATGCATAGAGCGAGTGGAACTGGCGATTGAAGTAGGCATTGGGGCCGAATTTGCTCGGATAGTAGTTGTTGGGATCTTCACCCTGAATTCCCGCGTTTCCGGAAAAATCCGATCCGTAGAAATCCAGAACGCCGAGAGCAGTGGTCTCGTTGTATGGGAAACAGGAGAACACGCCGTAGGCTGCCTGTACGGGATCCGTGGTGAATGACGTCGCATTGCCAGGATCGCACATAATGCTGTACTGATCTCCGGCGGCTAACGGCTTCAAAATGTTCTGCCAATACGCCGCAGTCGTTCCAACGCTCGCCGCATTCACATCGGCCACAGGAGTATCGGCAACAGTCAGCTGCGTGAGACGTTTGGCAGCTTGAAAATAGCTGACCTTCGACGTCGGATCCACGATATTCAGCGGCATGGCCAAATCTTCCTGCACCAGCAGACGGTGCGAGTAGCGGCCCACATAGGAAACTTCAAATCCGATGTTGTGCGGCAACTCGCGCCCGATGGAAAAATCTACCGAATACGAATAAGGCGACTTGATGGTGTCATCCAAGCCCCAGAAGATCGCCAGGCCAGTGCCGCCGGGAGGCGGAGTGAAAGGAAGACCACCCTGCGGCTGTGCCGGGAATCCCTCGGCCACGGTCGGGAGAGTGTTCAATCCAGTCACGCGAGGCGCCGATGAGACGCTTGGTACAGTCACGTTGCTTAACTGAGTGGTGAGACCAAAAGAGCCATTTGCATCGAATGTGTTCACCAGCCCTGGTCCAATGTGATCGAACACTACACCGAAACCTCCGCGAACCACAGTTTTATCGCCATCCCCAAAGAGTTTATGCAGGAAACCAGCGTCTGCGTGCGGCGAATAAGCAAAAGAGACGTGCGGGCCAAAGTTGTTCTTGTCCCACTTGTAATATCCGCTTTTGCCATTGGCTGGGCCTGCGAGATCGAACGAAACATCCTGATCGTCCACGGCGCTCTGTCCCTGGAGCATGGTTTTGGCGCGTTGGTTGAACCAGTCTCCCAGGCTGAATGAAGGTGCTACCTGGTTGCCCGTGGTTTCCCACGGAGGTGACTCCAACGAGTAGCGCAGGCCGAAGTTCAACGTAAGATTCGGCTTCACGCGGAATGAGTCCTGCACATAGAACTCAAAAGCTTTGTCACCCCAGTGGCGCTTGATCGGTGCCCCTTGAGGCACCGCACTTCCGTCCCGATTGAAGTTATAAGTAGCGTCCTGCTCACTGATGATCCCCATCATAGCCATGATGGGATAGTCGAAGGAGTTTTCGAATCCACCCTTCACTGCCGGGAGCGAATTCTCCGCTGGGTCCATTTCGTTGCCGGTGTTGGCAATACCCGCAGTATCCAGTGCAGAAACATTGGTTACACCGCGGCCGAAGGAATTAAGAAAATTGGAACGAGCGCTGCGAATGAAAAGAATATTGGTCCCAAACTGAAGGCTGTGCTTGCCTTTTGTCCAGGAGACGTCGTCGGTCAGATTGTGCACGGGGGTTTGATAGTCCCGGCTACGCGCGATCGCGTCACTTGAGTTATTCGACGTACTGTTGTCATTTAATCCGCGGAATTCAATGAACGGCTGGGTGTCATTGTTGCCCGCGACGCCGATGCTCTGGCGCGTATATCCCCAGTGAAAGCTGTTGACCAGCGTGGGTCGCAGAGTTGCCGTGTAACCCACAGTGAACCCTTTGCTGAAATCAGTAAAAGTGTGCAGCGGGACATCGCCAAGCAGGTACGGAGGATCGGTATTGAAATCGTTGCGCAGTGCCCCGCGCCAGAACAGGTTGTGGGTTCCGCTCTCGTTGAGTTTGTAATCAATCCGCGCGATGTACCAGTTGTTGTCAGCCGGGGTCGGGCCACGGAAACGGAGGCCAATGAAGTTAAGCTGATCGCCCGCGGTGAGGTCGTTGGCATGCGGAAAAGAGTTGAAGTAATTCATCACCACCTGATTCGGCCCGATATGCAAAGGATCAAGGCCCTGGATGTCGCTGAAATTCAGGCCCATATTTCCCGGGGCAATCGTATGCGGCCCATTCAGTCCCTGTATCACACCACCCGGGCAGGCCGCCGCATCGTCGCATGGGTACTGGATTACTCCATCTCTCAGAGCATCACTGGGGACCATGCGCAAAACGCTGGCTTCCTCGCGCCGCCGCGCGCCTTCAAAATTGGCAAAAAAGAAAAGCCGGTCTTTGATGATGGGGCCACCCAACGATGCGCCAAAGATATTGCGGATCAACTTCAAAGGGGTATTGGGCTGGCCGGTCTGTAACTGCGTTTGTTTCACAAAATAATCATTGGCGCTGGTGATGGTGTTGCGGTGGTACTCATAGGCCGAGCCATGGAAGCTATTGGTGCCGGACTTGGTCACCAGCGAAACCTGTGCTCCCGAGGATCGTCCCTGATCTGCGTTGTAGTTCGTCGTTGCCACGCGGAATTCCTGCAATGAGTCAACGCTCACCGGAAGAACCGAGGTGAATGCGTTGCCGCTGACCTGATCGTTCACATCCACACCATCCAGCGTTACGTTGCTCTGATCGCTGCGCGCACCGTTAACCGCGCCGCTGCGGGTGTCGACATCACGGTCCACATCGGTGCGGTTTCCGGTGTAGGCCACGCCGGACTGCAACGAAAGCAGGTCCGGCACGCTGCGCCCTTCCAGCGGCAGTTGCGTCACCTGGTTGGTGTTAATGGCATTTCCCAGAGAGGCATCCTCCCGGTTCACTACGGCTGCTTCCGCGGTCACTTCCACTACTTCCGCGCGCGCACCGACTTCGAGCGTCACATTCACTGTCGCTGGACTATTCACCAGCAGAGAGATTCCTTTTTGCTGATACTTCTTGAAACCGCTGCTGTCCACGGTGAGCGAGTAACTCCCGGGCGTCAGCTGGGTGAATTCATAAGCGCCTTCGGGTGTGGTGGTCGTAGTCCTTTCAAAGGATCGTTCCGGGCTACTGAGAGTCACCGTGGCGCTGCCAACCGCCGCGCCACTGCGGTCCATCACAGTACCCCGCAGCGAGGTCGTAGACTGCGTCCAGCTCAGCGTGGAAACAGTTAAAAGCATCAACAGCAGCGAGAAAACAAGCTTATGCGGGGAACACATACTAGCTCCTTTTAGAAAGTGCAATACAACTAGACACTCTTGTCTGGATCGTTTCGTCTTGTTGAAACAGAACGGACTGCTGAAAAACGCAAAATGTTTGGACGAGATATGTTTGCAATCGGACACCCAACATCAGCCAGGCTGGCGATGTTGGTGAATTTCGGGAAGCAGATCAAGCCAAGACTACAGAGCTTCGGTCAAGGCAAATACGATTTATTGTAGGCAGGAAAACAAATTCTAATAATTTTGCATTCAATCAGGGCAACAATAACAGTTATAGACATTTTGCTATGTCTAACAGCAAAAGAAAAACAGGGGCGAAAACTCGCCCCTGTCGCACAGCCAATCAAGTTAGCTATTTCAGAATGAGTAACGCATGCCGATCTGCATAATGCGAGGCTGACCCTGAATTGCAGTAAAGTTGTACCAATCCGCAGGTGGAGTTATTCCATTGAGTGCCGGATCGGCTGCAACGCCAACGTCAGCGCTTCCAGTCAGCCGCTGAGTATTGGTGACGTTGAATACATCCCAGCGGAACTGAAGCTGGTGATTTTCATTCCACGGCATTTTCCAGGTTTTTCCCAAACCCAGATCGAGGTCCACATATCCAGGATAGCGGAATATATTTCGTGGGCCGGTTTCACCGGGATATGCATTGCGGAAGCTCTGATAGACCTTGGTGGTATCGCAAGAACCAAAAAGCTTTGGCGTGCCGTTCTCGAGACGCGTTGGACAGGTGCGGACTGGGCTAGTGGGAGTCACGAACGATTGCACGTTCCAATTGTTCGCCCATCTGCCATCGTCAATCGGCGTAAACGCAGGCAACCCTGTGTTCCAGCGGAAAATCCCGGAAATCTGCCAGCCCCCTAGAATTGCGTCTGCGCCGCGGCCCATGCTGCTTCCGAATGCATGACCTCTGCCAAATGGCAACTGCCAGACAGCGTCCGCATTGATGCTGTGGCGGACGTCGAAATCCGAGCTGGCATAGTTGTCACGCTGCCGGTTTGAGTTGGGAATAAACGACCCATTGGCCTGGAAATTCCCGAAGCCAGTTTCGCTTTGCAGACCCGAAGCGTCGTCCAGGGAATGCGACCAGGTGTAGTTAAAGTCCAGGATCAGGCTGTTAATACGTTGACGGAATGAAACCGCCAGCGCGTGGTAGTTCGCGTTCCCAATCGTGCTCCAGGTGGATAGAGCTCCATATTGAGGCTGCATGAACCGCGTTGGCAATCCGTTGAAGGCCAGCGCCAGATCTGCCTCCGCCTGGACGTCGGTCCAGTCGTTGGCTTCAAAAAAGTCGTTGGATTGATAGAGCCCGTAGAAGGCCTGCGCGTTGCTCCAGGTTGGATCGTAATCCAGGCCATCATAGTCGCCCATGATCTGCACCATGCCGGCCGGAAAAGCATTGTCGAAGTACTGATTCACTTTCGCGTCGAGCAACCCCGGCACGGCATTGATATCAGTGCCTTTCTGCCGCAGTTTTTCCAACGCCGTGCCCGCCTGATACCAATCCAGACCGCTTGCCTTATCGTGAAGATCGTTGAACTGAGCAACGTCACGGTGCGCCAACAGACTGCGTCCCATGCGACCGATGTAGGACATGGAGAAGACGCTTCCCTTGGGCAAAGTGCGTTCTAGAGTAAGGTTCCATACATATTGAGTGGGTGCGTGCAAGTCTGAATCGAGAGATTGCTCAATTCGTTCACCAAATTCTGTGTCGCCATTCAGCGAAGTCGCTTCCAGCGGGAACTGCAGGCTGCCCGGTACGGTTCCACCTGCGGTGCCGATTAAACCGCGGACGTCCTGACCAAAGCCGGTAAAGAGCGGTCCGAGTGGCTTATTGTCGGTGGTAACATCGAAGGTATTCGCATGGTTGGTGAAATTGGATGTGAAGCCAAGAGTGTTGTTCAAATCCCAATCCACTGCCAGAGCTTGACCGTAGTAGTCATTGGTCATTGCGAAACCGCCGCGGATGACCGAAGTCGAGCCTTTTCCTAATATGCGACCCCAAAATCCATCCCCACCATCAGGAGACCATGCCACAGCAATTCGGGGCTGGAAGTTGTTCTTGTCCCAGTTATACATCGGTTTGCCGCCGTTCACCGGCCCGGAACGGTTGATGACAATGGGATCGACGAAGTTTTGCCCGCTGAGTCCAGCAGCCACGCGTTGGGCGTAATACTGGCCTAGCGGGACGGTGGGCTGGACTTCAAATCCCTGAGTCTCGTAAACCGGGCGCTCCAGGCTGTAACGCAATCCCAGAGTAAACGTCAGGTTCGGTTTGACCTTCCAGCTGTCCTGCACGTACCCGTCGTAAGCCTGAGTGGCGAAGTCGCGAGTGGTCGGTGACCCGGCGGCCAGTAAGGATCCGTCTTTACCAAACGTGAAGTCAGCAGTCAGTTCCGTAAAGCGGCCGATGATTGCGGTTGCTGCGTTGCGTACTTCCAGAGCCGAGTTCAGGGATTGACCGTTAGCTTCACTGCCGGGCAGATCGTTGGCAGTGAGATAGTCCTGGAACAAGTTCGGTATGTTCGCACCGGTATTCAGGTAGAAGGATGGATTGGTTTCCGCGAAGTCAAACGCGTTGGCATAGCTGACCCGGTTATTGTGGATCATGCGCACATTGCCCCCAAACTGCAATGTGTGATTGCCGTGAATCCAGGAGACGTCGTCGGTAAAGTTATGGACTGGCGTGACTCGGCTGACGGGGTGAAGTTCACCATTCGGCTGAAAGACGAAACGGAAGTCGGTGTCGTTGCCGTTGCTATCCCCACCGTTAGTGAAGGCTTGGCGGGTATAGCCGTAGCGGAAGTTGTTTACGATGTTGTTGCCGATGCTCCACGTGTGTCCCGCGGCGAAACCCCAGGGATGGTTCCAGATCGAAGGCGAGGGCGTATCAGGCAGCCACCGCGGAAGCGTCTGGTGATCGTAGATCACATTCCCGCGAATGAACACATTCTGACGATTGTTGAGATTGAAATCCAGTTTTGCCACGTGCGAGTTCAGCTTGGTGGGCGTCGGGGCATTGAAACGAAAACCGCCCGTATTTAGCCCGTCTCCTTGGGATGAATCATTGGACGGATATTTGGTAGCTGCCTGGTTCAAAGCGTCTACCGCCGCCTGATTGATGCCGGCCTCTGTGAATACTTGCTGGTTTTGCGCCAAAGTCAACTGGCTTTCTTGCACGCTATTGCAGCCTGGATCAGCGCAGTAGGCGTAGTTAATGGTTCCCTGGCCTAAATTCGCTAACGGGACCAGCCTGCTGACGCTCTGTCCGCTGGCATCATGGCGCCCTTCGTAGCTATAGAAGAAGAACGCCTTGTTTTTGACAATCGGGCCGCCGAAAGCGCCGCCGAACGTATTGCGAACCAACGGTGTCCTCTCCACTTTTGGAACCGCAAGATTGTTGAACCAGTCGTTCGCAGTAAATCCTCTGGAACGGTAGAACTCAAAGGCAGCCCCATGAAAATTATTCGTGCCGGCCTTGGTGATCAGATTGACCTGAGATCCAGAGGAACGGCCTTGGTTCGCATTGCCGTTCGCGGTGGTAACGCGGAACTCATCGATCGCTTCAGCATTCAGGCGAAGCACGGGCCCGGTCGTGATATTGCCCCGATCATTATCCAGAGCGCCCAGCATGAGACCGTTCGTGCTTCGGGGGATTTCTGCATTGCCCGTTTGGGCGTTGTTGATATCAACTCCATCCAGGGTCACGTTGGATTGATCCGCGCGAGCCCCGGTTACGTAACCTTCACGGGTTGAACCCGGTTGCAGGCTCAGCAGGTCGACAAGGTTGCGCGCTTCAAGAGGAAGCTGGGTAATCTGCGCGTTCACGAAATTGTTGCCCAGTGAAGCGTCTTCGGAATTTACCAGGAATGCGCTGCTGGACGCAGTGACCTCGACGGTCTCCGACGCGGCCCCGACCTCGAGAGTGACATTGGTGTCAATCTTCTGTCCAATCAATGCATGCACATTATTGATGGTTTGCTTCTTGAAACCTTTCGCTTCTACTTCGAGCCGATAATCACCAGGCGTGAGAAAGTCGAAGATATAGCCGCCGGAGTCATTCGATTTTCCTTCCCGGGTTGCTCCCGTTGCCACGTTGACCAACTTTAGGTTTGCTCCTGAGACCACCCGGTCTTGCTGGTCTGCGACTGTTCCGCTGACCGTAGAAGTTCCGGTTTGGCCCACCACAGGTAAGGCGAGCAAGAGAATGGTCAAAATGCAAACGACTACGTGCGAGGTGCGCATGCCGGCTCCTTTACAGAACTTAGGAAAATTTTTTGAACTGATTTCGTTCCAGACCCCAACGGCTTGAAACAGAGACCAATCAGACCAATGATTTGTCTCGAAACTTGAAAAATGAATTTGCAATCCTACTACCAATACAAGTCCTTGTGAAGCAATGTTTTGTCCGAATCTGGACAGGGAATATCCCAAAAATAACGGTTTTGCAAATGCCAACCTACAATTTTTCATAGAATTTTGGGTATTTGTAAACGCTGCCGCCGCTAGGATTTAGGCGAAAAAACGCGGCAACTAAGCAGAATCACTACTGGATAGCACTCGAGGGTATATCGGGTTTCCGGGTTCTCCAACGAACCCAAAAACGCCGATCGCAGAATCAGGAAGGCGAGCAGGAATCCCCACAACGGAAATGACCGCCGTTTGCCCAGCCCCGCCACTGCTGTGCCGACAAACAGAAGATTGACTAAACCCGATCCCACGGCCAACACCGACCATTTGGGATCGTCATCGAACTCCCACCAGCGGGAGTCCGAAGGCAGTATCTCGGTCCGCGGACGCAGCCACATGTCGGTTATACGAGCTAAGGGCAGCCACAGGTAGTAGCGGACCGGCGATGTGTGGATACGATCAGAGGCAAGCTTGGCGAAGCGGACGTCGAGCTCGGGGGTGACATGCAGCTGGTCGTTGTAGTCGTCGAGCAGTTGTTCGGTTTCATCCTGCTCGGCCGCGGAATCGAACGCGCGCGAGGGAAGTTTGCTGGCATCCAGAGAATTTCCCGGAACCGCCCAGTAGAGTTCCTCGACCGAAGCGTAGTCGACCATCCAGGTCCGCACCCAGCGGTTGAACCCTAGCGGGACAAATTCGTCCGGCGCGTTGGCATAGCGAGGAGCGAGCGGTTCGAATCGGTGTAGGGTGTGAACATTTCGTAGTGACCACGGAATTAAAGGAGCGAGCGCAACTGATGCAACCAATAATGCCGCGCGGAGATAATAAGAGGACGACGCGGGTGTTTTCCTAACCAATGAAATAATTGTCAGGACCGCTAAATATCCGCCGATCGCCGCCAGCAATAATCCACCATCCGGCCGAAGCAGAATGGCGCAAGCGAGGGAGAGCCCGCACCACACCCAGCCCCGGAGGCCGCGGTTTTGCCAATCGCTTAATTCGCAGATGGCAAAGTTCAGGGCCAGAGTTGTGAAGAAAATCTCCAACGTTTCTGTCAATGCAGCCGCGGCATAATTCGCAAAGAACGGGCACAACGCCGCAATCAGGAAAGCTACTTTAGCTGCGCGGTCAGAAAACAAGCGGCGGGCCATATCCGCGATCAGAAAGCAAGAGGCCAGATCAATCAATATCTGGATCACCAGCACGGCCCGGTAGTGCTCCATCCCAAAAATAGAGAACACAACCGCAAGAAATGCGGGATAACCAGGAAGACGTATATAGGTTGGCGTAACCATCCCTCCATCGGTTACGCCGTAAACCCCATGCCTCAGCCAGTTCTTGGCAATGTCGCCATAGATGAACGAATCAGCAGTAATCGCCGGAAAGGCAAACAGAAACAACAGCCGCAGCGCCAGGCCGGACAGAGCCGCTAGCAAAAAGAACCGTAGATGACTGCGCAAGAGCGTGCGCACACGGGAATGATATCAGCCAGTTAGCTGACATCGCCCCGGGAATCGCTTAGGATAGTGTTGGCTTTATCCGCATGGCCCAACCGGTTTTTTACGATCCTCGACAAGCGCGCTGGAAGCGTCTTCGCCCGTTTTTTGACCTGCTTGGCGCCGCCGTAGGGCTGCTCATCCTGTTTTTCGGCTATAAGGTCATGCTGGGCAGCGATCCACTGCCGGAAATGCTGCTGCCGGTGCAGAAAAAGTCATTCCGCGCCCTAAAGGAAAATGAAAGAGAGCGGGCCAAAGAAAAGCGCCGCCTGGCCATCAAGCGCAGTCACCGTAGGTCGAAAGCGGCCCCTTCGCAAGTAAAGCTGAACGTTGAGGAAGGCATCCGTGCCGCGTTCTATGTTTCCTGGGATGCTGCCAGCTTCTCTTCATTACGTGAGCACGCCGCCCAGATTGATCTTCTTTACCCCGAGTGGCTGCACGTGTTGTCGCCCGATGGCAATCTGCAAGCCGTCGATCCTCAGACCAATAAATTCTTCGACGCAGTCCAGGGCAAAACCGTTCAGACGGTCGACGACAAGGTGATGCCGTTTTTGAAATCTGAAAACACCGGCACTGAAGTTTTCCCGCTGGTGAACAACTTCGATGGCATCGAATGGATCGATATCACAAAATTCTTTGATGATCCGGAGGCGCGAGACCACTTCCGCGATGAAATCCTAACCTTCCTGGGCGCCGACAACTATCAAGGGGTGATGGTGGACTTCGAGGATTTCCCGAAGAAAGGACAGGCCGGATATTTGACACTGTTGCATGAGTTGTCAGGGGACCTGCACGCCAAAGGGAAAAAGCTATACGTGGCAGTGCCATCACACAACGACGAGTGGAACTATCGCGAAGTTTCTTCCCTCGCCGATGGTGTTGTGCTGATGAACTATGACGAACATTATCCCGGTGGTGAACCGGGGCCGGTCGCTTCGCAAGACTGGTTTGTCAAAAACCTTCAGTTTGCAAAAAACGTCATACCCCAGGACAAACTCATCTGCGCAATTGGAAACTTCGGCTATGACTGGGCCAAGAAACCAAAGCACGGCAAGCTTCCCGAGGATGAGAAAGACAAAAACCAGACGGTCCAGGATGCCTGGCTCGCAGCGCGTGACTCCGACGCCGACGTAGACTTCGATTGGGACAGCTCCAACCCCCACGTCAGTTACTTGGACGAAAACAATATCGAGCACGATATCTGGTTTCTCGATGCCGTAACTGCATTGAACCAAATGCGCGCGTCGCAGGAATTGGGAATCAAAACTTTCGCACTATGGCGATTGGGTGCGGAAGATCGCTCCATGTGGCGCGTATGGGATGTCCCCGGAGAAGCTTCAGCTACGGACAAATTGAAAGACGTCCCTCCTGGTCAGGATGTGGACATGGAGGGCAGTGGTGAAATCCTTCGTATTGAGGCGCGTCCGAATAACGGACAGCGTTCCATTACGGTTGACCCTGCCACAAGCCTGATCACCGATGAGGTCTTTGATTCGCTTCCCGAACCCTACCGGGTTGGTCGCTACGGCGCCAATCCGAACAAAGTCGCGCTGACCTTCGACGATGGCCCCGATCCTAATTGGACACCGAAAATTCTCGATGTTCTTCAAGAAAAGAAAGCGCCGGCCACCTTCTTCCTAATCGGACTTGAAGCAGACAAATTCTCCGATCTGGCAGCGCGAATTTACCGCGAAGGACACGAGATTGGGAACCACACTTTCACGCATCCTGATATCAGCAACATCTCGCAGAGTTTCGCCAAGCTTGAACTCAATCTGACCGAGCAGCTTTTTGCCGGCAAGTTGGGAGTCCGCACAGTTTTGTTCCGCCCCCCATATTCCATCGATCAGGAGCCCGACACAGAAGATCAGGTGCGCCCGCTCGAAGCTACGCAACAGATGGGATACATCACCGTTGGCGACAAGCTCGATCCCAACGACTGGCGAGACAATCCGCGGCGCAGCGCCGAAGAAATTAAAAACGAAGTGCTGGCTCATCTGCCGCCATGTGCTCAATACGACCAGCACTGCGGAAACATTATTTTGCTTCACGATGGCGGGGGGGACCGGCGTGAGACCGTTCGAGCGCTTTCGATGATCATCGATGGGGTGCGGGCGAAGGGCTTTGAAATCGTCAGCGTGCATGAGCTGCTGAATAAAACCCGCGCTGATGTGATGCCGCCGGTGCCGCCGAATCAACTATGGGCCGCGAAGCTGACCTGGATTGGGTTCTGGCTCTTCGACGTCACGCAAAAAGGAATCGCCTATATTTTCCTTCTGGGCGATTTGCTGATGACGGGGCGCTTCCTGATCGTCGGTTTCCTCGCGCTCTACGACCGCTTCCGAGTGCGTTCTACGGGACAGGAAGAACAAATCGCCGCTTACCAGCCCAGAGTCGCGATACTGATTCCGGCCTACAACGAAGAAAAAGTGATCGTGAGAACAGTGCGGGCGGCGTTGGCCTCCTCCTATCCCGACCTGCGAGTAATTGTCATCGACGACGGCTCCAGCGACGCTACACTCGCCACTGCCCGTGCCGCATTTGCTGCGGAACAGGCTTCAGGCAAGGTGCTGATCCTAACCAAGCCTAATGCCGGCAAAGCAGAGGCTTTGAACTACGGATTGAATCACCTGAATGGCGAGGAAATTTTTGTAGGCATTGATGCCGACACCGTGATCGCTCCCGATGCCGTCTCCCGCCTGGTTCCACACTTCATGAATCCAAAGATGGGAGCGGTCGCAGGCAACGCCAAAGTCGGCAACCGAGTAAATCTCTGGACACGTTGGCAGGCGCTCGAGTACATAACCAGCCAAAATTTCGAACGTCGCGCACTCAACACATTGGGAGCAGTGAGCGTCGTACCCGGCGCGATCGGGGCGTGGAGAGTTTCCGCGGTTTTAGGCGAAGGCGGCTACCACATCGATACTGTAGCCGAAGACGCTGACCTCACCATGGCCCTATTACGCCGTGGCTTGCGCGTGGAATACGAAGACATGGCGCTGGCCTATACCGAGGCCCCGATTAATGCGAACGGTCTAATGCGCCAAAGATTCCGCTGGTCGTTCGGTATTTTGCAATCGGTGTGGAAACACCGCGGAGTATTCGCGCGTAAAGGTGTCTTGGGATGGGTAGCCTTACCGAACATCGTAATTTTCCAGATCTTGCTGCCTCTGGTTTCGCCATTGATCGACATTGGCTTCGCTGTCGGCGCCATCTGGTATTACATCCAAAAATGGTTCCACCCGGATTCCACCGATCCTGCCAGCTTCCATCGCCTGGTCCTGTTCTTCGTTGCGTTTCTGGTGATTGATTTCATCACCTCATCCATTGCCTTTGCATTGGAACGCCGCGATCCTGACTCGAAAGAAGACGCTTGGTTGCTGAGCCAAGTCTGGCTGCAGCGTTTTGCGTATCGCCAATTGTTCTCAATCGTGTTGTTTAAGACGCTGAAGCGTGCGGTGCAGGGCCAAAAATTTGCCTGGGACAAATTGGAACGGACTGCTGCGGTAAGCTATTCACCCGAGAAGAAGCCGGAACCGGCCCAGGTCCATTAGTCTGCGGCGAGGTGCGCCATCGCACGAACCATCATCGAGCCGTTTCGCATTAAGAGCGTCGAGCCGATCCGCTGGACCACACGGCAAGAACGCGAAAACCTTCTGCAAGCCGCATCCCACAATTTGTTCCTGCTTTCCGCCGCCGATGTGTTGATCGACTTGCTTACCGACTCCGGCACCGGCGCCATGTCCACGCATCAGTGGGCGGCCATCATGGAAGGCGACGAAAGTTATGCGGGCAGCAAGAGCTTCGATCACTTTAAAGAATCAATCCAGGAAATCTTTGGCTACCGTCACGTAATCCCGACACATCAGGGACGCGCAGCGGAGAGAATCCTATTCCACGTCACCTGCAAAAAGGGAGACGTGGTCCCCAACAATACTCACTTCGATACCACTCGGGCTAACCTCGAATTCGTCGGCGCTGAGGCCTTGGATTTGCCGATAGCCGAGGGAAAGCAGCCCAGCTTAGAGCATCCATTCAAGGGAAACATGGATGTCGCCGCTTTGGAACAGGTCATCGCCCGCGTAGGCCGTGAGCGCGTGCCTCTGGTGATGCTGACGGTGACGAACAACTCCGGCGGAGGCCAGCCGGTTTCCATGGGAAACGTTCGCCAAGTGAGCGAAGTTTGCCGCCGCCACAAGATTCCGTTCTACTTCGACGCCTGCCGCTTCGCCGAAAATGCTTACTTCATCAAACTGCGCGAAAAGGGATATGAATCCAAAACTCCCAAGCAGATTGCACAGGAAATGTTCCGCCATGGCGATGGCTGTACCATGTCCGCGAAAAAAGATGGCATGGCAAACATCGGCGGATTTCTTTGCACCAACGATGACTTACTCGCACAGCAACAAAAAGATTTGCTGATTCTCACCGAGGGATATCCAACCTACGGCGGCTTGGCCGGGCGAGATCTGGAGGCCATTGCGGTTGGGGTGCAGGAAGCGCTCGAAGAGGACTATCTCCGCTATCGCATAGCTTCTACCTCGTATCTAGGCACGCATATCGCGCAGCAGGGTGTGCCGATTGTACGTCCACCCGGAGGGCATGCCGTTTATCTCGACGCCCGCGCGTTTCTCCCGCACATTGCTCCCACCCAGTTTCCGGGAGTGGCTCTGGCGGCAGAACTCTATCTGCAAGGCGGCATTCGCTCCGTAGAAATTGGCACACTGATGTTCGGAGCAGCCGCCAAAATGGATTTGGTCCGCCTGGCGATCCCACGCCGAGTTTATACGCAAAGCCATATCGACTACGTCGTCGAAGTAATTCTGGAAGTGTGGAATCACCGCGATCAAATTTGCGGTTTGAAGCTTGAACACGAGGCGCCGTTTCTGCGCCACTTCACGGCGCGACTACAACCGATCAGGAAATAAAGTTGCCCCTGACTGGTGGTCATTCTCCGGCGTCGAACTTAATCTGTTTGCTCTTTGTGGGACAAAGTTCCGGAGGGTCACCCGAAAATAGCCTGCCAGTTCGACTGGCGGGTAAATTGGATACAGACAGAGTGAGCGCGGGCCGTAGATACGCCTGAAACCTCCAATCGCTGCAAAAACACCCCGCGCAGCTGGTGCTAAAATTGTTTAGGTCCCAAGCTTTTCTCACTGATTCCCCGAGGTGTCCCATGGCAACGCTAGAAGCCCCTCCGATTCCCGTTCGTCTTCATGAAGGCCCGTTCGTAAACGAACCCATGCTCGACTTTACGCGCGACGAAAATGCGCGCAAGATGCGTGCGGGTATCGAAAAAGT
>Ga0068858_100002497_pt1 | contig 18555 bp, 12 predicted proteins | sample KBSSwiS12_FD_66589 | JGI IMG/M metagenome (GOLD analysis project Ga0068858, IMG submission 66589) | Switchgrass rhizosphere microbial communities from Kellogg Biological Station, Michigan, USA - KBS Switchgrass S1-2 | ecosystem: Host-associated > Plants > Roots > Rhizosphere > Soil ...
CCATCGTGGTCGATCTGGCGCTCCTCGGCTACTACAAGTACATGGATTTCTTCCTGGCCAGCACCAACGCGCTCCTTGGAACGCACATTCCGCTGCTGGGAATCATTCTTCCAATCGGCATTTCCTTCTTCACGTTCACGCAGATCGCGTTCCTGGCCGATGCCTATGCCGGCGAAGCGAAGGAATACCGTTTCACTCATTACCTGCTGTTCGTCACTTACTTCCCGCATCTGATTGCCGGCCCGGTGCTGCATCACCGCGAGATGATGCCGCAGTTCGCCGGCCTGGGCGGATCGCGTTCGCGGCGCGAGGATCTGGCGGTCGGCACCACGATCTTCGCGATCGGGCTCGCCAAAAAAGTTCTGATCGCCGACAACCTGGCCGGATTTGCCGCGGCCGTTTTCGACACGGGCTCGCCCACGCCCAGCCTTCTCGTTGCCTGGCAGGGCGCGCTCGCGTACACGTTCCAGCTCTACTTCGATTTTTCGGGATATTCCGACATGGCGATCGGCCTGGCGCGACTCTTTGGCACGCGCTTCCCGCTCAACTTCAACTCTCCGTACAAGGCGACCAACATCGTCGAATTCTGGCGTCGTTGGCACATGACGCTGTCCCGCTTTCTGCGCGACTACCTTTACATCCCGCTCGGCGGCAATCGCAAGGGACCCGTGCGACGTCAGGTGAACCTGATGATCACGATGGGTCTCGGCGGACTCTGGCATGGTGCGGGCTGGGGCTTCGTTCTATGGGGCGCACTGCACGGCGGCTATCTCGTCGTTTGTCACATGTGGCAACAGGTCTCGGGTCGGCTGCCGTGGCGACTGCCTGCGGCGCTCGCACGCGCATCGGGGATGGCGCTTACGTTTCTGTGCGTCGTGCTCGCGTGGGTCTATTTCCGCGCCCGCGACATCGAGACGGCCCATCGCATTCTGGCTGGGATGCTCGGACGCAACGGTGTCGAGATTCCGGAAGCGATCGCTTCGCGGCTCGGACCATTCTCCACGCTGCTGCGCGACGCCGGCGTGGCCATCCTCTACGGCGGAGGCGCGACCTTCGCGTCGGCGTGGTCGTGGATCATCGCTGCGGCGCTGATCGCGTTCGTGTTTCCGAACACGCAGCAGATCATGCGGCACGCCGCGCCGGCGCTGGATTTTCGAGAGGATTCCTTCCCGCACGGCCTCGTCAGGCTCGTATGGCATCCGAAGGCCGCGTGGGCTGCCGCGATCGGCGTTCTGCTCGCCTTCGGCCTCCTGTCGCTCAGCCGGCCATCAGAATTTCTCTATTTTCAGTTCTGAATGGACGACCGCGTATTCGCTCGCTATCTCCTGTCACTGCTGTTGGCGGCGGTTGCCGTCCTTTCTATTACGGCAGTCGCGTACGTTGTCACCGATCCGCAGGGTCTGATCGGTACACCCGCGGTGCAGGGCATCAACGTCGTCAAGCCCTACCTCGAGCACAATCGCGAGCTCGCGCGCTGGAACGGCGCCGAGCGCTTGTGCCCGGACGCGGGCATTTTCGGCAACTCGCGCGCCGAAATCGGCTTCGATCCCGAACACAGAGGATTCGCGACGCTCGGCCTGTCCGCCTACAACCATGCGATTCCCGGCAGTGGTCCGCTCATGGCGCGCAGGCAGCTCGATTGGCTGATCGCGCGGGGCTGTGCGCCGCGGCTGATGATCGTGGGCGTCGACTTTGCCGATTTCCTCGTCGACCCGACGCGTCCTGCGCCGGCGACGGCGAGTGCGCGCTCCGTCTCCCCGCGGTTCGATATCGGAGCGGCGGCCGAAACCATTTTTTCGCTGAGGGGGTTGCGCGACGTCATTGACACCCTACTCGCGCAAAGGCGGCCCTATGCGCCGACCATTACACCGAGAGGATTCAACCCGCTGCGCAGCTACATCCCGGAAGTCGAACGAACAGGACAGTTCGCGATGTTCCGGCAGCGTGCCGAAGAGAATCTGAAGGTGTGGCGCAAGCAGCCGCGCTCGGTCGTCGGATTGAACGGCACGCCGGCACCGGAATTCGAGGTGCTGCGTTCGCTGCTCGCGACGGCCACCACGTCCGGCACCACCGTCATTTTCGTCATCTACCCGTACCACGCGCAGCTTCGGCTGATGCTCGATTCGCTCGGGTATGCTGATACGTTCGATGACTGGAAGCGGCGGGTCGCACGGCTGGTCGAAGAGGCCCGGCAGACCAATCCGCGAGTGAGTCTCTGGGACTTCAGCCTGATTTCGGAGGCGACCTCGGAGGCGATTCCGTCACCCGGCGACAGGATCGCCAGAAGCCGCGGCTACTGGGAAGCGGGGCATTTCAAGCGCGAGCTGGGCGACCGGATGCTCGATCAACTCCTGCTGGACAAGCCGGGATTCGGCGTGCGGATCGATACACCGCAGTTGGACGAGACGCTTGCAAGGGACCGCGGGCGGGTAGCTGCGCTGTGGCGCGGAACCCCTCTTGCCGACGACGTGACGGAAGTTCTCGGCAACACGCGCGCCGCCGAAGCGGCAACGAACGCGCAGGCCCGGTAGCCTCCAGTGCCTCTGGCACGGCGATCGCGGCTTGCGCAGCAGGCTCAGTCGAACGAACGCCGGTAGACGAGGCCGACGCCGCTGACCGTCCCGGCCTCCGCACGCAGCGTCAGCGTGTTCGACAACGCGTACTCGATGCGCAACGCGTTGGTGGCGATCGACAGCCCCTGCTCGTAGCCGAGCATGAGGCGATCGGTAATGCGCTTGCCGAAGACAATGACCTGGCCCGTGGTCCCGGCGGGTCCGCTGCTGGTGCCGCCGGCGCCGCCCGCGCCACCGCTGCGCAAGGTGATGTCGTCGAGCCCCACGCTTTGCGCGATCTGCTGCGTCAGTGGCTTGCCGCCGTTCGACAGCAGTGCGGCGGACGCCGCCGACAGCGCCGCGTAGTCATTGCGCGAACCTGATGGACCTTCACCCGTGATCAGCCACGCGAGCGCCTCGTTCTCCGGCACCGGCGGCACCGAAGTCACGCGCACGCGCGGCACCTTCGCCGTCCCCGACAGCTCGACGCCGGCCTCTACCGCGAGGTTCTTGCGCAGCGCCACTACGTCGAGGGCCGGATTGTCGAGCGGGCCGTCGAAGATCAGGCGACCGCGCTCGATGACGAGCTTCTGACCGAACGCGAAGTACGTGCCGTTCGACGCGACGATCGCGCCCCTGCCGAACAGCTTGCCGTCGGTGCCGGTGGTGACGCGAACGCGACCGGTCAGCGCCGTCTCGAGGCCGCCGCCGACGAACGACAAATTGCTTCCGAGGTCGACGTCGACGCCGAGGGTGAGCGGCAGGTCGCCGATGCTGTCGCCGCGTTCGACCGGTCGCGGCCGTCCGGCGACGACCACGTCGGGCCCCAGCTGACCCGGCGGCGTGCGTTCCCATTCGATGTGGCCGTCGACGACGGTCACGCTGCCCTGCAGATCGAGATGCTTCTGCACGATCGCGAGCGTTCCGGTACCGTCGACGACGAGGCGCAGGTCGGGACGGTTGGTCGCACGGAAGTTCTCCGCGTGCCACGCGATGCGCGTGCTTGGCTCATTCGCGCTGTTGCGGCGCGACGCGATCGCGCCCGACGCCGTGAAGCGACCCTCGCCGCCCGCGATCGAGATCTCGTCGATGTCGATGCCGCCGTCGGCGAGATGCGCACGCACGCGGCCGTCGCGCAGCGCTATGCCATACGGCGGCGCGTCGATGCGCAGCCCATCGCCCGCGATCGTTCCGCTAAGGATGGGTGCGTCGAGCGTGCCGCGCCCGGCGAGCGCAATGCGCACCGCGCCGTTGACCACGGCCGTGGTGCCGAGCCAGGGCTGCAACGGTGTCAGCGACTGGAGCTCGGCGTCGAGCTTGAACACGAGCGGCGCCGTGCGCGCGATGTGTCCCGCTGACGCGCCGGCCAGTGCGCCGAGCGACAGCGTCCCCTGCGCCTGGCCCACGCGGGCCGAGCGGAACGTGAGCTCGGCGTCGAGCGCGTCGTCGGCGAGCTTGCCGGAGAGCGTGAGCGTTTCGATGCCGAAAGCGAGGCTGGACGAAGTGGTGCCGCCGGCCTGCACGCCGAAGATGTCGCCGGACTCGCGCCGGATCGCGAACGTGCCGGCAAGACGTGGCGTTGCGGCCATCGCCCAGTTGCCCGACAGAGTCAGCGTCGAAACCAGGGGCAGCGGCCGGCCGGCGAGGCGCGCGATCGACGTGGCCGGCACGCCGTCGAACGCGCCCTGCGTCGTCACACGCCCGTCGTCGTACAGGAATTCGCCGACGGTCGCGTGGCCGTCGGCCGCGGCGATCTGCGCGTTCACGATGCGCACGCGGTTTGCGGCCAGCTCCACCGTCGCCGGCGCGACGAGCGCAAACGGCACGTCGCCGCGATTGGCGAGCGACACGATGCGGCCGCCCCAGTGCAGCGTCGACGGCGTTCGGATGTCCGCGCCCGCGGCGAAGCCGCCGTCGACGGCGGCGCTCGCGTCGGCGCCCGCACCGCTCGCGGCGAACTGCGCCGTGTGATGCGCGAGCGTGCCGCTGATGGCGGCGCTCGCCTTGTCGGCGGGAAGATCGCGCACGCGCAGTTTCGTCGCACTCGCCGTCAGCGATAGCGCGCGTGCATCCACCGGTACCGCCGCATTCGCTGCGCCACCCGGGGCGATCGTTGCGTGGACGGCGAGCGTCGCCGCCGCGAACGCGCTGCCGATCGCGAGGTTGTCCGCGTGAAGCTCGATCTCACCACCGACGCCGCCCGGCTCGACGCGCAGCGTGCCGCTCGAGCGAATCGCGCCGGTCGAAGGATGGGGGAGCCGGCTGGCGACCCACGGCCCGAGCGCGGCGAGCTGCGGCACCGTGAGCGTGTATTGCAGCCGGTCGTTGGGCGCGCCCGCGTTGCCGGACGCCTTGAGCCGCGCGGTGCCCGCGGCGACGTCGATCGTTGCGTCCGCGAGCGTGGTTCGCGTCGCCGTCCCGTTGAACGTTCCCGCCACAGCGACGCCGTCGAGCTGGCTGCCGGCTTCGAGCGTGACGGCCGCGGTGGTCTTCCATTCGGGCAGGAGGACGCCCGAGGCCTTGACCGTGCCCGACAGCGATCCCGAAGGCCACGCGCCGAAGCGCGACGGATCGAACCGCTTCGCGTCGAGTGCGACATTGAAGGCGCGCGGCGCGTCGAGCGCGATGCGACCGCTGCCTGTTGCAATCCCGCCGTTCGCCTCGACGCGCACGCGGGCGACGTCGAGGCGGCGCTCGGCGTATGTCGCGGCAAAGGCGAGCGCCATCGATTTCTGCGAGAGGTCGCCGCTCAGCGTCTGGCGCGCGCCGTCGACATCGGCCGCCAGCGTGCCGGAGAGCCGCGTCGCGGCGAGCTGGCGCGACAGCCGCGAAAGATCGAGATCGCGCACGGCGAGCCGCCAGCGGCTGCCCGCGTCGCGGGAAGAGAGATCGATCGTCCCTTCACCGGTCGCCTTGCCGCCGCCGTCGACGTCGCCTGCCAGCTCGGTGAGCATGAGCTTGTCCGCTGCATACGCGAAACGTCCGGCAAGGACAGTGAACGGCAGCCGGCGCTCGTCCAGCGGACCTGGTCGCTCGTTGGCGGCGCGAAACCTGCCGTCGAATCCGCTGCTCGCAGGTTGCACGACGAGATCGAGCGTGAGCCTCGTCACGGGCAGCGTATCGAGATACGTCGTGAGGTCGACGTCGCGCAGCGCGACGGTCGCCTGATCGAATGCCGTGGTGGCAAACGGGGTCAGCCCCACCTGCGCGGCGAGCGTCGCGCCGCGCAGCGTGCCTTTCGCGTCAAGCGCGATCGCCGCGAGCGTTCCGGCCAGCGTTGTGTCGAGCTTTGCACCGGTCAGCGGGCCGTCGCCGACGATCGCAATCGTGCCGGCGAGCGGGAACGGCGCGCTCGCGCCGAGCGTCGCGTCGCCCTCGAGTGCACCGAACTCGCTGACGAGGCGCAGCCCGTCCACGCGATGCACGTCCGCGCCGGCCTTGTAACCGAACTCGAGGCCGGTGATCCGCCCGCGGCGCGGTCCCGCCTGCCAGTCGAGCGTCGCGATGGCCGCATGCGCGATCTCGACGCCGATCGGCGGGACGAGGCTCGCCGGCGGCGACGTCGCACCGGTCGACGGCTTGATGGCGATCGAAAGCCGCGAGGCGCCGAGGCCGCGGATGGCGAGCTGATTGGAAAAGAGCGCCAGCGGGCTCCACTCGACGACGACGTCGTTGGCGGTGATGGTTGCCTCCGGTCCGTTCCACTCGAGACTGCGAAAACGCATCGTCGAGGCGAGCGCGCCGGAAGGTCCTTCCACGGACAGGCGTCCACCGGACTGTTCGATGATGCGTGCGATCACGAACGGCAGTCCTGCTTCCGACAGCAGGAACGCGACGCCGCCGGCGAACGCGAGCACGGCGAGCACCGCCGTGCCCAGCGACACGTGGATCAACCGCGGCCGGCGCCGGCGGCGCGGCGGAGCGGCGGGCGGTGGCGGTGCGGTGTCGGGCGGGGGCGTTTCCATGCCGTGATTAGAACGCAAGCCCGACGGAAAAGTGCACGCGCACCTGACGCGAATCCTGGCCGTACGCGACGTCGAAGCGGAACGGGCCGATCGGCGTGCGCACGCGCGCGCCGACGCCATAGCCCAGTGCGATCTTGAAGTCGTTGGCATTGTCGAACGCGTTGCCCGCATCGACGAACGTGGCGATTCCCCACGTGGCGTTGATCCAGCGCGTGACCTCGACGCTGCCGACCACGTAATAGCGTCCGGGGACCGTCGCCTGGCCATCCTGGACGCCGAGGCTGTCGAACGCATACCCGCGCACCGAAGTGTCGCCGCCGGTGCGGAACAGCAGTGTCGACGGCACCTCCTGCCGTGATGCGCCGCCCACCGCGCCGCCCTCGGCCTTGCCGCTCAGCTGGTAGTCCGTGCCGAGCGGATACCACGCTGCCAGCCGCGCGACCACGCGGCCGAACCCGCGCGTCGACACACCGGGGATGCCCGCGCCCGTCTCGACGTCGAGGATCCAGCCCGTCGTGGGCGCGATGAGGTTGTCGACGCGCCGCCAGACATGCTCGGCGTCGACATACAGCGCGTGCGCCGTGCTGGCCTCGCCACCGAGGGGTCGCTGCTGGTCATCCATCAGCGCCGCGCCGAACTGCCATTGGTTGCGCTCCTCGATCGCCGTGCGCCGGAGCGCGATGAGAGCGGTCTTCGTGATGAGGTTGTTGAGGTCGGTCCGCTCGTACTTGAGCACGCCGCTGTCGACCCATCCGCGCGCCGTCGGCGGCCAGATCAGGCGCAGCGCGGCGCTCTGGATGTCGGTCTCGTAGCGCAGGTCGGCCGCAAACTGCGTCGCCTTGCCGTCAATGTCGACGTCGCGATAGCTTCCGTTGACGCGGTATTTCGTGTCGGTCGAAAAACCGATGCCGCCTTCGAATTTCTTCGTCGGCGCCTCGATCACGGCGACCCTGATCGTCGCGTCGTCGGCGGCCGCGGGATCGGCATCGACGATCGCCTGTGCGCTCGCGAAATAGCCGCTGCCGTTGAGCCGCCGCAGGAACTGGTCGATTTCCGCGCCGGAATAAAGCTCGCCGCGCACCTGGGTGCTGAAGTTGCGCACGAGCTCGGCGCTGTAGCGCTTGAGGCCCGTGACTTCGATTGAGCCGATGTGAAACGCCGGCCCGCTTTCGAGAACGACATCGAGGTCGGCCTCGCCGAGCGCCGGATCGATGCGGGCCTCGCTCGTCGCGAGCTTTGCAGCGGCGTAGGGGCTCACGGCCAGCGTCTGCAGCGCACGCGCCTTGGCGCCGTCCCACGCGGCCTGGGTGAAGATGGCGCCCTGCGGCAGTCCCCACTCGCGGCGCAGTCGCGCGATCGCTTCCGCGCCCTGCGCGCTGTCCGTGGCGGCGGGTCCGGTGACGTCGAGCGCGACCTCGTGAATACGCGTGGGCGTCCCGCCGGCGACGTGCAGTGTCACCGCGTAGGGCGTGACCGAGCGATCGACGGTGACTTCGACGGCCGGTGTGAAGTAGCCGAGCGTCGACACGGCATCGCGAGCCTCGGTGACCGCCTCCTGCGCGAGACGATCGAAGAGGTCGTCCGTCATGTCGGCGTACGACTGCCAGCGGACGAGCCCGACGCTCAAGCGGAGCGTGTCGACGAAGGCCGGCGGCGCGTCGATGACGACGCGATAGCTGATTGCGTCGCTGTCGGGTTTTTCCGGCCCGACGAGCGCGCCGGTCGCGCCGGACGGGGCCGTCCGCGTTTCGCTGGGCTGGGTTACCGGTGAGGGCGACGCGACCGGCGGCGCGAGATCGTCAGCGTGAGCCGGCGGCGACAGGCTCGCGCAGGCGAGCATCGGGACCAGCACCACGCGAAGCAACAGGCGAAGGGTCCGTCGCGTTCGCGTCCACTGCGGCGCACGCGTCGTCGCACGCCGTCGCTGTCGCATCATCGGGCACCGCGGCGGGTGCCGCATCGGCATCGCCTACGGGCGCAAAGTAGCTGTTCGGAACCGGCTGCCCGCCCGGGGCCCAGGGAACACCGATCGCCGGCAGCGTCGGCCGTATGCGCTCGGGCGCAAGCAGCGGGCCCTGGTTGAGGGTGGTCGGGAAGTTCCAATCGATGATCGTCTCGTCGTAGTCGGGGAACGGCGTTCCGGCGCGCGAGTAATCGTAACGCGCGTTCGTCAGCGCGCAACCCGAGCTCAACAACGAAACGACGGCACCGACGGCAAACAGGCGGAACGGGCGGCTCATGCGACCTCCTGACAACGATAGCGACGGCGCGCGTGGCGCCGACAGGCGGGGCGACCGGCATTCACGATGCCAAGGGCGCCACGCGCCGCGGTTGGGATGACCCAGTCTACCTGCCGGGCGCGCTTTCGCGTCGAAATCACCACGGCCCGCCTACCGCCAGCCGTCGGAATGTTGCACAAATCAGCCAGAATCGACGCATCCCCACCGGTTTTGGTTCCCCGGGGCGAGGATCGGCTTGTTTCTTCCGTTCGTCATGGCTCCGCGCCGCGGCTTCGCAAGCGCGTCCGCGCGTCGGCCGGCGGGTGGGCTCCGGGTGCCGGGAGTTGTTTTATGTCAAGGGCATAAAGCGTGTTGTAGGCTGCAGGAACTCGCGCTCGGCCACGCCTGTTGCGCACTACTTGAGGCGAACTCGGCGATCAGTTCGACGAACGTTCGTACGACAATCGCGGGGCGGTAGGCAAATTCCTCGCACGCCACGTGTGAAGTCTCTCCTAAGTCCCTCATTCTTCGACTAAATATATCGTGTTGTAATCGCGATGCTAAGTCGTTGTTCCGCAACCGGAAAGTGATTGACCGGGCGCTTGCCAGCGACGTATAGTGGCGGCGAGTGGCAAAAAGTGGGTCAAAGTGGGTACCTGGACCGATTCTGTCGGTGCCCGGGCCGACCCGGAGGCGGATTCCAGAAGTGAGCATTTACTTCTGGATGCAGGGAGGAGCGGGGCGTGGGAGACGGGACAGTCGCATCGACGAACAGCGCTGACGACGGCATGCCGCCGCGTCCGCTGTCCGCATTCCGCGGCGTTACCGAGCTTACGCTCGATGCCAAAGGTCGCCTGGCGGTCCCCACGCGTTATCGCGATGCGTTGTCTGCCCACGGCGACGGCGGCCTGATCCTCACCGGCGACCCGAGCCGCTGCCTGCTGCTGTATCCGCGTGCCGTCTGGGAGCCGATCGAAGCGCGGCTCATGGCGATGTCGGCTTTCAATGAAAAAGTCCGTCGCCTGCAGCGGCTGCTCGTCGGCCACGCCGACGACGTCGACATCGACGGTTCCGGCCGCATTCTCGTTTCGCCGTCGCTGCGTGCCTACGCCCGACTCGAGAAGGACGTCGTGCTGGTAGGGCAGGGCCATCGCTTCGAAGTGTGGGATGCCGCGGAATGGGCGGCGCAGACCGCGCAGGCGATCGAGTTCGGCGCCGGCGGACTCCCGCCCGAGCTGGACGGTTTCAGCCTTTGATGGCCGATGGCGCGCACGTTCCCGTCCTGCTTGCCGATGCCGTCGAAGCCCTCGCGATCATCGCTTCGGGGACGTACGTCGACGCGACGTTCGGCCGCGGCGGCCATACGCGCGCAATCCTCGCGGCGCTCGGGCCCGGCGGCCGCGTGGTCGCCGTCGATCGCGATCCTGCCGCTGCGGCCGCTGCGGCGGCCATCGACGACCCGCGCCTCACGTTTCGCCACGCCTGGTTCTCCGACGTCGCTGCGGAACTCGCCGCGCTCGGCATTGAGGCGATCGACGGCGCGCTCCTCGATCTCGGCGTGTCGTCGGGCCAGCTCGACGATGCGGCACGCGGCTTTTCCTATCGCTTCGACGGCCCGCTCGACATGCGCATGGATCCCACGCGCGGCGAGAGTGCGGCCGCATTCATCGCGCGCGCTCCGGTGCGCGAATTGACGGAGGTCATCCGCGACTATGGTGAGGAACGGTTTGCTCAATCGGTTGCAGGAGCAATTGCGGCGGCACGCGCGATCGCACCCATTGTCACCACGGCGCAACTCGCGGCCGTCGTCCGCCAAGCCCTCGGCACGCGGACACGCGGTGATTGGCGTCAGGATCCGGCCGCGCGGACGTTCCAGGCCCTTCGGATTGCTGTGAACCGCGAGCTGGCCGAGCTGTCGATCGCTTTGCCTGCGCTGGCGGCGCTGCTGCAGCCGCGCGGCCGGCTCGCCGTGATCAGCTTCCATTCGCTCGAGGATCGCATCGTCAAGCGCTTCATTGCATGGGCGAGCACCCCGTTCGGCGGCGATCCGCGCCTCGCCCGCATTCCGCTGACCGCGGCAGACCTGCCGCCGGCGCCGCTATTGCGGGTCGGCCGCGCGCGGCGCGCGACGGACGCGGAAATCGCGGCGAATCCGCGTGCCCGAAGCGCGGTGCTGCGCGTCGCGGAACGCACTGACGCGCCGTTGCCTCCGCGCTGGCCGCAGGCATTCGAAGGTCTTCCGGCATGACGCGCGTCAACCTTGCGCTGCTGGCGGTGCTCATCGTCTGCGCGCTGTCGCTCGTGACTTCGCGGCACGAGGCGCGCCGCCTGTTCGTCGAGCTCGAGCGCGAACAGGGGCGCACGCGCCAGCTCGAGACCGAATACGGCCAGCTTCAGCTCGAGCAGTCGACGTGGGGAATGCCGGCGCGCGTCGAGAAGATCGCGCGCGAAAACCTGCGCATGCAGCTGCCGCCCGCGGGCCGCGTCGAGGTGGTCGACGTGTCGGCGAAGGCCGCGCGATGACCGCGACCGCGTTCAAGCGCGCCGACGCTTCGGCGTTTCCGCTGCCGCGCCTTCGCGCGCCGGCGGTCTTCGGCGTGCTCGCGCTAATGTTTGCAGGCTTGCTCGGCCGCTCGCTGTGGCTGCAATGGGTCGACAACGATTTTCTCCAGGAAAAGGGCGCGGCGCGCTTTTCGCGCGAGATCGAGCTGCCGGCGCATCGCGGCCGCATCGTCGATCGTTTCGGCGACGCGCTCGCCATCTCGACGCCGGTGAAGTCGCTGTGGGCCTTTCCGGCGCAGTTCGAGGCGACGCCCGCCGAGCTGACCGCGCTCGCGCGCACGCTCGAGACGACGCCGCAGAAGCTCAAGGCGCGACTCGATGCCGCCGACGACTACGCCGTCATCGCAAAGCAGATCCCGCCCGAGACGGCGGCGCACGCGATGGCGCTCAAGATCAAGGGCGTCAACGAGCAGAACGAATACCGGCGCTACTACCCGGGCGGCGAGGTGTCGGCGCAGATCGTCGGCTTCACCGGCGATCGCGACGCGGGGCAGGAAGGCATCGAGCTCGCGCAGCAGGAATGGCTCGCCGGCAAGACCGGCAGCCGCAAGGTGATCATCAACCGCCGCGGCGACGCCGTCGAGGACGTCGCGTCGATCCGCACGCCGCAGGCGGGGCGCGATCTCGCGCTGTCGATCGACTCGCGCCTCCAGTACGTCGCCTTCCGCGAGTTGAAAGCGGCCATCGACAAGCACAACGCGAAGGCCGGCGGACTCGTCGTGCTCGACGTGCGCACGGGCGAGATCCTGGCGCTCGCCAACTGGCCCACGTACAACCCGAACGCACGCAACAAGGTGGAACGCGAGCGGATGCGCAACCGCGCGCTGACCGACGTGTTCGAGCCGGGGTCCACGATGAAGCCGTTCACGATCGCGACGGCGCTCGAGACCGGCAAGGTGCGGCCCGACACGGTGATCCACACGGAAGCCGGCGCGCTGACCATCGGCTCGGCGACGATCCACGACGCCCATCCGGCCGGCCCGCTCACCGTCGAGCAGGTCATCCAGAAGTCGTCGAACGTCGGTGCAGCGAAGATCGCGCTGTCGATGCCGGCGGAAGCGCTGTGGCACACGTTCTCGGACGCCGGATTCGGCACGCCGCCGCGCACCGGCTTTCCCGGCGAAGTTGCCGGCCGGCTGCGTCCGGCGAAGACGTGGAAGCCGATCGAGCAGGCCACGATGTCGTACGGGCACGGCCTGTCCGTGAACCTCGTGCAGCTTGCGCGCGCCTACACGATCTTTGCGACCGACGGCGAATTGAAACCGGCGACATTGTTCAAGACCGATGGTCCGATCGCGGGGCGGCCGGTGATCGCGCCGGCGACGGCGCGTGCCGTGCGCCACATGCTCGAGCTTGCGACGCTGCCCGGCGGCACCGCGCCCAAGGCACAGGTGCCCGGCTATCGCGTTGCGGGCAAGACCGGCACGGCGCGCAAGCCTGAGGGTCACGGCTATGCGGCAAAGTACGTCGCGTCGTTCGTCGGCTTCGCGCCCGCGTCGAATCCGCGTCTGGTCGTTGCCGTCATGCTCGACGAGCCCTCGGGCGGGGCCTACTACGGCGGCGACGTGGCGGGGCCGGTGTTCTCCAACGTCGTCGGCGCCGCGCTGCGGATGCTCGCCGTTCCCACCGATGCGCCCGTCGACAACGTCGTGCTGCCGCCGCCGGGCAGCGAGATCCGCGAGGAAACGTGACGGGCGCCGTCGTCGACGACTTCGATCCCGCGACGGTGTTGACCGATCTCGGGGTGACGCTTCGCCGCATCACGAGCGACAGCCGCAGCGTCGATCCCGGTGCCGCGTTCGCTGCGTACCCGGGGGTGCGCGCGGACGGCCGCGCGCACATCCCGGATGCGCTCGCGCGCGGCGCGGCGGCCGTGCTGTGGGAGCGGCACGGGTTCGCGTGGCCGGCGCAGTATCAGGTGCCACAGCGCGGCATCGACGATCTCGCCGGACGTCTGGGCGCGATCGCGAATCTCGTCTACGGCGCGCCGTCGCACGACCTCTGGATGGTCGGCGTCACCGGGACGAACGGCAAGACGTCGTGCTCGCACTGGATCGCGGAGGCCGCCGAAACGTGCGGCCGCCGCGCCGCGCTCGTCGGCACGCTCGGCAGCGGGCGCATCGGCGCGCTGGCGCCCGCGCGCAACACCACGCCGGACGTTTGCGTGCTGCACGAAGCGCTGGCGCAATTCCGCCACGCCCGCGTGTCGCTGGTCGCGATGGAGGTCTCGTCGCACGGTCTCGACCAGGGTCGCGTGAACGGCGTCGAGTTCGACGTTGCGCTGTTCACGAACCTCACGCGCGATCATCTCGACTATCACGGCACGATGACGGCGTACGGCCAGGCGAAGGCGAAGCTATTCGCCTGGCCCGGACTGTCCGCCGCGGTGATCAACGCCGACGACCCTTTCGGCCAGAGCCTGATCGACGCTGCGCGGCGGCGCCGGCAGCGCGTGATCACGTACGGCCTTGCCGGCGCCGACATCGCGGCCACGGATCTCCGCATGGAGGCACGGGGACTCGTGCTGCACGTCACCACGCCGTGGGGCAGCGGCCGTGTTGCGACGCAGGTCGTCGGCGCATTCAACGCTCACAACCTGATGGGTGTGCTGGGCGCGCTCGTCGCCAGCGATATTCCGTTCGCTGCGGCGCTCGAAGCGCTCGGCGAAGTCACGCCGCCACCCGGCCGGATGCAGCGCTACGGCGGCGTCCTGCAGCCGCTCGTCGTGATCGACTACGCGCATTCCCCCGATGCGCTCGAAAAGGCGCTCGGTGCGCTGCGACCGGCCGTCGCAGCCGGCCGCGAGCTCATCTGTGTGTTCGGTTGCGGCGGCGATCGCGACACCGGCAAGCGGCCGCAAATGGGCCAGATTGCCGCGACGCTCGCTGACCGCGTCATCGTCACGAACGACAATCCGCGCGGCGAGGATCCCGCCGCGATCTCGGCGGCCATCGTGGAGGGCATCCGCCACACGAACGCGCGGCACTACCGGGTCGAGCACGACCGCGCGCGCGCCATCCGCGACGCGATCGCTGCGGCGCGGCCGGGCGACGTCGTGCTGGTTGCGGGCAAGGGCCACGAGACGTACCAGGAAGCGCACGGCGTGCGGACGCCCTTCTCGGACGCGGCCGAGGCCGCGGCGGCGCTGGTCGCCTGGAGCGGCGAATGATGGACACGGCCACTGCCGCGCGCGCCGTCGACGGCCGGATTCTCGGCGCACCGGTGACCTTCACGCGCGTGACCACCGACAGCCGCGCGATCGCAGCGGGCGACCTGTTCGTCGCGCTCAAGGGCGAGCGATTCGACGGCCACGACTACGTGCGTGCCGCGCTCGCTGCCGGCGCGGTCGCGGCCATGGTGGCCGACGCGCGCGCGGGCGAGGTCGAGGGCAACCAGATCGCAGTCGCCGATCCACTCGCGGCGCTCCAGCGGCTCGCGCATCACTGGCGGCTGCGCTTCGACCTGCCCGTGGTCGCCGTCGTCGGCAGCAACGGCAAGACGACAACCAAGGAAATGATCGCGACGATCTTTCGCACGGCTGCAGGGGCGGATTGCGTGCACGCAACGGCGGGCAACTTCAACAACGCGATCGGCGTGCCGCTCACGCTGCTGGGGCTGCGCACGACGCACCGGCTTGCCGTCATCGAAATGGGGATGAACCATCGCGGCGAAACGGCCGAGCTCGCCGCGATGGTAGGCCCGACGATCGCCGTCATCACCAATGCGCAGCGCGAGCACCAAGAGTTCATGCGCTCGGTGGCGGACGTTGCCGACGAGCACGCGGATGCCGTGCGAGCGCTGGCGGCGGGCGGCGTGGCGATCATCAACGCCGACGACGAGTACGTCGACGTCTGGCGCGCCGCGGCGCGCAAGGCCGACGCGGCCGTGACGGAGTTCGCGCTCACGCGCCGCGCGGACGTCAACGGCCGCTACACGCCGCGTGCCGACGGCGGGGAGCTCGAACTCGCAACGCCGCAGGGCGACGTGTCCATTGTGCTCGCCGTGCCGGGCCGGCACATGGCCGCGAATGCGCTGGCGGCGGCGGCCGCCGCGCTCGCCGTAAATCTGCCGCTGACCGCAATCGCCGGCGGTCTCGCGGCATTTCGCGCCGTGCCGGGTCGCCTGACGATGCGCGAAGGACTGCGCGGCGTGCGGGTGATCGACGATAGCTATAACGCGAATCCCGATTCGGTGCGTGCGGCGATCGACGTGCTGTGCAGCGTGCCCGGGACCCGCATCCTCGCGCTCGGGGACATGGGCGAGGTCGGCGCGCACGGGCCGCAATACCACCGCGAGATCGGCGCGTACGCGCGCACGGCCGGCGTGACGCGGCTGTACGCCGCCGGCCCTTCCGGGGGCGAGACCGTGCAGGCCTTCGGCGCCGGGGCGCTCCACTTCGACGACGTCGACCTGCTCGCCGACCGCCTCGCGGCCGACGTCCGCGCAGGCGATACGGTCGTCGTCAAGGGCTCGCGCTTCATGCGCATGGAGCGAGTCGTTGCGGCGCTCACCGGCGGCGCGGCAGGACATCACTGATGCTCCTCTACCTCACCGAGCTCCTCGCGAAGAACGTGCGCACGTTCAACGTGTTCAGCTACATCACGCTGCGCGCCGTGCTCGCGACGATGACCGCGCTGCTGATCTCGTTCGTCGTCGGGCCGAAGATGATCGCGTGGCTCGCGCAGATGAAGATCGGGCAGTCGGTGCGCGACGACGGCCCGCAGACGCATCTCGCGAAAGCCGGCACGCCGACGATGGGCGGCGCGCTCATCCTGGTCTCGATCGTCGTGACAACGCTGCTGTGGGGTGACCTCGACAATCGCTTCATCTGGATCGTCGTGCTGGTGACGCTCGGCTACGGGGCGGTCGGCTGGGTCGACGACTGGCGCAAGGTCGTGCATCGCAACCCGAAGGGGCTGTCGGCGCGTGCCAAGCTGGGGTGGCAATCGCTGATCGCGATCGTCGCTGCGGGGTATATCGCGTTCTCGGTCTCCGCGCCCGACAACGCGCGCTTCGTCCAGATGGTCACCGCATGGATGCAAGGGGGCACGAACATCGTGCTGCCGCCGCGCGCGGACCTGATCGTGCCCTTCTTCAAGCAAGTGTCGTATCCGCTCGGCGTCTGGGGCTTCATCGCGCTCTCGTTCTTCGTGATCGTGGGAACGAGCAACGCCGTCAACCTCACCGACGGACTCGATGGCCTCGCGATCATGCCGACGGTGATGATCGGCGGCGCACTCGGCATCTTCGCGTATGTGATGGGCAATGCGGTCTTCTCGCGCTACCTCGGCTTCCCGTTCGTTCCGGGCGCAGGCGAGCTTGCCGTCATCTGCGGCGCAATCGCCGGCGCGGGTCTCGGCTTTCTCTGGTTCAACGCCTATCCGGCGGACGTGTTCATGGGCGACGTCGGTGCACTGGCGCTCGGCGCAGCGCTCGGAACGATCGCGATCATCGTCCGGCAGGAGATCGTGCTGTTCATCATGGGCGGCGTGTTCGTCGTCGAGACGCTGTCCGTCATGATCCAGGTCGCGTCGTTCAAGCTGACCGGCAAGCGCGTCTTCCGCATGGCGCCGCTGCACCACCACTACGAGCTCAAGGGCTGGAAGGAGAACCAGGTCGTCGTCCGCTTCTGGATCATCACCATGCTGCTGGTCCTTTTCGGTCTTTCCACGCTGAAGCTGCGCTGACGATGGACTATCGGAATCGCGACGCGGTGGTGCTTGGGCTGGGGCTCACGGGGTTGACGCTCGCGCGCTACCTGACCCGGTGCGGCGCGCGCGTGCGCGTCGCGGACACGCGCGCGGCGCCGCCCAATGCCGCGGCGCTGGCGGCCGCGTTGCCGCAGGTGCCGCTCGAGACGGGTCCATTCTCGGCGTCCACGTTCGACGGCGCGAATCTCATCGCAATCAGTCCGGGCATCGCCAAGGACCAGCCAGCGATCGCCGAAGCCGTGGTCCACGGCGCGGAGCTCGTCGGCGACGTCGAGCTCTTCGCCCGTGCGCTGCCGCCAGGCCGGAAAGTCCTCGCGATCACCGGCACGAACGGCAAGACGACGGTGACCGCCTTGACCGGTGCACTCACGCGCGCCGCCGGGCTTTCGACGGTGGTCGCGGGGAACATCGGCGACCCCGTGCTCGACGCGCTCGAGCGGCACGAGAACGGCGAACCGTGGCCCGACGTCTATGTGCTCGAGCTCTCCAGCTACCAGCTCGAGACGACCGCGAGCCTGAAACCTGTCGCGGCGGCCGTGCTCAACGTGACCGCGAACCACATGGATCGCTATCACGGGATCGCCGACTACGCCGCGGCGAAAGGCCGCATCTTCGCGCAGGCGTCTGTCCAGGTAATCAATCGCGACGATCCGATCGTGCGGCTGATGCGCCTGCCCGGACGCACCGTGCAGACCTTTGGCGCCGGCGTGCCGGAGTCCGAGGAAGAGTGGGGCCTCGTTGTCCGGGACGGTTCGGCGTGGCTCGCGCGCGGCGGCGAGCTCATCATTCCCGCGGCGTCGCTCGCGCTCGTCGGGCGGCACAACGCGCAAAACGCGCTCGCGGCGCTGGCGCTCGCGGGCGCCGTGGTGAAGCTCCAGCGGCCGGTACTCGAAGCGCTGCAGCGCTTTCACGGCCTGCCGCACCGGATGCAGCCGGTGCACGAGGCGCGCGGCGTGCTGTTCGTCGACGACTCCAAGGGCACGACGGTCGCAGCCACGCAGGCGGCGCTCGAGGGCATGGACCGACCGGTGATCCTCATCGCCGGCGGCGACGGCAAGGGCCAGGCATTCGCGGCGCTCAGGCCGGCTGTCGACCGTGCCTGCCGCACAGTGCTACTGATCGGCCGCGATGCAACGGCGGTTGCGCGCGGACTCGCCGGCACGAAGGCGCAGGTCGAGCACGTGGGCACGCTCGACGCGGCGGTCGTGCGGGCGCAGGCACTCGCCCGCGCCGGCGACGTCGTGCTGCTGTCGCCCGCGTGCGCAAGCCTCGACCAGTTCCGCGACTACGTCGAGCGCGGCGAGCGCTTCGCGACGCTCGCGAAAACCACGCACGAGGATTCCGCGCATGCGTAAGCGCCTCGCGCTCACGGCCTCGCTGCTGCGGCCCGGCGCGCCTCCGCGCGCGGCGGCGCGCACGATGCTGACGTTCGACGTTTCGCTCGCGTGGACGGGGGCGCTGCTGCTGGCGCTGGGCCTCGTGATGGTCTATTCGGCGTCGATCGCCATGGCGGAGGCCAACGCGCACACGGGCTACCGGCCGTGGT
>Ga0068858_100002502_pt1 | contig 18541 bp, 18 predicted proteins | sample KBSSwiS12_FD_66589 | JGI IMG/M metagenome (GOLD analysis project Ga0068858, IMG submission 66589) | Switchgrass rhizosphere microbial communities from Kellogg Biological Station, Michigan, USA - KBS Switchgrass S1-2 | ecosystem: Host-associated > Plants > Roots > Rhizosphere > Soil ...
TGGAGTACATGGCTCCGGTGGGCAAAGGCCTTCAGATCAACGTCGGTAAATTTGTCACTCCCGCTGGCGCTGAGGTCATCGAGACCAAAGACAACTGGAACTACACGCGCGGCATTTTGTTTGCTTGGGCGATTCCATACACTCACACCGGCCTAAGCGCGAAGTACGCGTTTAACAGCAAGTTTGCCCTGACTGGATACCTGGTCAACGGGTGGAACAACAGCTCGGAAACCAACCCCGTGAACGGCAATAGCGGCAAGACGACCGGGTTCAGCGCGGCCATTACTCCCAGCAGCAAGTTCTCCTTCATTGAAAACTATCTGGTGGGACCCGAAGCCTTCAGCGATAACTCGAATTACCGCCACCTCAGTGATACGGTCATTACTTTCAATCCGACTGCCAAATTGTCACTGATGGCAAACTTTGATTACGGTCACGATCGTGTAGGCACTGATGCGAAGTGGTGGACCGGCATCGCCGGATATATCAAATATGCTCCGAACGATAAATGGGCGTTCGCAACCCGCGGTGAATGGTTCAATGACCACGACGGTTTCGAAACCGGCACAGCACAGCACTTGAGCGAATTTACCTTCACCCTACAGCGCATGCTGGCTGGGAAGCTGATGAGCCGCCTGGAATTCCGTCGCGATATGTCGGACGAGAACACGTTCCCGTATCGTGACTTCGCGGAGGGCATTGACCACCAGAACACGGTCACGCTTGGCTTGGTCTACGCGTTCAGCAGCGCAGACGCCAAGTAAACAACCTCAAGGCGGCTGTGGGATCGGAGGAAATGCACAGCCGCCTGGTTTCACGCACGAAAATAATTGCCGTGAATCAGGTTCACGGACATGACGTTTCAGCCCACAGACCCCGCCTGCTATAATCCGACGCCTCCAGTAGTTCCGCTCAGGGATTTGCTTTTTATGGAGACACGCGGACTCTCGCCGAAAGCCATGTCTCTTGCCCGCAGTTTCTCGCTCGCTTTTGTTTTTGTGCTGGCAGCCCTGGTCCCGGAACTATTTATCGCCAAACATTTGTTCCCCTATCCGTTTTTGTATCCGTTTCTGGCCGCAGTCGTTGCCAGCGCCTGGTTTGGCGGCATGGCTGGAGGACTTATTGCGGTGATCCTGTCCATCATCGCGGTGGATTACTTTTTCATCCCGCCGGTCAATTCGCTCACCTTTAGTGCTGCTGTGGTTCTGTACCTCGCGTCATTCGTAGTCTGCGCCTTGGCGGCGAGTTGGGTAAGTTCTGCGATGAGACGCAGCGATTTGGCCTTGAAAGAGGCCCGCGATCAGTTGGAAGCACGGGTTGTCGAACGTACTGCTGCTCTGATGAAAACCGAGGCGGAATTGACTCGCCTTTCCCGTGTCCTGAGTATGGGCGAGCTTACAGCTTCGATTGCGCACGAAATCAAACAGCCGCTTACCGCCGTAGTTATGAATGGACACGCCAGCATCGAGTGGTTGTCAGCATCTCCCCCAAATCTGGAAAAAGTCCGGCAGAGCACGGAGAAGATCATTCAGGATGGAACCCGTGCCAGTACTGTCCTGAGCCGTATTCGCGCTCTGTTCAAGAAAGAGACTTCCATCAAGGACTGGCTCGACATCAACGACGTCATTCAGGAATTGGTGGTTCTGGTGGGTACGGAGGCACAAAAACAGCATGTATCGCTGCATTTAGAACTCGCGCCTGACTTGCCAAAGCTGATGGGCGACCGCGTGCAATTGCAACAGGTCGTGCTCAACTTGATGATGAACGGAATCGACGCAATCGCTGCTGCAGATAAATCTACTAAAGAATTGCTGGTTGGATCGTGGAAACAGGGTGAGGAAGAAATCGGTGTGCGCGTCGAAGACACCGGCGTCGGGCTCGATCCGGAGAATGCCGAAAAGATTTTCGACCCATTCTTCACGACTAAGCCGCATGGTATCGGCATGGGTTTATCGATCAGCCGCACCATCGTCGAATCGCACGAAGGCAAGCTGTGGGCAACCACGCGACCCGCGGGTGGTACTATCTTTCAATTCACGATTCCCGTGCAATCGCCAAAACTCGGATGAATAATCCCAACTCAGTGGTCTACATCGTCGATGATGATTCTTCGGTGCGTGATGCCATCAGCAACCTACTCGAATCCGTAGGTCTGCGCGCGCAGACCTTTGGCTCAACGGAAGAGTTCCTCGCAGCTCCGCGCAGCGAAGCGCCAAGCTGCCTGGTGCTCGACGTCATGTTGCCGGGGATGCGCGGATTGGAATTTCAGGAGATGCTGAAGAAAAACGGCATCACGATTCCGATCATTTTCATCACTGCGCATGGCGACATTCCTATGACGTCTAAAGCGATGAAAGCCGGCGCAATCGAATTTCTCGCCAAGCCGTTTCCCAAGGAAGATTTGCTCGCGGCGATTCACCGCGGGCTTCAACTCGACGAAACCAATCGTGCGCACTACTCGGAACTGGTTTCGCTGCAAAGCAGATTTGAGCAATTAAGCCCGCGCGAGAAGGAAGTAATGAACTTGGTGGTCACCGGAATCATCAACAAACAGATCGCCGGACAACTCGGCATTAGCGAAGTCACAGTGAAAATTCATCGTCGCCAGGTGATGGAAAAAATGAACGCGGAATCGCTGGCTGATCTGGTTCGCATGTCAGACAAATTAAAAATTCAAATGCAGAAGTAGGGCCCCAGGAAATCTTTAGCAAATCCATACGCCAACCTTATCCACTCCATAATTTCTTTCAATCAAAAACTATACCAAGGTGTGATTGTGCCACCGGGTAGTAGTGGCTACCTTGTCACAACCCGTGCCGGAACTCTCGGGTGCGGCACTAAACAGGTTTCGACAAAGGAGAAACGAATGTTTGCCACCCCACGACTGGGTCGAAGGTTGTCATTCTCAGAAAAGTTATCCCGTCTGCGCGTTCGCTTGCGCGACGCGGAATGGCGCCGCTACGGCGGCACGCTGCTGCTTGGCAAGGTGACCGGCGTCGGCTTGGTGCTTCTCATCATGGCGGTGGCCACTGGCCTTTTCTTCACCCACGTTTACGCACAGACCGGCACGCCTGAAGTGAAAGCCGCGGACGTGGTAAACCCCCTAAACACTGTCTGGACGCTGGTCGCAGCGTTTCTCGTGTTCGGCATGCAGGTTGGCTTCACCATGCTCGAAGCCGGCTTCTGTCGAAGCCGCGAAACCGTGAACGTCTTGGTGGAATGCGTGGTTGATACTTGCCTTTGCGGCATTCTCTTCTATGCCATCGGCTTCGCGTTCATGTTCTCTCACGGCAATGGATTCATTGGCTATCACTGGTTCTTCCTGCAGGGTGCTCCTGCAACTTATGAAAGCACGGGCGTAGCGTTCCTTGCAGTCTGGATCTTCCAGTTCGCATTCGCGGATACCTGCTCGACCATCACCTCGGGCGCAATGATCGGTCGCACTGGATTCGTGGGCGACCTGCTCTACAGCATGGGGGTCACCGGATTCATATACCCGATCGTCGGACACTGGGCTTGGGGACCGGATGGCTGGCTGGCTCTGATGGGTAGCGACGGTCACTTCTTCCCATCGCTTGGGATGGGCTTCCATGACTTCGCGGGATCGACGGTCGTGCACACCATCGGCGGATTCATCGCCCTGGCTGGAGCTATCGTCCTCGGACCTCGGATAGGTCGTAAGTTCACACGCGATGGCGGCGGCCCAATGTTGCCGCACGATCTGACCATCGCCGTCAGCGGTGGTCTGATCCTCTGGTTCGGATGGTATGGATTCAATCCGGGCAGCACACTATCAGCAATGGATATGGTCGGCATCGGTCGCGTAGCTGCCAACACAACTCTGGCGGCTTGTGCAGGCGGTCTGAGCTCGATCCTCTACGGTTACTTCAAATTTAAAAAGTGGGACGCCAGTTACACCACCAACGGATTCCTGGCTGGGCTGGTGGCCATTACCTGTCCCTGCTACTGGGTCAGCCCAACCGGATCGGTTCTGCTTGGTGGTATCGCTGGAGTCATCGTCATCCTGGCAGTGGACCTTCTCGAATATCTGCGAATTGATGATCCCATCGGCGCGGTCCCGGTACACGGCGTCTGCGGTATCTGGGGAACGCTTTCACTCGGTTTGTTCGCCAGCGGCCAGTACGGCGCAACCGGACCTCTCGGTCCGGATAACTCCGCTCCGCTCACTGGATTGTTCTACGGCGGCGGCTTGACAGTGCTGAAGGCCCAGATCATCGGCAGCGCTTGCATCACTCTGGCGACCTTCTCGGTAGCCATGGTGCTCATGCTGGCGGTCAACGCGCTCGGCATGCTCCGTTTGCCGGCCGATATGGAAGCCTACGGTATGGACTTGCACGAGCACGGCATCTCGGCGTATCCCGAATATGTCATTTCGGCCTTGGGCGCTCCAGGTGGCATGACCCAGGAACTGCCTGCTGCCAAAGCGGTCACTAGCATGTCTGCGTCGAAACCCTTACCGCACGCTGGCTGATTTCGATGAGTACATGGAAGTCTCGCGGGAGGCAGGAGAAACTGCCTCCCATAATTTTCAGCTTAAGTTAAAAAAACGAGGACACAATGACAAAGATTGAGGCGGTAATACAGCCGACTAGACTGGATGCAGTGAAAGATGCACTGATCGAACTTGGGATCGAAGGCATGACCATCTCCGATGTGCGCGGACACGGACGACAGAAAGGTCACACCGAGAATTACCGCGGGCGTGAATACACCATTGATCTGCTGCCCAAGGTGAAGCTCGAAATTGTTCTGGCCGACGATCGGGTTGACGCCACCGTGAGCGCGATTCTCAAGGGAGCGAGCACCGGAAAAATCGGTGACGGCAAAATTTTTCTTTCCAAGATCGATGAAGCCGTTAGGATCCGCAACCAGGAACGGGGAGCCGCAGCGCTGTAAACTCCAGTATTTACGCGGGTTTTGAGCATTCCAGGTCATCGCGCTGCACACCAAAGGTCCGGCGCGATGACCGTTCAATAATCCAAAAGTATTACTAATACCCTCCAAAAAAACTATCAATTGGACTCACCACTACAACCAAGGTAGTTTTTATCGGCAATCGCAACCTGCATTATTTCTACTGATGCGGTTGGCGCTCGAAATTGCCGGTTTCTCTCGCGATTTCACTAAAGCTTGAACAGGAACCAAGGCCTCTGGCCGAGGCTCCTTATAACTCGAACTTGTCCAGGAGCAAACGAATGGCTGCAAATGCAAAGCAGGGGACATATCTGGGAACGACTCTCACCGGCTTCACCACCTTGGTAGCTGGCCTTTTAGTCGGAGGCGGCATTGGCATCGTGGTGGCAATCGTTGGGGCGGGATTGTTAGTGGTCTCCGCTGCCGGTTTCTACAAAATCAAAACCATCTAGATCACCGAAGGAGGAAATATGAAGCTACTTGGACTTCTGTTAGCAGTCGTCGGATGGTTGATTCCGCTGATTGGCCTAGGCCTGACTGCAAACACCAGCACGGGCGCGCGGTTGACACTATGCATCGTGGGAATCGCAATTTCCTGCGTCGGCATTTTCTACGTTTTAAATCAGGCCCATCAGAAACAAGCGGTTTGGAAACGGTAACAATTTTGGGATACGAAGACATCGGCCAACAAGCCGGCATTCAACTCACTAGGAGATATGCAATGAAAAGTTCCGCATGGTTCAGACCGTGTTTGTTAGCGGTAATGACAGCATTGCTCATGTGCGGGGTATCTGCGTTGGCACAGAGTTCAGCGCCCACACCGGCTGCCACAGCGCCAACGCCTCCTGCCATTGCAGCGGACACAACGCTGCCGGTGAGCGGTCCGTCCACAGATGAGCAGGCCGCAGGCGATCCGAGTGGAACGAAGACCGGAACTGCCAACGATATCGTCAAAGCCGATCCCAGCAAGGGCATAACGCTGACCGATCTCGTGAATCAAGTCGGACAGAATCGTATCGGCATCAACTTCACCTGGACGCTGGTCTGCGGTTTTCTTGTCATGTTCATGCAGGCCGGCTTCGCGATTGTGGAAACGGGTTTGACCCGCGCCAAAAATGCGAATCACACCATGATGATGAACTTCATGGTCTATGGCTTTGGTCTGTTCGCTTACTGGGTCTGCGGGTTCGCGATTCAGATGGGCGGTGCAGCGGGTACGGCTATGCTGGGCGGCGCGTCTCCTCTTAACAGTGAGTACATGATTCATTTCATGGGCCACGACTGGGGTTTGTTCGGGATGAAAGGATTCTTCCTGAGCGGGGCGACTTATGACGTGGGTGTGATGGTGTTGTTCCTGTTCCAGATGGTGTTCATGGACACGGCGCTCACCATCGTCACCGGCTCGGTCGCAGAGCGGTGGAAATACGCAGCCTTTTGCGTGTCGTCGCTTGTCCTCGGCGGATTGACATATCCCTTGTTCGCGCACTGGGCGTGGGGCGGCGGGTGGCTGTACAAGCTCGGCGCTAACTTTGGATTGGGTGCTGGCTACGCAGACTTCGCCGGATCCGGAGTTGTCCACTCTGTAGGCGCGATGACTGCACTGGCTGGCGCACTACTCATCGGTCCTCGCATCGGCAAATACAACCGCGATGGATCTGCGAATGCGATGCCGGGGCATGACATCGTCATCGTGCTCACAGGCTGTTTCATTCTTGCTTTCGGATGGTTCGGATTCAATCCTGGAAGTACCCTTGGCGCCTCGGGCGCTCTGCGCATCAGCACCGTAGCAGTGGACACGATGCTGGCAGGATGCACTGGCTCGTTCGCGGCGATTCTCTACATGTGGATTAAGTACGGGAAGCCGGATGCATCGATGGCCGGCAACGGCCTACTCGCCGGACTGGTTGCCATCACCGCGCCTAGCGGATACGTCAACACTCGAGACGCTTGCATTATCGGCTTCGTTGGTGGCGTGCTGGTCTGCATGAGCGTTGAATTCATCGACCGCGTATTGCGGATCGACGACCCAGTGGGCGCAACTTCTGTTCACGGTGCAGGCGGTTTGTTCGGCGTTCTGAGCGTCGGCCTATTTGCCGATGGCACCAATGGCGTACGCGGCCTGTTTTACGGCGATGCCGGACAGTTAGTGGCCCAGTTGATCGGCATTGCCACACTCCTTGGATTTGTCTTCCCGTTCACTTATGCAGTGAATTGGGTGATTGAAGTCCTGATCGGTCAACGCGTTTCCGCTGAAGACGAATTAGAAGGCTTGGACATTCCAGAAATGGGCGCTCTTTGCTATCCCGAGTTTGTTCTTAAGCGGGAATCGGTGCCGGTGGGCATTGCTGCCGACTAACTGAGGGTTCAACTCAATCATGAGAAAACAAGTTGTGTCCTTCGAACTGAAAGAGTCCAACGGGCTGGGAGTTGCTTTGCAACTCCCAGCGCATTTGGCGCTACCGACAGAGGTTGTCAGCTGTTTTGAACAAGGTCTCGCCAAACTGCAGGTAGCCGAACCAGCAGAAGCGGTCAAACTACTGACGCGTGCAGTTGAATTAGCGCCTCATTTTCCTGAAGCCCGCATTTGCCTGGGCTTGGCCTACGCGCTGACCTACAACATCTATCCGGCGATCGATCAGCTGGAACGTGCGGGTCAGCTCGATCCGGAAAGTTTTGCGGCTCATTTCAGCCTTGCGCATCTCAACTTTAAATTGCGTATTCCACAGAAAGGATACGAAGCCGCCAGTCAGGCGCTGAAATGTATTTCCACGCTCGAACAACGCAAAATGTTGACCGAGTTATTGAAAGAAGAGCGCGGGCGGGAACGGAATGGAATCGCGCGCCCCTGGTTCAATACACCCTATAGCAAAACCGGTCTTTGGTTGGCAGGCTGCGGCTTGGCTGCTGCGATCATCGCGTTGCTGACTCACGTCCGCTGGTAAATCTAAGGAGAAGAAAACCATGAATGTGATTCTCGAAAATTTCAAACAGACCCGGCAGGTTTGGGCGTGGGCAGTGATAATAAGTCTTTTCCTCATTCTGATCGGGCACGCACCGGTGCTTCCCATCATCACCGGCGGGTTGCTGGCCGTCCTTGTTACTTCATTGCGGGCGCTTTCTCATGGCCAGAAAAAGCCGTGGCAAACCAGAATGCACCGATAAATTCTCGCGATCTTTACCAATGCCCTAGCGGCAGCTCTGAAAAAACACGAATGCCCATGACAACGCCAAAAGCCGAAGCGATTGACGAGGCTATGGAAACTGAGTCCGGGTCGCAATCCGTGCCTGCTCTCGAACTTGTCCATGATGGCGCGCAAGATGATGCAGCAGTGGTAATGCTGTCGGAAAAAAAATTCCTGCTCGGCTGCGCCGCGATTGCCGTGGCTATCCTTTGGGTCGGCAGGACAACCCCCATGCCGCTATGGTTGCTGGCCACCGAGGTCATGGCGACCATCCTGGCTCTGTTCCTGCTGGGATCATTCAAATATCAAGTCCATAAGAATCCACTGACTTATGGCATGGTGATGATCGTCCTTGCGACCTTCATTGGTCTGAAAACGTCTCTTTGGCATATCGAAATATCGCAGGACGGCTGGTGGTCGTGGACTAAACACCATATTCTTTCTTATCGCGGGCTGGATGACCTGGTTCACGCCGATACTATGCTCTTTATTCTGGGACTGACCGTCTTCGTCTCGGTCATTGCCCAGAGCCGTCTGCTGGAGGGAATTACTTTTTTTCTGCTGCGAGGCTATCAGGGTGCGATTCTGCCGACGATCCTGTCGGTCACTGCGGTGGTGGCATTCGCTTCCGGCATTCTGGACGGCGTTTCGATGATTGGGCTCACAATCCGCACGCTGGTCATCGTGATGTTGCTGGCTGCACAGCCGACTCCCGCGATCCGGTATGCCATTATGATCTGCACCACGGTGACCACCATCTGCGGTATCTGGTTGGCGTATGGCGAACCACCGAACCTGATCATGAAAGCGAATTTATATCCTCATCTCGGAAATGCCTTCTTCCTTATTTACTGTGGTCCGATTGCTGTTGCCAGTTACCTCGTGGTGGCGCGGCACCTGAGAAAGTACCTGAGCGACCGCAAGATTAATCTGGAGACGATGGATTTAATTGACGCCAACGCAGAGGACGTCCGATTCTTGCAGGCGTCACGTCACGGGGAAGTGTTGACGTCGGTAGAGTTCATCGAAAGTGTTGAAGGAGAACTGGAAGGACGGGCGGACCGGATCCTGAGCCGTTTGCGCGGCGGCGATTCCCTCGGCAATACCTTGGTCCGCGAGGAAATTCCTGCTCCGACGCGCAGGAGGCTTCTCGGCCACTTTGTAAGTGAAGACCTGGCGGAAGATCTTGATCTCCACTACCGGTTGCAAGTAGCTGGCGATCATGAGGGCGCGCTGCGAGCCGAGGAAGCAGTGGACAAGGCGCTTGCGGCCTGCGCTGATCAACGCAAGCACGCGCAGAGAATTGGTGCCCTGGCTCTTATCCCATTCATTGGGTTGTTGCTCTTGCACGGCCTCCACCATGAAGTGCCCCTTTTTCTGGCGTCGTTTGCCGCATTTGCAGTGGCACTGCTTGGTATCGCAGGAATCTCGAAAATGCGCGCCCTGGCAATTCATGAAGCCAGGGTCGAATTTGCAGAATACTATTTTTTGTTCCCGTTGTTTCTTTCGATCACGCTTTTGACGAATGCCGGATTCTTCAATGCGATGCAAGTTTTGATTCACCATGGCATCGACGTGCTCGGTAGATCGCATGTCGCCTTTGCACAATTTCTGGGCTGCACATTTTTATCGGCGATTCTGGACAACAATGTCGTCGCAGATTTTGCCTCCCGCGCATTACACAACCTGGATTTTTCTACGCTCTTCTTGTTCGCCATGGCGCAGATTTCTGGCTATGCCCTGGGGGGGTGCTGGACTCATATCGGTTGTGCGCAATCAGTGGTGGCTTACGCTTTTATCCAGCGAGACGTGGACCATCGCTACACACCGCTGGAATGGATCAAAGAGATGACGCCGCTAATGATCGAGATGCTGATCGTGATCGGCGTTTTGGTTTACGCGGAGAGTGCGTTGTTGAATTGGTTACGTTGAATTCAATGCAGTTGTGGCTGAAATTCCAAGCACTAGAGGACAAACACAAATGACCAAAGTGGAAGCGATTATTCAACCGGCTCGGCTAGATATGGTGAAGGAAGCTCTCATCGAACTCGGAGTCGAGGGCATGACCATCTCTGATGTCCGTGGACACGGCCGCCAGAAAGGGCACACCGAACAGTATCGCGGACGCGAATACACGGTCGATTTACTTCCCAAAGTGAAATTGGAGATTGTGTTGGCGGATGACCGAGTGGAGGCTACGGTCGGCGCGATCTTGAAGGCGGGGTCCACGGGGAAGATCGGCGATGGAAAGATTTTTCTCTACAAGGTGGATGAGGCCATTCGCATCCGCAATCAGGAACGCGGAGCCGCAGCGCTTTAATTTTTTTTCTGACCTGGGGAGGGCAGAAAGTGCCGGGATTCATTCCGGCACTATTTTTTTACATCACAAAAATTCTTATGGCGCTTATTAGAAAATTATTGTGACAGACGGGATTGCGCTGCGGCATCCTGACAACCTGTGCAAGAAATGACCGCTCCGGGAAACCAATGACTAAGGTAGAAGCTGTGATGCAGCCGTCGCGATTTGCCGCCGTAAGAGATATTCTCATGGAACTTGGCGTGGAGGGCATCACCATCTCTGATGTACGAGGCCATGGACGACAAAAGGGCCACACAGAAAACTACCGCGGTAGGGAATACGCGATTGATTTATTGCCCAAAATTAGACTGGAGATCGTGGTTCCGGATGATCAAGTAGAAATCGCGATCAACGCAATTCTGACCGGCGCAGCCACCGGTAAAATCGGCGATGGGAAGATTTTTCTTTCGAAAGTCAACCAAGTCATTCGTATTCGCAATCAGGAACGCGGATCCGCCGCCTTATAGCTGCATTTGATAGGATGGAAATGCGGGCGCTGAATCCGCTTCATCTGGGCGCAGCCGCAGGATAGGAAGTTTGCCTTTTACACGACGGTCTTTGTTCAAGTTGAGCGCGTCTGTCGCGCTAACCGCAATTGCGGTGGATTCATCGGTTCTCGAACCCAACTCTCCCAAGTTGGTGGAGTTGACGCTCCCCATCAAAAGATTGCCTGCGGCATGGGACGGATTTCGTATTGCCCAGTTGAGCGACTTTCACTACGACGAGGATTTTTCAGTCGTTCCTCTGCGCAAGGCGGTTGAAGTAATAAATACCCTCAAGCCCGACCTTATTGTTCTCACCGGAGATTTTGTCACCGCGCCATTGTTTGTTTCCCGCAGCAAAAAAGCGGCCGAGGTTGTTTCCCGCAGAAAAAAAGCGGCAGCCGACTTGATTGATCCATGCGCGCAGCTTTTGACGAAATTGAAAGCGAGGCTTGGATTGTATGCGTGTCTCGGAAATCATGATGCGTCTACTGATCCGGACCGCATCTTCAACACGCTGCAAAGTCACAACATCACAGTGTTGCGCAATCACTCGGTACCATTCGAAAAAGAAGGAAAACGCCTGTGGCTAGCCGGGGTCGACGATGTGATTAACGGTTCCCCGGATCTCGATATCACGCTGCAAAAAATTCCAACAGACGAAGCCGTTGTGCTGTTGGCGCATGAGCCTGACTACGCCACGCACGTAGCGAAGTATTCCGTGGACCTCCAGTTGTCCGGGCACTCTCATGGAGGGCAGGTGCGAATTCCATTCATTGGCGCGCCAATTTTGCCCGAACTCGGTGTGAAATATTCGAAGGGGCTTTATCAGGTTGGAAAGCTTGCTCTCTACACTAACGTCGGCATTGGCACGGTGAATCTTCCGGTGCGGTTCGACTGCCCGCCAGAGATCACGCTCATCACCTTGAAATCTAATAGTTGAGTCTGACTGCGGATGCAGCGTTGGCTGTGGCTGCGTGGGAAGAAACTGGTTTGCCTTGACGGAATCTCGCGGCCGCTCGCTTCTGTGCTTCGATGACTTGCTCGGTGGTCATAACCTCGGACAATTTTCTTTTCGCAGTAACGATCTCTTCTTTCATTTCGCTGCTGGTTCGCTCGGAAACCAGATACCACATGTAGGCTGAAACCGGATCGGCGCCGACGCCTTTACCCTGCCAGTACATCCAGGCCAAGGTGAGTTGCGCCGAGGGGACGCCTTGTTCGGCAGCATTCAAACATCCGGCCAAGCTTGTGGGATTGGCCTCAACGTTGGATCCATCCATAAGCGGAGCACCCGGTGTGGGCTGGGTGAGCGTGAGAGAAAGAAGTTCGAGACGGCTCGACACTCCCAGCTTGTCAAACACGCGGAATAAATAATTTTTGATGGTGTGCTGGCTCAATCCAAGACGTGTGGCGATTTCACGATTGGTCATGCCTTCCGCCAGGCATCGCACGACTTCCAGTTCACGCTTGGAGAGAAGATCAATTCCATTGGCGCCCACAGCGCGCACGGTTGGTGCAGCTGCCAACGCTTCGATCGCAAATCCCATTTGCTCGGAGTTGGCCCAGATTTGTCCTTCATGAACGCGGCGCACGCATTTGGACAACATTTCGAGGGACTCATGGCGCGTGAACAAACCGCGAGCTCCTGCGCGAAACGCTTCAATGACCACATCGCGTTTCGAGGAATCAAGAAGAATGATGGCGCGGATGCCACCCCAGGTTGATTTCAGCTGCCGCAAAACTTCAATGCCATGCAGAGGCTGCTCATCCAGATTGCAGCCGATAACTGCCACATCAATTTTTTCAGAATGAATCAGATCAATCAGGTCCCCGGAGTGCGAGACTGCCCCAACCACTTCCAAGGAGGAATCACGCTTCAGCGCATCCGCGAGCAACTGCGCATGGATGCGCGTGTTGTCGACCACAAGAACGCGAATATTTTGTTGTACGCGGTCTTGATCCAGATGCATGCGGTCTCCCGTGTTGTTTGTTTGGGGGTAGGCCTAGCTTATCCAAGGAGGAGAAAAAATTCCGCTGAAGCCTTTAAAACATTAAATAATAATGTTGCAACGCCAGGTTGCTGAGATTCACAACCTTGGTGAGAATTCTACAGTAACAAAGTGAGCAGGAGCAAACAATTGGATATGCACCTCCCTGCATACAATGTTGCTGGCAAGTGTAACAATCTCATGTTGAGAATTGAACCCAGTTTCTGATAGAAACTTGCGTCGTTTTAATCTTAATTAAGCTATTTATTAACATATATTTAACGTGATTCTGGTATCCTCCTAACATGGGTGCTCAAAGGATGGTTACCATTAAAAGAGGCTACAGCGTAGTTACTCTATCGATAGGGTATTAATACTCTATATGCTATAGAGAACGTTGAATCAAGATTGAGTACCTCTTGCAGGTTGTTGCATGGTGATCGTATGCTCACCCTGCCATACGGGTGCGGCAAATGTTGTTCCCTCCCCTTGCTCCCGTGAAATCCAAAATTTTTTTCCTTTTATTTTCAGGGTCAAAGCAGTGCATGTGACTCAGAGGGCGAAGCTGTGAGCAGTTTTGAGCAATCGTGGGAAACATTGAGCACACCCGTCATGGCAAACGACAACCGTCACTGGTATGCAGTTCACACCCGGGCCCGGCACGAAAAAATGATTGCCGAACGCCTGGCAGAGCAGGGAATTAGCAGTTATCTCCCGCTGGTGAAGGAAACTCACCGTTGGAGCGACCGTAAAAAGATTGTCGAGTTACCACTTTTTAGCTGCTACGTTTTTGCGCGTTTCGCTCCGACCAATGAAGATCGACTCCGCGTATCGCGCACGAATGGGGTGCTCCAGGTGATCGGCATGCAGGGCGAAGCGCTTCCGATTCCCGACGAGCAAATCGATGCCATCCGGTTGCTGATCAACGAACAGTTGCATTGGACGGCACATCCGTTCCTGAAGATCGGTCAGCGCGTCCGCATTTGCAGCGGCGCTCTTAAAGGTGTTGAAGGTATTTTGGTCGCGCGCAATGGCGACCGCACACTGGTCGTATCGGTGGATGTAATTCAAAGATCGTTGGCAGTTCGGATCGAAGGCTATCAGGTCGAACCCGTCTAGTTTGTCGCTTTATCCCACACTCAATTGAATCAGATATCCCATCGCAATAATGGCAGTACGCACGACACCATGCGGCTGCTGATCGTCGGACGTGATGCGTCCGCGATCGCGACGCTGAGGTCATTAGCCAACGCGAACGCTTGGGAACTTGAAGCGGCCGGTAGCGGTTGTGAAGCTCTGGAGCGGCTGCAGGACAATCACATTCCGAACCTGGTGATTGTGGACCTGGCCCGCGGAGACGACGATGGCATGTACACGCTGCGCTGGTTGCGCCGTATGCGCCCAAGTCTTCCGGTCGTGTTGCTCGGCTTTGCTGATGACACACAGCACGATGAAGCCATCCGTCTTGGCGCTCGCGAATATCTATTGAAGCCTGCCAACGAACAAAAGATATCGGCAGCGATTCGCCGTCACATGCTTGGCATTGAGACTGTCGACACCAGCTTCCCTGAAGAGCAAATCATTCAGGTGCGCCAAGACCGCTTCTTCATGGCGGCCGGTCCGCTGATGCGCAAGTTGCAGGCGCAGGCAGAGCTGCTGTCGCAAATCGACGTTCCGCTGCTCGTCGTCGGCGAGAGTGGTAGCGGAAAGGAAACAGTCGCACGCCTGATTCACAAACTTTCCGTCCGTTCGACGCTTCCATTCCTCAAAGTCAATTGCGCTGCGTTGCCTCCGGATCTTTTGGAACGGGAGCTGTTCGGATACGACGCAGGATCTTTCCCCGGCCAGGTTCGTCCCAAGCCCGGCAAGCTGGAGCTTGCGGAAAAGGGCACGATCTTCCTCGACGACATCGCCGACATGCCAGCGAACCTTCAGGCGAAGCTGCTGCATGTTCTTCAGGAAAAGCAGTTCTCGCGCCCTGGCAGCGGTACCACGGTGAGAGTCGACGTGCGCATCGTGGCCGCCACCGGCGTGGATGTGGAACGCGCCATGATGGAGAAACGTCTTCGCGAAGATTTCTACTATCGCCTCGGCGCATTCACAGTCCACGTTCCTTCCTTGCGTCAGCGGAAAGAAGAGATCCCACTCCTTCTCGGACACTTCATGAACCAGCTGGCACGCCACTACGGCCTGCCGACACGTTCGCTCTCGGCCGAAACATTGGCGGCTTGCCAGGAATACAAGTGGCCGGGAAATCTGCGCGAGCTGGAAAGTTTTGTGAAGCGCTATCTCGTAATGGGACACGAAGAGCTAATCTTGGGCGAAGCTCTCTGGAACAACAGCAACGGTGGAAATGGATTACGCGAGCACCGTTTCCCGACGCAGACACCTGAGTCGATGCCTGTTTCTGAGCCTGCAGCCCACGAAGAGCACACATCAGGTTTGCGTTCTCTGGTCCAGACCGTAAAAGGAGAAGCGGAACGCAACGCAATCGCGGTGGCGCTCGATCAGACGCGCTGGAACCGCAAGGCTGCGGCCCGGTTGTTGAAAGTGAGTTATCGCACTTTGCTTTACAAGATTCAGCAGTATCATATGAGTCCCCCCCCTACGTACGGCTCTACATCATTTGCTGGTTCCGCGGTAAAGGGCAACGGACACGGGCCGCAATAAACGGCAGCGTGGGCCAGCGGCTCGCGGACCACGAGGAAACCACAACATGAACATCAAGAAAGACATTTGGGGACAACGGCAACCAGCGCTATTGCTGATCTGCGTTTTGTCTTGCGGTTTGCTGCAAGCGCAGTCCGCGAATGATGCCACTAAGAGCGCAAACGATTTGCAAACTGCACCCGCTGCGCAGCCGGCATCTCCGCCATCGGGCATTGCGACCGATGATGCGACCTATGTTATCGGCGTTGATGACGTGCTTTCAATCAACGTATGGAAAGAGCCGGAAATTTCCCGCGTCGTGCCGGTCCGCTCCGACGGCAAGATTTCTCTGGCACTGGTGGGAGAGGTGACTGCGGGGGGGAAAACTCCCAAGGATTTGAAAGCTGAAATTGCCGAGAAGCTGAAAAACTACATCTCCGAGCCGGAAGTCACCGTGATCGTACAGGAGATGCGCAGCAAGAAGTTCAACGTGATGGGCATGGTAGCCCGGCCTGGATCTTTCCCTTTATCCAGTTCTATGACGGTTTTGGACGGTTTGGCCCTCTCGGGCGGCTTCCGTGATTTTGCCAAAAAGAAGGCCATATACGTGCTTCGTAAGAAGGCAGATGGCACCCAGGAGCGGTTGCCCTTCAACTACAACGACGTGATCAAAGGTAATCACAGCGAGCAGAATGTGAAACTTATGCCAGGTGATACGGTGGTGGTCCCGTGAGGACAGCGCCAATGGCTAGGCAAATTTTTGCACTTACGGTTTTGGCGGCCTCGGTCCTCTCCGCAGGCCAAAATCAGCCGCAAGCTGGCCAGACCGAGGAGCCTGCGGCGCCGGTAGAAGATTTGCGAGCTCCCGGCCCGGCATTGTTGACCGGCGATTCCGGCTCTCTTTCCTTCAGTCCAGAATTGGAGCGCAGCAACTACATTCGTGGTGGAATCACAGTCGGTGCGACTTACGACGATAACGCCGCTAACACTGAGACCAATCGAATCGGCGACCTCAGCTACTCGATTCTTCCCAATATCCAATTGGATCAAACCCGTTCGCGGTTGCACTGGGAGCTTGGTTATTTTGGCGGCTTTACTGTCAACCAGCGCCTGAGCGAGCGCAATCAAGGTTCGCATAACTTGAACGGTGTACTGCAATATCGCCTCAGCCCACATATGGATTTGCGTTTGAGTGACAGTTTTCTCAATACCACGGGGTTGCTGCAACAATTCCAGAATGGCATAGAGACGCCAGTGACAGGACCAGTCAATCAGCCGAACCCGACCCTTATTACTCCACTCGCCAAAAACATTAACAACACAGCATCGGCGGACTGGAGCTATCAGTTCAGCCGCGATGACACGATCGGCGCTGGCGGCACGTTTTACGATGCTCATTTCCACGATCAGCCGGCTGGTTCGACCACATTGCTGGACACTAGCGCGCACGGTGTGCATGCATATTACAACCACCGCTTTACCGCGCGGAATTGGACCGGTATCACCTATCAGTTCCAACGGTTCGAAATAGGCTCGGGCACGAATGTGACAAACACGCATACTGTGCTGCTTTCTCACACGATTTATCTGCGGCAACATATGACACTTTCCTTCTTTGCTGGTCCCGAATATTCGGAAATTGACACTGTTACTGTGACCGCGAATATTATTCCTCCAGTTATTTCTTTCGCCACAGTTTCTAACGCCGAGCATCAACTGTCAGCTTCTTTTGGCGGAAGTTTTGGCTGGCAGGGACAACGCACCAGCACCCGCTTGGAGGTGAGTAGGAAGGTAAGCGACGGCGGCGGTGTTCTCGGGGCAGTGTTGCTTAATAGTGTCGAAGGTGGTATCCGGCGGCAGCTGGCCAGCCGGACCGCCGTGCATCTGAATGCCATGTATGGACATAACCGCGAACTTGGCAGTTTCACCACAGGCACGGCTCTGGACTCCGCCAGTGGAACAGTGGGCGTGGAGCAGGAGATGGGGTCAAATTTCATGTTACGTTTGGACTACGGCCGCGACTATCAGACAGGCAGTACGACTTCAAGCAATGTGGGTAGCATAAACCACAATCGTGGCGTGATTTCCATTTCCTACCACTTTACAAGACCAATGGGAAGATAAACCAATGCCTGAAGAATCATTCAACGATCAGCACGAAGAAAAACTGGATTGGGCAAAATACTGGGCGCTAGCACGCCGTCGTTGCTGGCTGTTTGCGCTGCCTTTTTTCGTGGGTTGGGCTGTAGTGTGGAGCGTCAGCTGGCTGTTGCCATCTGTATATCGTTCGAGCACCCTGATCCTCGTGCAGCGGCAGTCAAGTGGATTGGTGGTCAACAATCCGGAGCACGAAATGCAAAGCCGCATGGACAGTATTTCGCAACAACTCTATAGCCGTACGAACCTACTGAAGATCGCTACCTCAGTGGGGCTGTATGCAGGCATCCGCGCCAGCGGCAAACTGACCGACGATGAGCTTGTCGACCGCATGCGCAAGAACATTGAAATCGAAGTGGTCCAATCTTCCGACCGGGTGCTTTCTTCCTTCAACATTTATTACAGCTCTCCGAACCCGGAAACTGCTCAGCAGGTTACCTCGGAACTCACCAATTCATTGATCAACGGAACGCTGGAGAACAGCTTGGTGGATATTGACCGGCAGAACAAAGTTCTCGACAGCGAACTGGACGAAGCAAGAACCAACCTGGCCGCACAGGAGGAAAAAGTCCGGCGGTACAAAGACCTGCATACCGGAGAATTGCCTGGGTATTTGCAGAGTAACCTGCAAATCCTCTCGGGCAAACAGGGCCAATTACAAAGCGAAGAGGATGCCTTGAATCAGGCAAGGCAGCGGAGAGCTTACCTGGAATCTGCCCGTAACCAGTACGACTCTGTGGCTGCGACAGTCAGGCCGGGAGAGACACCAGTAGGCCTGCCTGCACT
>Ga0068858_100002503_pt1 | contig 18540 bp, 19 predicted proteins | sample KBSSwiS12_FD_66589 | JGI IMG/M metagenome (GOLD analysis project Ga0068858, IMG submission 66589) | Switchgrass rhizosphere microbial communities from Kellogg Biological Station, Michigan, USA - KBS Switchgrass S1-2 | ecosystem: Host-associated > Plants > Roots > Rhizosphere > Soil ...
CTCTCTCGAGACCCGAGCCCTGGCCCCGCGCACTGGCCGTCAACTGCCCACCCCGAGGTCGTCACGGCTCGAGTGCGGTGACCTGGCACACCGCGCCGCCGATCAGCACCGGGCGCGTCGATAGCGGAGTCACACCATCGTCCGGCGAACTTCCCGAGCAGCGTGTACGCCGCAGGAGTACGATGACAGGTGACACGGGGGCGCTTCCCATACCGTGTTGGACTCTGCCGCTCACGACGGCACCCTCCGGGAGCGTTGCTCCGGACCCTGGTAGCGCATCGAGCGCTCACGTGGAACACCAGGGAAGGCAGCCGATGACCGTCACCGAGTTCGCGCGCCCGATCGGTGGCGGCCGCATGACCGGCAGCCTGCTTCTCGCCCTGGCGTGATCTGACGCTCCCGTCGCAGCCCTCGCCATCACAGAGAGGAGGCCCCATGTACATCGGCTTGGGAACCATCGTGTTGATCGTTCTCGTCGTCGTCCTGTTCAGGGCGCTCAGCGGCCGCAGGATGTAGAGCACGGACGACGTTCGCTCCGGCGGGCAACCATGCCGGTCACCCTCCTACGAACGGAGATGCACATGCGCGAGTCACCGCTCACGTCGCGTCACGACGAAGCCAGTTCATCCGTCTTCGACCAGCCGGAGCGCCGCGCGGGCGCAGGACCGTCCGAGACGGCCGACGAGGATGCCCGAGCGGCAGCACACGAGCCGGTGCAAGGGATGATCCCGGTCCGGTCGCGGCGACGGACGAAGCTCGAGCGCGCATCGATGCGCACCCTCGCCACCGGGGGCATCATCGGCATCGCGACCGCGCTCGGCGCGGTGCTCGTCAGCAACGACGTCGCCGGCTGGATCGTCGGCCTGACCGTCGGTCTGACCTCGGTGATCCTCGCGGCCGTGCTGTGGTCCTCGCGTCAGCTGTGAGGGGGGACCCATGACGGTGTGGGAGTACCTCATCGTGGCCCTGCCCGACTTCGGTGTCGCGACGAGCTCGCAGGGCGAGTCGGCATCGGTGGAGATGCTGAACCGCGAAGGAGCCGCCGGCTGGGAGGCAGTCGGCATGACCTCGCTCGCCGGAGGACATGTCGCCGTGCTGCTGAAGCGCCCCTCGACGATCGCCAGCTGATCCACGCGCCGAGCAATCGCCCGGCGCGATCGACGTCGCACGGGTGTACGGTCGTTGCTGACACGAGAAGAGCCCTGACGTGTTGGGTCGGCTGGACCAGCTGACCGAGGGAGCGATGCTCCAGACCCTGGTACCGCCAACAGCGACTCCAGAGGTCTGCCATGACGGCGCTCGTGCACCACGGTCCCAGCCGCGTTCACGGCACGTCCGCGACGCGGCACCTCGAGACCGGTGGACACCGGCGCGCTCACGGTCGTCCTCGTCCGCGCCTCCGCACCTGACCCACATCGATCGGTCGTCGCCGACGACCGGTTCGCCGCACCACTCGGACAAGGAGCACCACATGAAACGCCGAACCCTCGACTTCCTCTTCAGTGCCGGAGGCATCGCGCTCGCCGCGCTCCTGCTCGTGCTCGGGCTCGTCATGACGAGCAACGCGAACTTCTCGAAGAACTACGTCAAGGACCAGCTCAGTCAGCAGAACATCACGTTCAAGACGGCTGACACCCTCACGCCCGAGGAGAAGCAGTCGGCTTGCCTCATGAAGTTCGCCGGCCAACCGCTCACCACCGGCAAGCAAGCGGAGTGCTACGCCAACGACTTCATCGGCCTGCACGTGAAGTCGGTGGCCGACGGCAAGACCTACGCCGACCTCGGCGCCCCGCAAGCCGCGCTGACCGCGCAGGTCAAGGCGGCGACCGCTGCCAACGACCCCGCGCTACCGGGCCTGCAGAAGCAGCTCACCGCCGTCACCGCACAGCGTGAGACCCTCTTCAAGGGCGAAACCCTTCGAGGGTTGCTGCTCACCTCGTTCGGCTTCAGCGTCTTCGGCGTGAAGGGCGGCCAGGTCGCCACCGTCGCCTACATCGTCGCCGGACTCCTTGCCCTGCTGTCACTCGCCGGACTCTTCCACGCGCTGCGCACCTCGAAGGACCAAGCCTTCGCCGCACTACCCGAGCCGAAGATCGCCGCGGGCAGCGTGCGGCCGGCCAACGCCTGACCCGGGTGCGGGATCAACAGACCAGAAAGGGCCGTCCAGCTAGGCCCTGCGACGGCGCTCGACGGCGAGGAACAGGGCCCCCACGATCACCAATGCCGCGCCGAACATCGCCATCGAGTGCGTGTCGTCACCGGTCCGCGGGAGTCCCGGCACGTTCGGCGGGCGCGCCGCGAGCGGCGGCGACACCGGTCGGCCCGGGCCGGAGCGACCGGTTCCACGCGGCGGCGCCACCGGGGATGAGGGCGCCGTGGGTGGCGTTGCTGCCGGGGCGGAAGCCGCCACGCCGGTCGTGGCTGTCGTCGAGGTCGCGGGCGCCGTCGTAGAAGTCGTCGGCCTGGTCGCGGTGGTCGACGTCGTCGGGTTCGTGGTCGACGTCGAGCCGCCGATCGCCGCGGTCGTCGTCGTCGGGCTGGCTGCGAGGGCGGCGCAGCTCCCGCGGTCGATCGTGTTGGTGTCGAGCGTGACCGCGCCATCGCGGGCGAGCAGGCGGCCGATGAACCTCGCGCCGGTGTTGGCAGTGATGGAGTCCTTGACGAGGACGTCGCCCTTGAACTGCGTGCCCGTGTCGAAGGTGGCCGAGCTGCCGACCTTCCACGTGATTCGGCAGGCGGCGTTGGCGTCGGCGTTGATCATGACGATGTTCGAGTTGACCGCCGTGATGAGCGTGGAGGCGGTCTTGAAGACGAATGACGCCGTGAGGTCGTTCTGGAAGTCGAGCGTGAGCGTGCCAGTGAGGCCGAAGGTCCCGTTGCCGTAGACGCCCGGGGTCAAGGTGTCCCCTCCGAGCTCCACCGCGTGGCTCACCACGGGCAGGCGTCCGGCGGCGTCGTCGTACGCCGTGAGGAGGTCCGACTTCGCTCCCTGCGTGACGGCGTCGCCCGCATGGTCGATGCCGCCCAGGAACGTCACGAAGTCGGGGGCCGGGCCGTTGAAGCCCGTCTCGGAAGGCGTCGGGAACGTGCCGGCATCGCCGGCGATGGTCGTTGGGCCGGTGTTGGTGATGCCGGCGCCGGCGAGGACGCCGAAGCTCGTCGCCGTCCCGAGGCCGACAGGAGTGGGGGCGGCGCCCGCCGCCGTCTGCAAGAGCAACGACAGACCGAGCGCCATGACCGCGATCGGCGCCGCTCGACCTACGAGCCGGACCTTGTGCTTGACCATGACGCTCCTCGTACTGCTGCGAGTGGCGTCGAGCCTGCACGGGGCGACGACCCGTGACACGGCGTCCTGCCCAAACCAAGCGTCCCTCTGGGTGTATTCGATCTATCGGTGCGGGACGGCCCCACCTGTAGTGATCAGAGCCTCAACCAGTCAGAGGGCTCGGGTTCGCCGGTGGCCGCCGCCAGGCTCGGGAAGAGGATCGTGGCTTCGAGTGTCGCCGGGTCGAGCGGTCGGGCGAAGAAGAACCCCTGGGCCTCGTCGACGCCCTCGGCGCGGAGCTGGTCGGCCTGTTCGCTCGTCTCCACGCCTTCGGCGAGCGTCTTCAGTCCGAGGTCCCTGGCGAGCTTCACGATGGTGTGCACGAGCGCGCGGGACTCGGCCGTCGCCTTCCTGCCGCTGATGAACGAACGATCGATCTTGACGGTGTCCGCCGGCAGCTGCTGGAGGTAGGCGAGCGACGAGTAGCCGGTCCCGAAGTCGTCGATCGAGACCCGGGCGCCGAGCTCTCTGATCGATCGGAGGCTGGCGACGGCACGATCCAGGCTGCGCATGAGCGACGACTCGGTGAGCTCGATGGCGAGGTAGGACGCGTCGAGGCCACTGCCCAGGAGCGCGGACCGCACGCGCTCCACGATGTCGTCGTTGTCGAGCTGGCGCCCGGAGACGTTGACCGCCACCGAGATCCGGCTCCCGATGCGGTGCCACGCCGCCATCTGCCGGCAGGCCTCGTCCAGCACCCACGCCCCAACGGCGACGATCTGTCCTGTCTTCTCCAGGATCGGGATGAACGCGTCGGGCCCGACGGTCCCCAACCAGGGGTGGTCCCAACGCAGGAGAGCCTCGACGCCGACCAGCGTGAGGGCTTCGAGGTCGTACACGGGCTGGTAGACCACCCGGAACTGGTCCTTCTCCAAGGCCGTCCGAAGATCGAACTCGAGCTCGATGCCACCGTGGAGCGCGGATCGCATCCCCGGGTGGAAGACGACCAAGCGGTCCTTGCCGGCATGCTTCGCCGCGTACATGGCGACGTCCGCGTCGTCGATGAGCTCGTCACCCGTCGGCCGGTCACCAACGGCGACCCCGATGCTGGCCGACACCCGGATGCTCCTGGCACCACCCACGTCGAACGGCTCTCGCAGGGCGTCGAGCAGCCGCTGAGCCACGAGCTCGGGGACGGCGTCGAGCGACGACCCGTCCAGCAGGATGACGAACTCGTCGCCGCCCACCCGACCGATCGTGTCGGCTTCGCGGACTGCGCTCGTGAGCCGCGCACTGACAGCGGCGAGCAGCCGGTCGCCGGTCTCGTGGCCGAGCGAGTCGTTCACGTTCTTGAACCCGTCGATGTCGACGTACAAGGCCGCGCCGGGGGTTCCGTTCCGCTGGCCACGGGCAACGAGCTGATCGGCCCGATCACCGACCAAGGCGCGGTTGGCCAGCCCACTGAGACCGTCGTGGCGCGCTTGGAACTCGGCGCGAGCTCGCCCCGTGCCTTGCAGCATCATCAGGCCGGCGAGCACTGCGGTGAGGGCGACTCCCCCGGCGAGGAGCGCCAAGGCTTGCCGGTCGGCCAGGATGCCCGTCGGCACCGCCGGTCGACGCACCGACGTCGTCCAGCCGTTCCCGAGATCGATCGCGTACGTGTCGGTGTGCTTCGACACGGGCCCCGAGCGGAAGGTCACGTGCGAGCCCTGGGAGCGGTACTCGAGGGTGACGGAGAGGTCGCGGTAGCCGTGGAGGGACTCACCGAGGACGCGGCCGATGTCGACACCGGTCGCGAACCATCCGATGAACGCGGCCCGGCGCTCGGCCACCGTCGTGAGCGGCGCCCCAGCCCGGTAGACGGGCTGCTGCACGAGGAACCAGGTGTCCTTGCCAACGGTGAACGGCAGATACGAGCCGAGCCCGCTGTCGCGGATCGACAGGGGCCCAGCACCAGCCGGCCCCGCGCAGTAATCGGACGCGGCAAGGGCCGCGGAGGTCTTCACCATGGTGGCCTGGACGAGGCAATACAGGGGACGGTCCCCCGGCGGGAGCACCGCGTCGGGACCGTTGGGCCCGGGCACGCCCGTCGTCGCCAGCGCGGAGAACGCCGCCAACTGGTCGCGCGCGATCGGGACCACCAGTCCCATGAACTGGAGCTCTGGGTAGCGCTTCTGCACCTGGGCGAGGCTCACCCATCGGTTCATGTCGACGCTCGTGAGGCCCGGCTTCGTCATGACCACCGCACTGGCGCCGGCGAGGAGATCTTCCTCGCGCCGCACCGCCACCTTCAACTTCGATGCGATCTGCTCGCCCGTCGTCTCGAACGACCGCCGCGACCGCTCGGTCGCCGTGCGCGCCATGACGTGCGTCCCGAAGACCGAGAGCAGGAGACCGGCCACGAAGATGGCGGCGGCGACGACGACCCACGTGCGGTTCCGCGGCGTCTTCGTTGCCCGGATCCGCATGCCCCGCGTATCGACGGTCGGCGCGCCCGCCTATAGGACTTCCTCATCCGGGGTTCGCGCCCCACGGAACTCCGTGCCGCGGAGCCAGCAGAAGCCGTCGGCCACGAGCTGGAAGTGCTCGATGGCGGGCGCGGGACTCGTCCCCAGCTCGAACTCGAAGGTGGCGATGGCGCCGGGCGCCACGGTCGTCTCGGCGAACGTGGCGGGGCGGTTCGGCTGGATCCAGGTGGGATGGGCGAGCGCCGAGTCGTGGTCGCGGGGACGGGCCGTCCCGACCCGGACGTGGTCGCCTCTCGTCCAGCCCTGCGTGCCGACGTTGCGGGCCTCGACCCGAACGGTGCCCGCCTCGACCTCGACGCGCACCAGCTCCGCCGCCAGCCCGGACACTGGTGGATCCGCCGGTGTCGGCCGCACGGACCAGCCGCGCCGTCGGCGCCGTCGTCGCACCGGCACGTCGATCGCCAGCGCCGGCAGCCACAGGCGGCCTTCGACCACGAGATGGAACCGTTGTACGACCGCTCGGTCCGTGGGCGCGACCTTGAACTCGAACGTCGCTTCCGCTCCCGGCGGCACGTCGTCCTCCAGGAACGTCGCCGGCCGGGTGGGGAAGAGCCAGGTCGGGTGGGCGATCGGGCTGGCACCGTCGCGCGTCCCGAGGCGGACGAGGTCCTCACGGCGCCACCGCTTGGCGCCGGTGTTGCGCACGCGGACGCGGACGCGCCGGTTCGTCACCCGCAGCGACCCGGGCACCACCTCGGCCGCCCATGCCCGGAGCAGGTGCTGTCCGAGCGGCGCCACGGTGCACCGGCGGCAGATCTCGGGCGCGGTGCGGCCGTCGAGCAGATCCGATCGAAACGTCTGGAACGGTTCGTCGGTCCAGATGTCGTCGAGGGCTCGCTCGTGGACGTTGCCCAACGGGCGCGCGTTGGCGGACGCGGCGTAGCAGCAGGCGAACACCGTGCCGTCCTTGTCGACGAACGGCACCTCCCACGGCACCATGCACTGCCGCGTGACGTCGGCGTCGGCGTCGGGATGGTCGTGGAACGTCGCCCGTGCGCGCGCCGGATCCTCGAGCTCCAGCGTGAGACGTTCCTCCGCCCCGACCACGAGGTACACCCCGTGCCGTTCGCATTCGGCGCGCAGTTCGGCGACGACGGTCGCGAGATCGACGCGGGCCAGCAACGACGAACCGGCCGCGAAGTCGTTGTAGTCGATGACACCGTTGACGCAGAGGTGACGCACGCCGAGCGTCGCGAGCGCGGCCGGCATCGCGAGGAGCGACGCCGCGTTCGACGCCATGAGCACGGACGACACCGACACCTGCGCCGGCCGCAGGGCGGCGGCCACGGACGCAAGGCCGCGCCACGCTCGGTCGAAGTTCCCGCCGCGGAGGTGCCGGTAGATCCGGGGGTCGGGCGAGTCGATCGAGACGTTCACCTCGGCGAGGTGGTGCAGCTTCGCCAGCTCCGACGCGATCTGCGGCGTCACCACCAATCCGTTGGTCGCGATCGACACCTCCACACCGTGGGCGTCGAGGTCACGCATCAGGTCCAAGCAGCGCGGGTTGGTGAACGGCTCGCCGTAGCCGGCGATGAAGACCTGACGGCACCGCCGCGCGAACGGGAGCACCCGCTCCCACGTCGACTCGGTGACGTGGCCCGGCCGCGCGCTCGTCGACGAGGTGCCGGTGGTGAGCGGGCACATCTTGCACCGGAGGTTGCACCGGCTCGTCAGTTCGAGCTGGAGAGCGAACGGGAGGTCCGGGGTGAGCACGGTCCGGGCGGTCATGCCCCGACCAGCTCGATGAGGTAGGCGCTGCCGACGCGGGCCACCGAGCGCACCCGGTCGGCGGGCAGCGACGCGATGATGCCGTGCGCCTCGGCATCCGAGAGCACGCCGACGCCGGGGCGCTCGTACTCGGCGCGCCGTTCGCCGATGTCGACGGGGATGGTGAGGCGCAGCACCACGTAGCGCACGCGCATGCGATCGAGCACGGGCCACGACACCGGTGCGGGGAAGCGGTTGAGCGTGGCGACGAGCGCGCCGAAGCCAGGTCCCGGTTCGAATCCCGACACGCCGTTCACCCGCGGCTTCCAGTCGATCGTGGACGCCACCTCGCGCGGCGCTTCGACGAACGTCCACGCCGCGCCCGACGCCTGGGACAGCGCCGGCAGCTCGAGCACCACGCCGTCGGGGCGACGGCTGAGCTCGTGGTTCACGGCGGCGCCGTCGGCGGTCGGTTCGATCGGCACGGTCTCGACGCGGATGGCCGATTCGAGGAGCATCGCGCCGGTGATCGCCACGCACACCACGGCGACGACCACCCGGCCGCAGCGGCGAAGGATCGACGCCAGCCCGAGCCCGGCGAGCAGCGCCACCACGAGCATCGGCACGACGGTGAAGCGAGCCGGGACCCGTATCCCCGCGAGCCCGGGAAGCGAACCCAGCGCGGCATACGGCAAGGGAATGCGGTGGCCGCCGACCGTCATCCAGCTCCCGAACGACAGCACGAGGAGCACGCCGCCGGCGGCGGCCAGAACGCCGAGCTCGCCGTTCCGCAGCGCGCGCCGGCGGGCGAAGGCGAAGATGCCGAGGACCGCGAGCACCGACGTCACGTACCCGGGGAAGAGCCAGTTCTCGCCCGACTTGGTCAACGCCTGCCCGGCGACCGGCCACCAGTGGCCGACGAACCGGTTGTCGAGCGACACGGCGCGGAAGTCCGACCAGTGGCTGAAGAACGTGGGGTCCGGCGCTCGTCGGAACGAGGGATCGCGTTCGAGGCGCAGGTACTGCCAGGCCACCGGGCCGATCGCGACGAGGTAGACGCTGGCCGCGGCCGCCAACGACTTCGACCACGCGCGCCAGCCGCCGTCGCGTTCGACGAGTTGGTGCACGGTGACGACCACGGCAGCGCACAGCAGCAGCGCGATGCCGTAGTAGCTGGCGATGAGGGTGATGGTGGCGGCCAGGGCCCCGAACGCGAGGCCCCCGCGGATGGTCGGACGCTCGAGCAGCCGCAGGAGCAGCAGCAGCGCCAGTGGCAGGAGGCAACCGAAGGCGAGCTGGAGATGCCGGTACTGGGCGAGGCGCATCGTGGAGAACGTGAACGCGGTCGCCGCCACGATCGACGCCGCGGGCGAGCCGAGGACGCGCCGAGCCAGCCGGTCCGTAGCCCACAGGGAGAGCGTCCAGGCGGCGACGCTGAGCAGGTTGAACGCGAGCGCCGGGGAGCGCGTGAGCCACGACAGCAGGCCGAACACCGGGGCGAGCGGGAGGAGCGTGTCGCTGTACGCGAGCGTCAGGCCGTTCCCGGCGAAGATGTTCGGCCGCCACAGCGCGGTCCAGCCATGCACGGCAGCGTGGTTGACCCACCGCATCGTCCACACGAGGAAGAGGGCGTCACCGCCGTCGCCCGGCACGCGGTGCAGCACCTGTCCGGGTGAAGGAACCGTCATGACGGTTGCCATCAGCGCGAACGACGCGACCCGCGCCGACCCGATCATCCGCGCCGAGAGCCGCCGGGCGACCGCGGGTGGGGCCGGAGCAGCTCGCGTCGAGGTGGACGAGGGAACGACGAGGTCGGCGGTGGTCAGCACCGCGCCCGTTCGTGGCTCTCACCGCAAGGCGGTCGTCGGTCGAGGTCGTGCCGCATGACCCCCCAACGCCGGGGCGCCGGGAAAGGTTGACCTAGTCCGACGAGATGCGGAGCAGCTGCTTGGTCGAGCGATCGGCGGCCCACATCGTCCCGTCGGGTGTCAGCGCCCACGACGTCGCGTCGAGGGTGCGGTCGATCGGTCGAGCGGTGAGCCGAGCCAGCGAGCGCTGTCGAACGACGCGCTCGGCGGCGGTCGAGAACCACAGGCGGCCGTCGGGACCGAGCGCCATCGACGAGGGCGGTCCGTTCCCGAGGGCGCCTTCGTCGTCCAGCGTGCCCTTGGCGCTCACGCGCCCGAGACGAACGCCGTTCTCGGAGCTCATGGCGAACCACAGCGCCGGGCCCGGGCCCGGTGCGAGGGCGACCACGCGGGCGTCGGCGGTCGCCAGCGCGTACTCCACGACCGATCCCGTCGGCGACACCGTGCCGAGCTCGTCGGCGCCGCTGGCGCCGTAGGCGACCGAGCCGTTGGGTGCGAGGGCGACGAGCTCCGGATGGCGACCCGTCGGCACCGGATACGGGACGCGGTGCCCATCGTCGTTGATGGCCACCAACCGATCCCCCGTCGGCTCTGCGAACCAGAACCGACGATCCCCGCCGAGCACGCCCCCCGCGCTCGGCGCCGCCTCGGTGGGGAACGACGTAGTCGTGCCGTCGGCCTCGACGCGCAGCACCCGGTGACCAGCCGGATCCGTCATCCAGGCCGCACCGTTGGCGGAGGAGACGATCAGCTGCGGGCGAGCGCCGGCGGGAAGCGCCACCACCGGCTGCCAGAGATCGTTGGTGACGGTCCCCAGCGTCATGCGGGCCGAGCGTTCGTCACGACCGAGGACCCAGAGCGAACCATCGGGTCGGGCCGACACCGACAGCGGGTCGAGGCCCTGGATGGGGACCACCTCCGACGTGAGGCCGGCGCCCGCCGGGACGTTGCCGTCCGCGGTCACGTGGTCGGCCGAGCCGTTGCGCAAGGACCCGACGAGGAGCACCGCGAGGAGGGCGCTCACGAGGACCGGGACGGTGACGAGGACGCGCAGGCGCCGTCGCCGCCGTTCGATCCGCATGGCGCGCCGCAGCACCTCGGCCCGGAACGCCTCGGGGTCGCGCGGGCTCACCATCCGAGTGCCTCGTCCGGACCCGACAGCCACGCGTCGCCGAGATCCTTGCGGATCTGCGCCAGGCCCCGGTGCACGTGGCGCTTGACGCTGCCGACGGAGACGTCCATCAAGGCCGCGACGTCCTGCTCCGAGAGGTCACCGAAGTAGCGCAGGCTCACGGCCTGACGCTGACGACGCGGCAGGCGCGCCACTGCGCTGGCGAGGTCCAGGCGGACCTCCAGCTCGCCGTCGTCGTTGGCGTGCACGTGGGGAAGGCGACGGGCGCGTCGACGGACCCGGTCGATGGCGAGGTTGGTCGCCACCCGCACGGTCCAGGCCTCCAACCACGGCGCGTCGGTGAGACGCTCACGGTCGACGTAGACGCGGGCGAGCACCTCGGCGGCGATGTCCTCGGCCTCGTCGACCGAGCGCAGGATCCGCATGGCGGGGCGCATCGCCACGTCGAACAGCGTCGCGAACGACCGCTCGAAGCGCTCGTCGAAGCCCTGGCCCTCCGGGTCGGGCACTCCTACGTCCCCTCGTCGTCGATGGTGATCTGGAGCGCGCCGAAGATCGCGAGCGCAGCAGGCACCAGTTGGGCGCTCGAGAGGGTGACGCCGCGCAGGCTGTCGCCGCCTCGGATGTCGTCGAGCGTCGAGCCGCGCAGCGTGGCCCCGACGAGCTTGGCCTTCGAGAGCTCGACGCGCGTGAGGTCGCAGCGCTCGATGCGCGCACCGTCGAGGGCGGCGCCGTAGAAGTCGGCATCGGTGAGGTCGCACCGCTCGAGCTCGCAGCGGACCGCCTCGACCATGCGGAAGTTGGCCCCATCGATGCGGCAGTCGACGAACGCCACGTCGCTCAGGCGACAGGCGGCGATCTGCAGACCGGAGAGCCGGCAGTCGTGGAGCTCGACCCTGGTGAACCGGCAGTCGTCGAACGTGACACCCGAGAGGTCGCAGCCGGCGAAGACGCAATCGGTGACGCGGCTGCGGGTGAAGCGCCCGCCGGTGAGGCGGGCCGACTCGAACCTGGAGCCGAGCACGTCGACGACCTCGACATCGATGCCGAAGTGATCGCCGGTGAGAAGCGCGTCGGCGATCTCCAGCTCGTCCACCAGCTCGACCGGCTCGTCGGCCAGCTCGGGGGCGACCTGCGGGACCATCCGCGGCGCCGGCTTCGAAGGCATCGACGCACCGTAGGAGATCGCCCGTCGCCGGCGGGAGGTGTCAGGCCACCGGTTCGACCACGATCTCGGCGCCGGGCCACCGGACCGTGAGGGTGCCGCCGTCCGGAACGACATCCCAGGCGGCCGCCAACGCGTCGAACCGGGTGGCGACCGGCGTGGGCTGCCCCGCCACCCATGCGGCGTGGTGGCCGTTCCCGAGCTGCTCGGCCCGGTGGAGGCCGGCGCGGTGCGCCGCGATGACGGCCTTCCCGGCGCGGGTCGGGCGGCGGTCGGTGCCGCGGCGGAACGTGGCGCCGCGCGCGAGCAGGCCCCAGAAGCCGTCGTCGATGCCGAAGTGCGCCTCGGTGGCCAGGTGCCCGAGGTCGTGCGGGATGCGCTGGTGCCCGATCGGCGTGTAGCCGCCCCGCACGACGCCCCCCTTCGGACGCACCGCCTCCCACCACGACGAGCGCCGCGGCTCGACGAACTTGTGGAACGTGATCGTGAGCGTGGCCGGCATGCCGACAGCGTTCTGGTCGCGCCGGGCCCGCGCCAGCGGATTCGGCCCCTCAGTCGACGAGGCCGAGCTCGCTCGCGGTCGGGCCGATGCGAGCGCCGATCGCGGTGACGGCGGCGCGATCGACGGGATAGGCGCGCAGGAGGTTCTCGCCGAGGATCGCCTTCGCGTCGGCGACCGGTACCCCGTCGAACAGCTCCCGCAACTTGTTCCGCGTGAACGGCCACGTGCCTTCGTGGTGGGGTGCATCCGTGCCCCACAGCAACACGTCGGTGCCGATCGCGTCGCGGTTGTCGATGTCGCGTCGTGTCATCAGCGAGTTGCCGATGAAGCACTGCCGATGGAAGTACTCGCTCGGCTGCAGCGGCCTGGGTGCCACCACCGCGCCCCGCATGCGTCCGCTCGCCACGCCGTCCATCATGGGCACGACCTCGGTGACCCACATCGCCTGCTGCTCGGTGAACGCGACGCGCAAGCGCGGGTGGCGCTCGAACACCCCGCCCAGGGCGAGGCACCACAGCGGCCGGTGCGCGTAGAAGAAGCTCTCCATGACGTAGATCGACGCGTCCCACGCGTTGTCGCCGTACCAGTCCGGACCACCGTCGGCGAGGTGCACGGCGATCGTGATGTCGAGCTCCTCGCACGCGTCCCACAGTGGCTCGTAGCGCGGGTGGTGGTAGAGCGGGAGGTAGTAGTCGAGCGGCAGCATCACCCCATGGCGTAGGCCCGACGCGTGGGCGCGCCGCAGCTCGGCGACCGCCGCATCCACGTCGTGCAGCGAACCGAGCAAGCAGCACCCGATCAACCGATCCGGCGCCACCGCGCAGAACTCGGCGAGCCACCGGTTGTAGGCGCGGGCGCCGACGACGCGGAGGTCGTGCGGGTAGGCGTGGTCGAGGCCGATCGGCGCGAGGCCGACGAGCCAGGGCGGCGTGTTGTTGTTCTGGTCGTCCGGGAACAGCACCTCGGCGGCGATGCCGTCCTCGTCCATCTCCTTGAGCCGGCGCGTGGGGTCGAACAGCGCGTCCATGCCGCCGTCGTGGAAGCGCTCGTCGGCGCGCATCCAGTCCCACACCTCGTCGGGCAGCACCGAGTCGTCGTGCCCCGGCGTCCACCGGTTGCGGTGCGTGCGCAGGAAGTCGTCGAACGCCTCGTGGTGCTGGGCCTCCAGGTACTCGCGGTACCGCGGCATGCGCGGACCGACGTGCCCGTCGGCCGACGCCACGACCAAGCGTTCGGTGTCCCCGGTCATCGGGCCACGTTACGCAGCGAAGAAGTCGACCGCGATGGCGGCGCCGTCACTCAACGACACCCGATGCGGCACGAGCGGCGGGATGGCGTGCTCGTCGCCGGCGTGGAGATCGACGTCGACTGGAGGATCCGACTCGAGGGTGAAGTGCACGTCGCCGTCGAGGACGCGCAGCCGGGCCCACGTGTTCGCCGCGACGTGATGCGTCCGCCGGAGCCCCGGAGGCAGCGACTCGGCGGTGAACGGCCCCGCGGTGCGCACGAACCGAAGGCCGTCCGGAAGTTCCACGGCCACCACGATGCCCGCGATGAGTTCCGGCGGTGGCGCCCGTCCTCATGATCATGGAGACGAAGAACCTCGCTGCGCTCTACGACTGCGAGCCCCTCGACTGGTCTCGCATCCTCGCCCGCCTCGAGGAGGGGTTGGACCAGGCCCCCGGAACCGGCGGGCCGAACCGCCACACGTGCTGGCTGGCGACGATCAACCCGGACGGCAGCCCGCACGTCACGGGCATCGGTGCGCTGTGGCTCGACGGTGCCTTCTGGTTCGAGACGGGCGAGACCTCACGCAAGGGCCGGAACCTCGCCCGCGATCCCCGTTGCTCGTTGAGCGTCGCCGCCGACGACTTCGACCTGGTGGTCGAAGGGGAAGCACATCGGGTGACGGATCCCGCGACCGTCGCCGACATCGCGGCCCGGTACGCCGCCGGCGGGTGGCCGGCGCGCGTGGACGAGACGGGTGTCGCCCTCACCGCCGAGTACTCCGCGCCGTCGGCCGGACCGCCGCCGTGGTTCGTCTATCGCCTCGCGCCGGGCGCGGCGACCGCCGTGGGCACCATCGAGCCGGGGGGCGCGACCCGCTGGCAGTTCTGAACGACACCCCCCGTACCATCCGAGCGTGACCTTGTACGAACGGGTCGGCGGGACACCCTTCTTCACCGCCCTCGTCGACCGCTTCTACGACGGCGTCGCCGCCGACCCGATCCTGCGGCCGCTCTACCCCGAGGAGGACCTCGGCGCGGCGCGCGGGCGCCTGCGTGACTTCCTCGTGCAGTACTGGGGTGGCCCCACCGACTACAGCGACGCCCGCGGCCACCCGCGGCTCCGCATGCGGCACGCGCCGTTCGTCATCGGTGGCACCGAGCGCGACCGGTGGCTCGACCACATGCGAGCCGCGGTCGACGCCATGGCACCGGCCGGCGAGGACCGCGCCGAGTTGCTCGGCTACTTCGACATGGCGGCCGAGGCGATGCGCAACATGTAGGCAAGAAGAGCGTCATCGAGCCGTCCACGACCGGCAACCCGCGCCACACACCGGTCTGGTCCATTCGTGCGATGGCTCTCTACGACGATCTCGGCGGCGCGGCGGCGGTGACCACGGCGGTCGACCTGTTCTACGAACGTGTGCTGGCCGACCCCACGCTGGCGCCGTACTTCATGGGCGCCGACATGGCCCGCCTCAAGGGCCATCAGGTCGCGTTCATGACGGTCGCCCTCGGCGGGCCGCACGCCTACGCCGGGCGCTCGATCAGCGCGGCGCATGCTCGGCTCGACATCACGGCCGAGGCGTTCGGCGCGGTCGTGGGCCATCTCACCGACACGTTGAGCAGCCTCGGCGTCGATCAGGACACGCTGCAGGTGATCGCCGCCAAGCTCGCCCCGCTCGAGTCGGAGATCGTGACGGTGACCGAGACGGTCGGTCACTAGGTCCCGGCGAGGCGCGCCACCACCGGCGCGAACGCCTCCATCTCCGGGTCGTGCACCACCCAGTAGCTGAGGCCCCAACGTTCGCGACGCTCGACGAGCTGGTCGCAGATCTCGTCGACGCTGCCGACGAGGGCGATCGGCACGTCGAGCGCCTGCTCGTCGGTGATGCCGAGACCGGGCGCCATCCCGCGCGCCACCTCGTCGCGGTCGGCGCCGACGGCGACGACGAACGTGAGGACCTGGAGCTCGAGGTCGTCGAACCGATCGCCGGCGGCCTCGCGGATCCACCGGACGCGCTGGTCGTAGAGCTCGGCGACGGCCGACTGCGCGGTGGCGGCGTCGACCGCGCCCGAGCGCAGGCTCGGGTTGACGCCGACGATGTCGGCGCGCTGGGCGGCGAGGGTGAGGATGCGCTTGCCCCCTCCGCCGATGACGAGCGGGGGACGCCGGCGGGCCGGCTCGGCGGTCGCGCCGCTCACCTGGTAGTGCGCGCCGGTGAAGGTGGCGGCGCCGGTCCACAGCTGCTCGTAGACGTCGAGCGCCTCCCCCAACCGGTCGATCCTGACCGCCGGGGCGTCGTAGGCGATACCCGCCTGCTCGTAATCGGTGCGCAGCCAACCCGCCCCGATGCCGAACTCGACGCGGCCGTCGCTCACCAGGTCGAGCGTGGCGACCTCCTTGGCCAGTACGACCGGGTGGCGGTAGTCGTTGTCGAAGACCAGGGCGCCGACCTTCAACGTGGTGGTCGCCTCGGCCGCCACCGTGAGCGCCACGAGCGGGCCCCACTGGTCGCCGAAGTGGTCGGGCACGTAGAGCGCCGAGTAGCCGAGGCCCTCGACGCGACGAGCCCGCTCGCGCCACGCCGGACCGTCGCCGGCCGCGCTCGTCTGGAGCGCGAACCGGAACGGCTTCACCGGCGCGCCCAGGCGCCAGGGTCGGCGAGCAGCGCGCTGATGACGGGCGGCAGCTCGTTGCGGGCGATCTGGCCGACCGACACCTCCTCGAGCACCGATCGCAGCGCAGCGCGGGTCGCCATCCAGACCTCCCGGACCGGAGCGGCCAACCCCGGGGGGTCGAGCGCCTCCGGCGGGGTGCCGTGGACGTCGGCCAGCGGGCCTTCGACGGCGCGGATCACGTCGGCCACGCTCACGGAATCGGCCGGGCGCTGCAGCCGATACCCGCCGTCGGCGCCCCGCTGACTGCCGACGATGCCGGCCCGCCGCAGCTCGGCGAGGATGTTCTCGAGGAACTTGAGCGGGATGCGCTGGGCCTCGGCCAACCGATCGCCCTTCACCGTGGCGCCCTCGGCCGCGGCCAGCTCCACGAGCGCTCGCAGCGCGTAATCGACCTTGGCTGTGACCCGCACCGCCTCAGTCTGGCACTCGCGGTCGTTGTGCCGGAGTTGCTCAAGCGGGCCCGACTCGCGCCCGATCGACCCATGTGCGCCTTCACCTCCGTCGCTTCACGGTCGTGCTCGCGGCCGTCGCGGCCGCCTTGTTGGTGGCCGCGCCCACCGTGCACGATGCCCGAGGCGCCACCGTGGGCGCCTCCGCAGTGGGCGATTCCTTCGGCGATGCCGTCGACCAGGGCTCCATGCAGGGGCGCGCCCTGGCCCGGCCGGTGGTCGGCATGGCGCCGACCCGCTCCGGCCGGGGCTACTGGCTCGTGGCCGCCGACGGCGGCATCTTCAGCTTCGGCGACGCGGCGTTCTACGGGTCGACGGGCGCCATCCACTTGAACCAGCCGATCGTGGGGATGGCGGCGACGCCGTCGGGTCACGGCTACTGGTTCGTGGCCGCCGACGGCGGCATCTTCGCCTACGGCGACGCAGCGTTCTACGGGTCGACGGGCGCCATGCCCGTGAACCAGCCGATCGTGGGGATGGCCGCCACGCCCTCGGGCCACGGCTATTGGCTGGTCGCGCGCGACGGCGGCATCTTCAGCTTCGGTGACGCCGCGTTCGCCGGGTCGGCACAGGGCCAGCACGTCGTCGGGATGGCGTCGTCACCCACGGGCAAGGGCTACCTGCTCCTCGCCGCCGACGGCGGCGTGTTCGCGTTCGGTGACGCCCACACGGCGAGCCTGTCCGGTCCCGCCACCGCCGGCGGCAGCGTCGGTCTGGTCGCGTCACCCGACGGCACGGGGTACTGGGCTGCGGATCGCACCGGCGCCGTCGCGGCCTACGGGTCCGCCACGTCGTTCGGCTCCGCCAACGCGGGCGAGGCGGTCGTCGGGATCGCCCGCACGCCGTCCGGCAAGGGCTACTGGCTGGTGACGTCCGACGGCAGCGTGCTGACCCACGTCGGCGCCGCGCCGTCGTCGGCGTACGCGTTCCTGGCCAAGGACCGCAACGCCCGGCCGATGCGGTTCAACCCGTGCGCGCCGATCCGCTACGTCATCAACCCCGACGGCGCGCCGAGCGGCGCGGTGGCCGAGGTCCGACAGGCGTTCGGCCGTCTCGGGGCGGCGACCGGCATCCAGTTCGTCGACGCCGGCCTCACGACCGAGCGGCACATCCGCATCGGGACGACGGCGCGCTCCTCCTACCAACCTGATCGCTACGGCGTCGGGCAGTGGGCGCCGATCCTGATCTCGTGGGACACCGCCGACGACGAGCCGATCCTCGCCGGCAACGTGCTCGGCTATGGCGGGTCGACGTCGTACTGGAACGGCTCGTCGGACCAGACCTACGTCACCGGTGAGGTCGTGTTCGACCGCGACCTGTCGATCGTCCGTGCGGGCTTCGGCCCCGGCCTGACGCGCGGCAACCTCGAGCAGCACGAGCTCGGGCACGTCGCCGGCCTCGACCACGTGCAGGACCGCGGCCAGGTGATGTACCCGTCGATCTCGGATCGTTCGCCCGACGGCTACGGCGCCGGCGATCGTGTCGGCCTGGCGCAGCTGGGCGCCCAGAGCGGCTGCCTGAAGGAGGCCTCGCCGCTCGGCGGCACGATGTAGCGACGCGCTACCGGAAACCGTCTCGCCGATCCGCACGGGCGCCCGGTACCGTCGACCGGCCTTGTCCTCCTCGCTCGTCACTCGTGCCGTAACCGTCCACCGCGGCACCGCCGTCATCCTCGACGGCGTCGACCTGACGATCGGCCCCCGCAGCCGCGTCGGTGTCGTCGGCCCCAACGGCGTCGGCAAGTCCACCCTGTTGCGCGTCCTGGCCGGCCTCGTGGTGCCCGACGCCGGGTCGGTGACGCGCACGCCGCCCACCGCGACCGTCGGCTACCTGCCGCAGGAGCCCGACCGGCTGCCGGGGGAGACCTTGCGCGTCGAGCTCGGCCGCCGCACAGGCGTGACCGCGGCCGAGGCGTGGATGAACGAGACCGCTGCCCACCTCGCATCCGGCGAACCCGGCGCGGACGATGCGTACACCGCCGCGCTGGAGCAGTGGCTGGCGCTCGGCGGCGCCGAT
>Ga0068858_100002504_pt1 | contig 18539 bp, 12 predicted proteins | sample KBSSwiS12_FD_66589 | JGI IMG/M metagenome (GOLD analysis project Ga0068858, IMG submission 66589) | Switchgrass rhizosphere microbial communities from Kellogg Biological Station, Michigan, USA - KBS Switchgrass S1-2 | ecosystem: Host-associated > Plants > Roots > Rhizosphere > Soil ...
AAACAGCGCCGTCTTCTGCACCTGCAGATTGAACGTCTTCGCGGCGTTGGCGAGCGACGGGTCATTGCCGAGCGAGTCAACGAGCTTGCCCGCGAGTTCGCTGTAGCGGCGCTCGTTTTCGGTCTCCATGTACTGCTTGGTCAGCTCGGCCTTCACTTCCTCGAACGGCTTGACGTTGCCCTCGCGCACATCGCGCAGCTGGATGATGTGATAACCCTCGGGCGACAGCACCGGATCGGAAACATCGCCCTTCTTCATGCCCCACAGCGCCGTCTCGAACGCGGGATCGGTCAGGCCTTTTTCGAGCCAGCCGAGGTCACCGCCTTGCGACTTCGAACCGAGATCGTCCGACTTCTCTTTTGCTTCCGCGGCGAAATCCTTGCCCGCCTTGATTTCAGCGGCGATCGCCTTCGCTTTCTCTAGCGCAGCTTTTTGCGCGTCGGCATTCGCGTTCTTTTCGACCTTGACGAGAATGTGCGAGGCCTGACGCTGCTCCGGCGCGGTGAACTTCGCCTTCTGATCTTCGTAGCGCTGCTTGAGTGTCGCTTCGTCCGGCGTCACTTCGGATTTCATCTTCGCCGCATCGAGTTCGATGTAGTCGAGCGAAACCTTCTCCGGCGTCAGGAACTGATCACCGTGTTCTTTGTAGTACTTCTCGATGTCCGCGTCGGCGATCTTCACCGCTTCGCCCGTGGGCTTGTCGAGTTTGATGTAGCTGAAGTCGCGCGTCTGATCGCGCAGTTTGAGATAGCTGTCGATTTCCGCGTTCGTCACCACGCTGGTCTGCGACAAGCCGGCGGGCAGCTGGCGCGTGGCCAAGTCCTTGATCACATCGTCTTGGAACTGTGCCGCGGTCCGCCCTGCCGCTTGCAGACGCAGGCGATAGAGGTTTGTGTCGAACTTGCCGTCGGTCTGGAACGCGGGAATGCTCTGGATCGCTTCGCGTACCTGAGTGATCGGCACCATGACGCCGAGCTTCTCGTTCGCATCCGCGAGAAGTTGTTCGTTGATCAGCTGGTCGAGCACCTGGCGCTTGCGCTCCGGCGTGTCGAACGCCGCCGCATCGAACTGCGGACCATAGGCTTGCTGCATCTGCGAGCGGAAGCGGTTGTACGCTTCGCGGAACTGGTCCTGGCCGATTTCCTTGTCGCCTACCTTCGCCACGTAGGTTTCGCTCTTCGGATTCATGTACTGCTGGATGCCGAAGAATCCGCCGAACACGATCACGACGATGCCGAGAAGAATCTTGGCCGCGATACCGGAAAACCTGTCGTGCAATGTCTGCAACATGGAAACCTGCTCTTTTTGAAAAGTGCGGCCAAGGACGGCCGCCTCTTGATCTTCGCGTTCACGGATGAACGCACTGGTACCTCAAGTGCGGCCAAAAATGGCCGCTTTTTGATCTTCGCGTTCATGAACGAACGCACAAATACAATCCCAGATAAAACGAAGGCGCCTTGCGGCGCCTTTCGTAAGTAATGGCGGAGTGGACGGGACTCGAACCCGCGACCCCCGGCGTGACAGGCCGGTATTCTAACCAGCTGAACTACCACTCCGCGCTAACTGTCGGAATCCGGCACGGATGACATTGCAGGACTCCAATTCTTTTTTTGCCTTACCGCTACGAGTGGTAACCCGCATCGAGTTTGGTGGGTGCTGAGGGTTTCGAACCCCCGACCCTCGCCTTGTAAGGGCGACGCTCTACCGCTGAGCTAAGCACCCCTTGGCAGGCGAGCCGCTTAGTTTAGAGCATCTTTCAGAGCTTTGCCAGCTTTGAACGACGGATTCTTCGAGGCCTTGATCTTGATCGTCGCACCCGTGCGCGGGTTGCGGCCGGTGCGCGCGGCGCGCTTGCGCGCCAGGAACGTGCCGAAGCCGACGAGCGCGACGCTATCGCCCTTCTTCAACGTCTTCGTGATCACCTCGATGACGGCTTCGATGGCACGACCAGCATCGGCCTTGGTCAGTTCGGCCGATTCGGCCACCGCGGTAACGAATTCACTTTTATTCATTTCATGTATCTCCCGGAAGGAATTGGCGAGCGCTCGCCGTTAGGTAATCGAAATCATACGAAGCATCCGCAGGCATCGGCGTTCGCGCTTGCTCGCCTCGTCACCCCGCATCTTCAAAGTCACATCCGGAAGGACTTTCCGTGAAGTGCGGCGCGAACTTTATACCAGCCCTCCCAACCCCGCGCAACATCAATTGCAATGCGCCCTGCAGCGATTTTCGCGGTGTCGGCAAACTCGCCGATTTTGTGCAAGGCGGCTTGACATGCTGGTCAGTAATTTGCATGCCGGCGCATCGCACCGGCATGCATTCATGCATCAATGAGGACGTACCGCCGTCGAGCCGGCTGCGTCTTCTACGGCGGGCTCCGATGCAACATTTTTAGCATTTTCCACTTTTTCCAGCAACGGCGAGAGCGGGCGTTCGAGCGCGATGTCGAGCACCTCGTCGATCCAACGCACTGGCCTGATCTTGAGCGACTCGGTCACGTTCTTCGGAATTTCCGCCAAGTCTTTCTCGTTTTCCTCCGGGATGATCACGGTCTCGATGCCACCGCGATGCGCCGCGAGCAGCTTTTCCTTGAGCCCGCCGATCGGCAGCACGCGGCCGCGCAGCGTGATCTCGCCGGTCATGGCGACCTCGGAGCGCACCGGCACCTTGGTCAACGCCGACACGAGCGCGGTACACATGCCGATGCCCGCGGAAGGCCCGTCCTTTGGCGTCGCGCCTTCGGGTACATGGATGTGAATGTCGTATTTCTGGTGGAAATCCGCTTCGATACCGAGTCGATCGGTGCGCGCGCGCACGACCGACAGCGCCGCCTGGATCGACTCCTTCATCACGTCGCCGAGCTGGCCCGTGTTCACGAGCCGACCCTTGCCGGGCACGATCGAGGCTTCGATGCTGAGCAGTTCGCCGCCGACTGAAGTCCACGCCAAACCGGTGACCAGGCCGACCTCGTTCTGCAGCTCCCTGCGTCCAAACTGGAACTTGCGCACGCCCAGGTAGCGATCGAGGTTCTTGCTGTCGACCGTAACCTTGCCGCGCTTCTTTTCCGCCTTGCCCGACTTCTTCGCCTTGTCCGCGGCGAGGGTCAGCTCGGTCACCACCTTGCGGCAGATCTTGGCGAGCTCACGCTCGAGGTTGCGCACGCCCGATTCGCGCGTGTAGTAGCGGATCATGTCGCGCACGGCCTCGGTCTTGACCGCGATTTCCTCGATCTTGAGGCCGTTCGCCTTGACCTGCTTCGGCAGCAGGTAACGCTCTGCGATATTGATTTTCTCTTCTTCGGTATAACCAGGGATGCGGATCACTTCCATGCGATCGAGCAGCGGGCCCGGAATGTTCAGCGAGTTCGCGGTGGCGATGAACATCACCTCGGACAAGTCGAAATCGACCTCGAGGTAGTGATCGTTGAAGGCGTGGTTCTGCTCGGGATCGAGTACTTCGAGCAACGCCGAGGACGGATCGCCGCGGAAGTCCATCGACATCTTGTCGATCTCGTCGAGCACGAACAGCGGATTCTTGGTGCCGACCTTGTTCAGGTTCTGGATCAGCCGTCCCGGCATCGAGCCAATGTAGGTGCGGCGATGGCCGCGGATCTCGGCTTCGTCGCGCACGCCGCCGAGCGACATGCGGACGAACTTGCGTCCGGTCGCCTTGGCGATCGACTGGCCCAGCGAGGTCTTGCCCACGCCCGGTGGCCCGACCAGACACAGGATCGGCCCCTTCATCTTCTTCACGCGCGACTGCACGGCGAGGTATTCGACGATACGTTCCTTGACCTTTTCCAGGCCAAAATGGTCGGCATCGAGCACTTCCTCGGCGGCGCCCAAGTCCTTGCGTACCTTGCTGCGCTTCTTCCACGGCGCGCCGACCAGCCAGTCGATGTAGTTGCGCACGACCGTGGCTTCCGCCGACATCGGCGGCATCTGCTTGAGCTTGTTGAGCTCCGCGCGCGCCTTCTTCTCGACCGGCGGCGGCATGCCGGCCTTGTCGATCTTCTTGGTCAGTTCCTCGACTTCGTTCGGCGCGTCCTCGCCTTCGCCCAGTTCCTTCTGGATCGCCTTCATCTGTTCGTTGAGGTAGTACTCGCGCTGGCTCTTCTCCATCTGCGACTTGACCCGGCCGCGGATGCGCTTCTCGATCTGCTGCACATCGATTTCGCCGTCGACGAAACCCATGAGCATTTCAAGACGGTCGGCCACATCGGCCGTTTCCAGCACGCGCTGCTTGTCCTGCAGGCGAATCGACAGGTGCCCCGCGATCGTGTCGGCAAGGCGGCTGGTGTCGTCGATGCCGGACAAGGTCGCAAGCAATTCGGGCGGAATCTTGCGGTTGAGTTTGACGAACTGTTCGAACATCGACACGAGCGAACGCGAAACGACCTCGACCTCGCGCGGCTCGCGCGTGTAGATCGACTCGAGCGCGCGCGCGTAACCGGTCATGATGCCTTCGCGCTCGGAGAAGCTCGACACTTCCGCACGCATCAGGCCTTCGACCAGCACCTTGATCGTGCCATCAGGCAGTTTCAGCAGTTGCAACACAGTCGCGACCGTGCCGATCGAATACAGATCGCCCGCCTGCGGATCGTCGATGTCCGGACTGCGTTGGGCAACGAGCAGGATGCGCTTATCGCCTTCCATCGCCATGTCCAGCGCACGCACCGATTTCTCGCGCCCGACGAACAGCGGAATCACCATGTGCGGATAGACGACGACATCGCGCAGCGGTAATACCGGCAATTCGTTGATGTTGGACAGATGCTGCTGTACGGGCTGATTTGAAACGGGGTTTGCCATTGGATTTCCTGAATGCTTTGCTTGTCCGCGTGGCCCTGCTCGCCTCGGCGCTGCGCCGGACAAGGTGAGGGTGACGCGGTATGACTATCACGTCAAGTGCGGACAATCGCGTAGTTTGCAAGCGTTGCGCGGCAAATCTCGCGCGCATCGTGCGAGCTGAATGCGCAGGAAACGAATCCGAAGCCGACTCGTCACGGGCATAAACGACAAAGGACGCGAAAAGGGGTTTCGACCCCCATTTCGCGTCCTTCTATGCAGAACTTAGAACTTGTCGACGATCCAGCGCCCACGGAAGGGCGCACAGCCTCAGACTTCTTCGAGCTCCTCGGCCTGCGCGGCAGGAGCAGCTGCCTTCGGCGCCAGCGCCACACGCAGTTTATCCTCGATTTCCTTGGCCGCGGTCGGATTGTCCTTGAGATACTGGCGCGCATTGTCCTTGCCCTGACCGATGCGCTCGCCGCCGTAGCTGTACCAGGCGCCGGATTTTTCCACGATCTTGTGGTCCGAGCCCATGTCGATCAGCTCGCCCTCGCGGCTGATGCCCTCGCCGTAGAGGATTTCGGTGACGATCTGCTTGAACGGCGGCGCGAGCTTGTTCTTGACCACCTTGATCTTGGTCTGGTTGCCGACGATCTCGTCGCCCTTCTTTACCGCGCCGATGCGACGGATATCCAGGCGCACCGAGGCATAGAACTTGAGCGCGTTGCCGCCAGTGGTGGTCTCCGGGCTCTGGCCCGGCATCATCACGCCGATCTTCATGCGCAGTTGGTTGATGAAGATGACCATCGTGTTCGAGCGCTTGATGTTGCCGGTCAGCTTGCGCAGTGCCTGCGACATCAGGCGCGCCTGCAAGCCGGGCAACTGATCGCCCATCTCGCCTTCGATTTCCGCGCGAGGTGTGAGCGCGGCGACCGAATCGATCACCACCACATCGACCGCGCTGGAGCGCACGAGCATGTCGGCGATTTCCAGCGCCTGTTCTCCGGTATCGGGTTGCGAGAGCAGCAGGTCGTCGACCTTAACGCCGAGTTTTTCCGCATACACCGGATCGAGCGCGTGTTCCGCGTCGATGAACGCACACGAGCCACCAAGCTTTTGCGCCTGCGCGATCACCTGCAAGGTCAGCGTGGTCTTGCCCGAGGATTCCGGGCCGTAGATTTCGACGACGCGACCACGCGGCAGACCGCCGATGCCGAGCGCGATGTCGAGCATGAGCGAGCCGGTCGGAATCGTCTCGATCGCCTCGACGGCGCGGTCGCCCATGCGCATGACGGCACCCTTGCCGAATTGCTTTTCGATCTGGCCGAGTGCGGCGGAGAGCGCCTTGCGCTTGTTGTCGTCCATTGCGGATTACCTCGAAGTGAAAGTTGAACGGGATCGTGCGTTGCACCGATCTCACGGATTGCGACGTCGCGAATTATCCCACAGCCACCCGAACCTGGCATGCTGAAATCGGCGCGTCAGCGTGTAAGAATTTTCACTATTCCACGCAATGCCGCGGCGGCGGCCTGGCGACGCACCGCTTCCCGATCTCCGTCGAAACGGAAACCCTCGACAACGGAGTCGCTGCCGCGGCGCTGCCAGCCGATCCAGACGGTACCGACCGGTTTGTCTCGCGTACCGCCCGTCGGCCCCGCGATGCCAGTCACCGCGACAGCTATCGTCGTGTCGAAACGGTTCAGCGCACCTGCCACCATCTCGATCGCGGTTTCCCGACTGACGGCGCCGTGCCGATCGAGTGTGGCGGATTCCACACCGAGCAATTTCTGCTTCAGCGAATTGCTGTACGTGACCGCGCCGCCTTCGAACCAGGCCGAAGAGCCTGCGATATCCGTCAATAACTTGGCGATCCACCCTCCCGTGCAGGATTCCGCCGTCGCCAGCGTCTCCCCGCGCTGAATTAGCAGGTCGGCGGCGCGCAGCGCTGCATCCGCAAGGCCGCGATCGCTTTCCTCTTGGGCCTGATCGGGAGATGAATAGCCCTGCGCCATGACCGTCGTTCCGAGAAACTTCGCTACCGTTCTAACCCATTCCTGAACGCATGGCAAAGCGCTTATCCGCAGTGACCATCCGACGGCCGCCGGCATGCTTGCAGACAGGTATGTCAGGTTATGATCGGCCGACATGCAGCAAGGGAAAACGACCATGGCGATCGCCTCCGAACGCCGCTTTCCGGTATTGCTGATGCTTTGCCTTGCTTTCTCGGCGTGTTCGACGCTGCGCACCGACGGCATCAAATCGCCGTCGCAAGCACTACCGGCCTCTTTCGATACCGCCCCTGGCCGTTATATTCATGGCGAACTCGCCGCGCACCCGAATCAATCCGGTTTTCGACTCGTGACGATGGGGCCAAATGCGCTCCTGAGTCGCGTGGTATTGACCGATCACGCCGCCAGCTCGATAGATCTGCAGTACTACATCTTCGAGAATGACGCGACCGGAAAACTGGTCGCCCAGCATCTTCTCGCCGCCGCCGACCGCGGCGTGCGCGTGCGTCTTCTCGTCGACGACATCAACAGCGACGGCAAGGATCGGCTGCTCGCCGCATTGGATGCCCACGAGAAAATCGAAGTGCGCGTGTTCAATCCGTTCCGCACGCGTTCGCCTTCGTTGCCCTCGAGAATCGCCCAGTTCCTGCTCGAAGGCTCGCGCCTGAATCGGCGCATGCACAACAAATCGTTCATCGTCGACGGCAACGTCGCCGTGGTCGGCGGCCGCAATATCGGCGATCCGTATTTCGGCGCCGGCGACAACGCCAATTTCCGCGACCTCGATCTCATCGCGATCGGGCCCGTGGTCAACGAGGCCGCACGTGCGTTCGACGATTACTGGAACAGCGATTCCGCATACCCCGTAACGGCATTTCGCGACATGCATGCCAGCGCAGCCGACCTCGCCCGTATGCGCACGACGCTGGCGCACGACGCGCGGCAATTTGCTCAATCGGATTATGCACAGGCGGCACTCGACGCGCTGCCGGACGGCGGCCCGACCGCCGATCGTTTCGGAAACTGGTTCTGGGGTCAGGCCGAACTCGTCGCCGATGCTCCGGAAAAAGTCGAAATACATCGAGACGTCCCGAGCATGCGGATCGGCCCCAAGGTCAAAACGATCCTCGATGCGGCTAATCGGCAAGTCTTGTTGATCACGCCATATTTCGTGCCTGGCGACAGTGGCGTGCACTATCTCGCATCGCTGACGCAACGCGGCGTCCGCGTGGATGTACTCACCAACTCGCTCGCCTCGAACGACGAGACCGCGGCCCAGGCCGGCTATACCAACCATCGACAGGCGCTGCTTGCCGCCGGCGTGCATCTGTTCGAAATGCGTCCGTCGGCAACCACGGGCAGTCCTGAGATCACCGTTCGCGGAAAATCCGCAGGAGCCAGCCTGCATGCCAAAGCCGCGGTCGTGGACGATCGCTACGCCTTCGTCGGCTCGATGAACATGGATCAGCGCTCCAAGTTGCTCAACACGGAGATGGGCGTGATCGTCGACTGTCCGGATCTCGCCGCGGCGATCGCTAAAATGTTCGCGACGGCCTCCTCGCCGGCTAACGCGTATCGCGTGGACTTGCAGTCCGGCCGCGCGACCTGGACGACCGAGGTGGACGGTCAACCCAAGGTATTTACCAGCGAGCCCGATTCGACCTGGCAGCGCAGATTCATTCTGCACGTTCTGCGCGTGCTGCCGATCGAAGGCTTGCTATAGCCGAACCGATCAGACCTCCTGTCCAGATAGCGACAGCGGACCCCTGCCGAGGTCTCCACGACGCTTCGGCAGACTCGGTTAGAATCGCGGCAGCGAACGTTACGTCGCGATTCCCAACCGAGCCTGATGACCCGCGACGACCTCGCCCAGCACACCCCGTTGATGCGCCAGTAACGGCGTGGGTTTGAAAACGTCATAAATGGCCGCGTTTTTTGCGTATTGCTCCTGACGTTTCCATTTTTACCGGCTCCATGGACACCGCATGGACACCAAAAGTGGGCTTCGAACGTCGTTCTACCGGGTCTCACAGCAGGGCCTTGTGTCCATGGACACCATCCCGGCCGCACGTCCTCCTCCCGCTTTCCGCCCTTCCTCTCAACGCATTCCCCGGCGCGGGTTTTCGCGTGCCCGCCTGAAACGTAAAAGCCCAGAAACCCTTACGCCATGCGGTTCTCAGGGCGCGATCTAGACACAAGCGGGGTGCATGAGAACGTGAAGTGAACCCACTTCACGGAGAGACCCATGCTCAACCGCGCCCTTCTGTTTGCCTGCCTGGCGTTCGCGTCGGCTTCCTACTCCTCCGCGTCGAACGCACAGGACTCGCCGCCTGCCAACCCCGGCCCCGGCTCACTGTCTTGCCCAACCTCGACCTCCTGCAGCGACCCCACCGGTGCCGGCAACACCATCGTCGGCGACTTCGGTTACTACGCCTCGGACACCATCGTCGATCTCAATACCGAGCCCGGCTTCACGCTGGGCCAGACCACCATTGTGGGCTCTCAAAACTCCATCACGGCCAAGTACAGCCGCAACTCCATTGTCGGGCACGGCAACACGGCGTCCGGACAGCTGGGCAACCTCGGGATCTACGGGGATGGCAACACCGTCATCACGGACGATGCCAACGTTTCAATTTTGGGTAGCGGAAACTCAGTATCGGGCTCGACGGATCAAAATCTCGGTTTGACCATTACAGGAGGCGGCAATACCGTCAACGCATCAAGCGGAACGATCGCGGGCGTCGGAAACAGCATCGACAACATGACCCGCGGGACCGTGGAGGGATACTCCAATACCGTCACCAATTCGTCCGACTCGCATATTGTCGGCAACGGCAACACCGCTTCCGGTGATCAGAACATCACGGTAGGCAACGGCAACACCAACCAGGCGAACGGTGGTGCCATCGTCGGCAACAACTCGGGCCTCGGTGCCGATGCGACCAACAGTGTCATTCTGGGCAACAACACGTACACCAACCGCGCGGACACCGTCGATGTCGGCGGTCGAACGATTTCCAACGTTGCGCCCGCAACATTCGGCACGGATGCGGTCAACCTTGACCAGATGCAGGGGGGCGACCTCCGCACGCTGTTCCAGGCCAACGCTTACACCGACCTGCGTTTCAACCAGCTCGGACGTCGCATCAACCGCTCCGGTGCCGCGGCGGGCGCACTCGGCATCGTAGCGGCCAATGCGGCGGCAATTCCTGGCGACAGCAAGTTCAGCGCCGGATTTGCGAACTACAACGGAGAGTCGGCCGCCAGTGTCGCTTACCAGCGCATCTTTGGGCACCGCAAGAACGTCGCCTTGACGGTCGGCGCGTCATTCGCATCCGGCGAACGGATGGTCGGTGCTGCCATTGGCTTCGGGTGGTGAGGAGAACGCCATGACGACCTCGAACCCGGCCGCACGCAACACCCGACCGCGCAAGTCGCTGGATCAGCGCCGGGATGAACTCCTGGCCCGGCTCCACGCGCTCGACAAGCGAAAGTCTCACGAAGAGAAGCGCGACACGCAACGACTCAAGCTGCGCCTCGGCAGTGCGGCGATGGAGGCTGGTTTCACGGCCGATTGGACAGATGCGCAGCTCGGACGCGCGTTCGCTGCCGCCGTGAAGGCGCACGACGCGCCGAAGTCCACGGCTCCGGTCGCGCCGCCGAAAGCACCGGAAGCACCCGCCACCAAGGCGAGCGCACCGGTTATCCCTGTGGCGAAGCCAGTGGTTGCGACGGTCGCGGTGAAGCCATGAACGCGCATATCACCATTGTCGCGTTGCTCCTCGCCATCCCTGCGTTCGCTTCGGCGGACAACGTCGATGCGACGCCAATGCCCTGCCTCGGCCACGTTGCGTACCTCCGCGACCACGCGGCGGCCTTCGATCGCTGCGTTTCTCGGCCTGAACTCCGGCATGAACTCCTGGCGCGGCTCCACGCGCTCGACAAGCAGATTGCGGCCCGGAACGCGGTGACGCCCGACAGCGTTTTGGGCGAGCGCTATGAAATTCTGGCGCGGCTCGGCGGGCTCGACTGGGAGGATGCGGAAAGCAACATTCAACGTTTTCAGGCGCGCCTCGTGGAAGCCGCGATGTCCGCAGGTTTCACCTCCGACTGGACGGATGCGCAACTGGAACGCGCGATGGTTGCGGCGGTGAAGATGCGCGAAGGAGCGGCGAAGGCCGCGCCGACGCCTGCGTCGAAGACCGAAGCGGACGCGACCAAATCCGCACCGCCGGCTGTGGCAACGCCCGCGGAACCGGCCGCGGTTCCCGCGCGGACTTGATGTGTTTTGAGGCACCCATTCCGCCCTTCTCTCCGGGGGTCGGCAGTCAGGGAGTGGGTGCCTCACCTTTCATCTGCTGGCCATCGCATGGCTACAATCCCCATGAAGGCAAACTGGGGAGTTCGCGATGCGCAGGTTCAGGAACAACGACGAGAAATACCTGGCATGGGTGGCCGGTAATCCAAACGGCTTCATCGTCAACGTCGATGTGGCCCACACGGTTCCGAACTACCCCATGGTCCACTCGGCCGCGCACAAGCTCCTGACCTCGGAGAAGATCGGCGGGTTCACGACGGGCGACTATGAAAAGGTGTGCTCGGAGGACTTGGCGGAACTCGAAGAATGGTCGAAGGAAAACCATGGCAAGCGCCTGACGTTCTGCCAATCGCCGGCATGCACCAAGGCGCTAAAAGCGGCGGCGATGTCGGATGAAGATATGGAAACGCTGTGGTCGTAAAGATAACTGGCGGTATTTCGCTGGTCGTTCAGCGGAATGCCTTCGTCGGTATCTCAGGGAACAGGAGCATCGCAAGGTCCACGTACCGACCGTCGAAGGCGTAGATCGGATCGTTTCGCAGTTTTGCGCGATAGGCCTCGACCTTCACACTGAACCGGTTCTTGCCGACATCCTCTTGTTTGAACGCATCAACACGACCGAACGCTTTCAGCGCGTGGTGGAACAGCAACAGGAAGCCCTTCCTCCGGTCGTGAAGGTAGTGCGCTTTCTCGACCATGCTTCGATGGCGCGAGCCGATGACCCTCCAATGCTTGACGGAATACAGCATGTCGAGCAGCTGCTGAAATCCATCGAGGCTCGACCATTCCGGCACCTCAATGCCTCGCTCATGTAGTTCCTTGCGCAGTAGCAACCACGCCGTCTGATCGCTGGCGCTCTCCAACCAGTGTGCCTCGAAGCGCTGGCGTAGATCGATTTCAGCAGCATGGAGGACGGCTTTTGCGCGTTCCGCATCGTAGTTAAAGTAGAACGCACGGGGCGCACCGCTGGCTGCTACGTCGAATTGAAGTTCGCTGAAATAAACCACGCTCCGGCGTTCGATGTCCCTGACATGCCCAGCGTCCGGGACAGGTTCAAGCCATACGCACTCCAGTGCAAAACGACTCTCCGACTTAGTAAGTGCCACCGTCTCATCGGTCAACCGAAACACATTGCGGTTGTTGGCGTAGAAGATGTCGTCTTCGGCTTGGCGAAAATCATTGATGTTCAAATCTCGGAAGAGCCAGACCAAAGCAGCGTCGTTCTGGGCGTAGAACTTCATCCGTCCCGCGATGACGTGAATGAATGTGGTGGACAGCTGCGCCTCGAAAGCAATCCGCTGTCCTCCTACATTCGTTTGGACGTCGGGCTGACGCCACCGTTGCCCGCCCGCGTCGACGAAGCGAGCCTCCGCTTTCGTATCTGAAAACGCCGGATCGGCAGCCAGGCTCTCCAGCAGGCGCTCCTTGAATCGCTTGTGCTCCCAACCTTCCTTCTGGTGGTTGAACTTCAATGCGCAAATGGCGCGTTCGCCCAGGCCAGAGGTACCGCTGCATTCGCCCGTCTCGTATCGATGCTTGAAGTAGAAGCGAGTGGGCTCCCGAACACGCACCGGCACGGATGCCAAGGTCATGGGCTCCGCACACCGCGGACACACGTACCGCGCCACACCCTCCGCCAAGGACAAACGAAGTGCCATGCGTTTGGCCACCACGTCGCCGTAGTCGGAATCGCCAAGGAACGTGCGCAGATCAATCCATGCGCCAGATTCCCGGTCGAGAACAACCGGGTTGGACTGCTGATGCGCCGGAACAGGGGCGCCGAATGTCTCCGGCACGCGATGCTCGCGATTGACCCTTTGGACTTCGCGGTCAGCCTTCGCTCCCTCGGCAGGCGTCGTCATCATCCTTGGCGGCTTTTCACGAATCGACGTGTCGCATCGGTTCGAGTGATCCTGTAGGCGGTGAATGGATGAGAATCGAGCGTGTGGATGCAATCCACGATTCGCCGTCGAATCAAATAGCGCGCGGCGGCATTCAACCTCCTCGCCGGCCATCCGATGCGCTCCGCAATGGCTGCGAGTTGCGCGGGAAAATCGGCCGAGTTGATCATCGCTGCTGCCACGACCAACGCATCGTCGGCAGGTTTCCAAGGCATCCAATACCCATCGAACTCCGCGAACAGGTCGCATTCGGGTCGAACGGTTCCGAACGTCTCCTTGACCATGCCGCTTAACTCGTGGATGGCATCGTCCAAGTCTTCTTCGGTCAGTCCCGTCTTCTCTCGCAGTTCATCCGCGTCTATCTGCGGATCGAAGCCTACTCCGTGTTCCGATGCTTCAACAAAAAAGCGCGCGATCGCCGTCGCGGCGGGTGAATAGCCCGTCGGCGTCGCAACTCGAACAGCCTCGGGAGCATTGCCCAACGGCGGCTTTACGCTGATCCCGTGGATGTCGTTGATGACCTGCTGGATCTCTGCAGCTTCATCGTCGATCTGTGGCGATTTGAGCCCGCTGAGAAGCGGTGGAAGTTGCGATGCCTCGATTTGATGTCGAAGAGGAATCAACGAACATTCGTTCCTGAGCTTGCGTACCAAAGCCGCATCCAGTTCCGCATTGACCCACGGCTTATCGATGGATGCGGGAGTGAGGAGCACGACAAAGTGGGTGCAATCACCAAGTCCCTGGTCGATCCGCTGTCGCAGGCTGTCGCCCGCCTTGATTTCCCATTCAGCCCACCACGTATCGATGCCTGCCGCCATCAGCGCCTCGGCGATCCGCCGCGCCAACACAGCGTCTGCTGTGGTGTAACTCAAAAACACCTTCGGCGCTTTCTTCTCCGTGGGCACGAAACTTACTCCTTCGGCCTCAACGCCGAGCCGTTGCTTCACGAGATCCAACAACTCCGGTGAGCCTTCGATTTTCAGGCTCAACGCGTCCAGACTGTTGCCTTGAACAATCAGCGTCGGGAACTCACCAGTCTCGGGATGTCGGATAGCACCAACGACTTCATGAAAATGCTTTTTGATCTGCTCAATGGCCGCGTCCATCACTGCCTTTTTTAAGTCCATCGCTGCCCCTTGCATGGCCCATACCGAGAACGTCCAGAATAGCCCAGACCACGCGCTCACGATGTATCAGGTAGCCGTCTCGCAGGGTGAGACAACTTTCTCTACATCCCAATCCCAATCTTCACCTTCTGCTCTTTCTCTACATCCCAATCCCAATCTTCACCTTCTGCTTCTGCTCCCGCTTCGGCGCCTGGTGCTGCGGACGAATGCGATCTTTCAGCATCCGGAACAGGTGCGCGGCCTTCTCACGGAACGTCGGATCGCGCGGGGGTGTCGGCGTGGGCACCATGGGCTTGCGCGCTTCCAACGCGTTGGCTTTCAGGCGGTCGGTACCCATGCGTTCACCCAGGAACGAGGGATCGAGATCCGCATCCGCCCCGTAGAGCTTGTACGCGCCCTTGGTGCGCGTGAACGCCACCAGCGATAGCTGGCGGTCGGCCATGCCGGTGTCGGCCAAGTGGTACACCTTTTCCTTGCCTTGCCCCTGCGCTTTGTGGACCGTCGAGGCGTACGCCAGCTGCAAGTTCTTGTAGTCGGCGGGCACGACGCACACGCGTCGGCCATCGTCGCCCTTCACGTCGCTTTCGAGGCGTACCTTCACGGTGAGCCGGCCCTTCGCATCGGTGCCGAAGGATTCAACAATGCCGGTGTGCCCGTTGACGACATTCATCTCCCGGTCCTTCTTTCCGAACCGGATTCGGTCGCCCACAGAGACGGCCATCGTGCCGGCTTCGCCGCGGTCGAGCACGGTGAACGTGTGTTCCACGGTGCCGAGCTGATTCCCTTTTTTCAGTCCCTCGCGCACCGCCAGGTTCAAGGCTTTCACGTCGGCGCGCCGGCCGGCGATGATGAGTTTTTCGCGCGCTGGCGTCTGGTCTTTCAGGTAGTCAGCAACGAGTGCCTTCATCGCGTCTTTCTGCGAGCCGTAGGCTTCGATTTGATGGTTGGCCTTCAGGCGCTTCAGCACCGCGCCGCCCAACGCTTGGTTCTGTGCCTGCGAACGCAATTTGTCGCCGCCGTCCGCATAGAACGCGTTCGCGGTGTCGCGGTCGGTCTGCGAGCGCTGGCGGCGGATGTCCGTCAGTGAGCGTTCGCCGACCGCATCGATGGCGAGCCTGAAAGGCGCGCCGCCATCGACCGGCTGCAATTGTCTTATGTCTCCCATAAGAACTAATTTTCCGGAGGCTCGGTCCAAGTGTTCCTGGAGGCGTGCGACGGTCTGCAGTCCGGCCATGCCGGCTTCGTCGAGCACGATCACCGACTTGGGCGTGAGTTTCAACTTGCCGCGGTCGAGCTGCGCGATGAGCGATTTTGTCGAATAGGACTTGATGCCGCTCTCCGCCTCCAGCTTCTTCGCTGCATCCCATCCGACCGCAGCGCCGATGATGCCGCGCCCATCTGCTTTCATCACGGATGTCATCAATCCCACAACCGAGGTCTTGCCGCTCCCGGCGCGCCCTTGGACCGCGGCGATACCGCCCGTTTCCACCGTGACCCAATCGACCATGCGTCGCTGTTCGGTTGTCAGCGTGAAGCTGTGCTCCCGCTCGTACTTCTTCACCTCGGCGTCCACCAGTTTCTTGTCGACCCGAACGCCGGTGTCGTGCTGGCGCGCCTTAGCGCGGTCCACCACGGTCTGCTCCAGGGCGAGCACCTCCTTCGACGCGTAGCGGTCGGCTGTGTGCCGTCGAGCGAGCGTGCGACCCTGGTCGTCGATGTGGATCGGTTCTGCGGCGACGGCTTCGATGCCGGCGCGTTTCACGAACGCGTCGGCTTCACGCAGGATTTCCTTCGGGCTCATGCGGCCGAGGTGTTCGAGCGCCAAGCGCTCGATCAGCGCTTCCTTCGTGAAGATGCTTTCCTTCTCGTGAAGCGCTGTCAGGATCTTCTCGTCGCTGACACGCTCACCGAGAATGTTGTCCCGACCCTTCAGTTCCTCCGTCGTTCGGAACATCGTCGGATCGTCCTGACGCATCCGGTCGAGCGTGGCGGTCCACATCGCCGTCAGCTCGTCGTACGTCGGTTCGTCCTTGTTCTTGCGCGTCGCCAAGCACGCCTGCTGCGCGGAGCCGCCATGTTCCTGCTGGTACGCCAGGATGTCCGCGCGCCGCTTCGAGAATGCATCGCGCGTTTCCTCCGAGACCCCAACGATGCGGAGGTAGACATTGCCGTTCTCCACTCCCTCGGCGTCGAGGTCGACCTTCTTTTCGATGCCGTATCCGAGCCCTTGAAGGTTGTGGGCCAAGGCGGCGCGGTACAGCGCGCCAGCTGCCATCTTGTTCCGGTAGAGCTCGACGGCGTCGTAGGTGCCCCACTTGCCGTCGTCGCCCTGCGCGATGCCGTAAGCCAGGCAATGCGTGTGCAATTGCGGCGCCCACTCTCGCCCGTCTGTCTCGGTATCTGCGTGTTCCCTCGCACTCACGTGAACGTGTTTCGAGACGACTAAACCGCGTACGCCAATGACATCCTTGCCCGCCTTTCCACGTCGCGTCTCGACCTTATACTGGAGGTAGTTCAACGCTTCATCGACGGCGCGATCGTGCGCGTCGCGAAGCCGATCCCTTTCTTCTGCCCGCGCTGCGGCGAAAACGACAGACAGCGTTTTCTCCGAAGAAAACGTGAGATCGAAACCAACGCGGTGCCCGCCTTCCCATTCGCCGCGCACGTTGCCGTCGGAGTCGAGCAAGGGATTGCCTTGGTCGTCCTTGCGCTCCACCCATTTCGGTTTCTCACCCGCATTGCGGCAGCGTTTCGTTGTGCCGTCGGGCGCGAAGCCCTGGGCGAGGGCGTCCATGGTCTTCTCGTCCACGCTCTGACCCGCGAGGCCCAGATCGTCCGCACCACGCCCCCACCACGACGAGGCGGCGACGGTCTGGCCGTCCTTGTCGCGTAGGTATTCCGTCGCTTTCAAGTACGCAATGATGTCCGCACCGGATTTGCTCGATGTGCCGCGGGCGGTCAGGGCGGTGATGGTCAGCATTCGGTTTCTCCAGGGCTCATCTTCTTTGTACCGTGCACCCGCACCTTGTCCAGATCAGGCCGCGCGGTGCGAGCCCAGTGGGTCGCTTGCCATGCGGCGGTCTTTGGCAATGCGCGCCGACAATGCGGCGATGGCCGCCGTGGTGGGTGTGTCCCTTTCGGCCTCTGTCTCAGGTTCTTGCTTCGGCTCGTGCGCTGTTTCGTTCGCTACCGCCACCGGCCGCACCGGACGGGTCCACGCGGCCGGTTTGAATGGCATCACCGGCGCGCGCTCGATGCCGGGGAAGTCGAGCATCAACGCGTCTCCTCCGAGCGAAACCAGCGCGCGGATGGCGTAGCCGTGCGGCCAGTCCTTGCGTTTGGCCTTCTGGACGCCCAAAGCCGATGACAGGATCGAAGGGTCCACGACGGCACGCGTTTCCTCGTGGACCGCCACGGATGCCGAAGCACCGCCAGAGCTGGAGCCTTGAGAGACAGCGGTCAGGGCCAAGCGCTGACGCCCGAAGAGGCCAGCGACCTGCTCGCGGTCTTCGCCCATCTGCATGCGGCAGACGATGTGTGTGCCGACCATCGAGGAGAGCGCTTGCGTTTTGTTGGGGCCGATGGCGTCTCGCAGTTGCGCGAGCGACTGAAGGCCCGCAAGCACCACCACGCCTTTACTTCTGCCTTTGTCGATGAGGCCGGACACGTCAACGCGAAGGGAAGGCAGTTCATCCAACACGAAAAGCAGCGTCCGCGATTCTTCTGCATCCGGAAAATCCGGCGAAAGAATCAAGCTCTCCAGCAGCCGCACCATCGCGCCGATGTACGCACTGGTGAGCGCAGCATCGGGTCCGGCTTGGACGATGATCTGCTTGCGGCCCCGGAAGTTGTCGCGCAGCCAGTGGCGCAGCGAAACGGATTTACGCTTTTCGTCGTTGTTGCCCCAAGCCATCGCCAAGTCATCAATGGGTTTCGTGAAAGCGGCGAGGGTCGCCATGACCGATGCCGTGGCTGTGGAATCCTCACTGGCGATGAGTGGTGAAGCCTTGGGGTAGTGCTCGGCGAGCGTCGCGGCGAAGGCGGCACGATCCGCGGCCAAGCGGTCGGCGAGGTCTTTCCAACCCCACGACCTTCCGCGTGTGTTCTGAAGTGAGCGCACCGCGCCGATCATCAGCTGCTGGGCGGCGATGGAGAAATAGCGGTTCGCGCCTTCGCCCTCCGGGATGAATGCTTGGGCCAGTGTCGCTGCCTGCGAGGGCGTGCGCACGTCGGCGCCGATGTCCCACACGCGGCTGTCCTCGTGCCAGGGGGATACAAGTGCCGCACGCGGAAAGCGCGCGGTGAAATCACCTTTCACGTCGTACACAAAAGCCTTCAAACCCTTGGTCATCGCTTGCTGGACGAGCTGCGTCAGGATGACGGTCTTTCCG
>Ga0068858_100002506_pt1 | contig 18529 bp, 16 predicted proteins | sample KBSSwiS12_FD_66589 | JGI IMG/M metagenome (GOLD analysis project Ga0068858, IMG submission 66589) | Switchgrass rhizosphere microbial communities from Kellogg Biological Station, Michigan, USA - KBS Switchgrass S1-2 | ecosystem: Host-associated > Plants > Roots > Rhizosphere > Soil ...
ATCATCCTCGAACCCGAAAATGCCCCGCTGCCGAACTGGGTCGCGGGCGATCTGTTCGAGGTCGAGACCCCATCGGGCCATCGCCGCGACTATTCGGTGGCGAGCCTTCCCGAGGAAGGCCGGGTCATGCTGCTCGTCCGGGCGGCGCCTGAAGGCGGCGAGGGATCGGGCCTGCTGACGAGCGCCGCACCTGTCGGGACCTGCATCCCGGCCCGGTTGCGTGACCATAGCCCGTTCCACGCGCCTGCCGGGAAAGGGCCCATCCTGCTCATCGCCGCCGGATCGGGACTGGCCGGCATTCGGCCCCATCTGATCGAATGCACACGGACCGGGCGCCCCGTCTGGCTCATCCTTGGCGAGCGTCGCCCGGACATCGACGCACGCATCACCGCCGAAGCGCAAGGCTGGCACGCGCAAGGGCAGCTGGCACGGCTCGACCTGGCCTATTCGCGCGATCCCTCCGGCGAGGGCCGCTATGTGCAGGACGTGATTGCCGCCGATGCCAACGCGGTGCGCGTGTTTCTGGGGCAGGAAGGCGCGGTCATGCTGTGCGGCGCCCTGGCCATGGGCAAATGCGTGGAAGCGGCATTGCAGGAGACGCTTGGTGCGGAATGGCTCATCCGGGCCCGTGCCGAGAGCCGCTATCATGCGGATTTATACTGAAAATGGGAGACCAACCATGAAGACCTGCACACTATCGCTGGCCCTCGCCCTGTTGATCGCGGCCACTCCCGCCGCGGCGCATCGCCAGTGGATCCTGCCGTCCGCCACGACTGTGGAAGGGGACCAGCCCTATGTCACCTTCGATGCCGCGATATCCGAGGGGTTGTTCGATTTCGACCATCTGCCGATCAAGCTGGATGGCCTGGTCATCACCGGACCGGACGGTCAGCCGATCCAGCCTGAAAACAGCGCGAGCGGCAAGCACCGCAGCGTGTTCGACCTGAAACTGGCCAAGCCAGGCACCTATCGGGCAAGCCTGGTCAACACATCCGTCATGGCCAGCTACATGCTGGGCAGCGAGCAAAAGCGGTGGCGCGGGACGGAATCCGAACTGCCGCCAGCCATTCCAGCCGGCGCGACCGACGTTCGCACCACGCGCATGGAATCCCGCGTCGAAACCTATGTGACCGCGGGCGAGCCGACGACGAAGGCGCTCGCCCCCATCGGCAAGGGCCTGGAACTGGTGCCGCTCACCAACCCGACCGAGAATGTGCTTGGCACGCCCGCCCGGCTGCGCGCGCTGGTCGATGGCAAGCCGGTGGCCGGTCTCGACATCACGATCGTGCCCGGCGGCGGACGCTTCCGCGCGGCGGCGGGCGACATCTCGGTCAAGACCGATGCAGCCGGCGAGGTGACGATTAACTGGCCGATGGCAGGCATGATATGGGTCGGCGCCAACTGGCCGGCGCGCGAGGGTAACTCTGAAGGCCCGGCCAAGCCCGACGCCCCGGCGCCCTCCCCCCCGCGACGCCTGAGCTATTCGGCAACATTCGAGGTCGCCCCATTCTGATCCCAGCGCGTTCAAATAGGACGATTGGGCAGGACGATAGGGCAGACACAATGGTGTTTGGGAGGGTGGCGCTAAAGGCCCCGCGCGCGCCGGGCTTCTGGCGCGAATTAACCTTCTGCGGTGCATGCTGATGCGGCGCGCCATCTTTGTTTCCGGCGCGGACAGCCCGAACATTCGCCCGCGCGCGCCGCCGACCGCCCCGGCCGGATAGGCGCATGCTTCACCTACCAGATGCCGCGCGCGCGATGCCACTCAGCGGCAGAACTGGCGGCAGGACTTTTCTGGTTCCGATAAAGGCCCCCTGCGGGGCTTCGACCCGGAACTCATGAAGCCGCGATTGCGCTGAGCGCCACATAGTCGAGTTTGCCCGTGCCGAGCACCGGCAGCACCTCCAACGCCCGGATGTCGCGCGGGATGGCCAGTTCGGCGACCCCGTTCGCCTTGCCCCAGGCTTGCAGGTCGCTCGTGCTGGCGGCCTTGGCCGTGGTGAACAGCACGAGCTGCTCGCCCTTGCGCGGGTCGGGCCGGGTGACGACCGCATGCTCCGCGCCCGGCCAGACCGCCGCCGCATAGCCCTCGACGGCGGGGAGCGAGACCATCTCGCCGCCGATCTTGGCAAAGCGCTTGGCGCGGCCCCTGATGGTGACAAAGCCATCGTCGTCGATGGTGACGATGTCCCCGGTGTCGTGCCAGCCGCCTGCGGGTGGCTGCAGCACGCCGGGCTCATCGGCCTTCATATAACCGGCCATGATGTTGGGCCCGTGGATGGAAAGCCTGCCGCCCGTGGTGATACCGGGCACGTCGTCCAGCCGCGCCATGACGCCCGGCAGCAGCCGCCCGACAGTCCCCGCGCGAAAATGCATCGGCGTGTTGACCGCGATCACCGGCCCCGCTTCGGTCGCGCCATAGCCTTCGAGGATGCGCAGGCCGAATTTCTCGGCATAGGCTTGCCGCGTTTCGTCGCGCACCCGCTCCGCGCCCGCGAAGATATAGCGCAGCGAATAGAAGTCATAGCCGTGCGCCATGCGCGCATAGCCGGACAGAAAGGTGTCGGTGCCGAACAGGATCGTTGCATTGGCGTCATAGGCCAAAGCGGGCACGATCCGGTAATGGAGCGGACTGGGGTAGAGCAGTGTCCGCACCCCGTGGAAAATCGGCAGCAGCGTGCCCCCCGTCAGACCAAAGCTGTGAAACACCGGCAGCGCATTGAGCACGGTATCCGACGCGTTGAAGTCGATCCGCGCGGCCAGCTGCTTGCAGTTGGAGAGAAGGTTGCGATGGGTCAGCACCACGCCCTTGGGCAGGCCTTCCGATCCGCTGGTGAACAGGATGACAGCGGGATCGCCCGGCGACAGGCCGAACGCGCGGTGCCTGCGCGCGGCAAAGCGGCTGGCGACCGCTGCCCGCAATTTCGCGCGCAGGCCGATCTTTGCCCCCACATCCTCCAGCCAGACGAAGCGCAGCCCCTCGCCCTCCAGCGCGGTCACGACATCGCCCAGCTTGGCCTGCTGGATGAAGGCGCGCGCGGTGATGATCGTGCGCACCTGCGCGGCGATGCAGGCCGACTTCAGATTGGCGAGCCCGGCGGTATAGTTCAGCATCGCGGGCACCCGGCCCCTCGCCTGCAGCGCGAAGAAGGCCACGACCACGGCGCTGACGTTCGGCATCAGCACGCCGACCGCTTCACCCTCGCGCGTATCCACGGCCAGCGGTCGGCCGAGCGCAAGCGATGCCGTGATCAGTCTGGCATAGCTCAGCGGCGTGCGCTTGACGTCCTCCATGACCAGCGCGCCGGCCCCGTAGATGTGCTTGGCCTCCAGCAACGCGCCGAACAACGTCAGGTTGGTGTCGGACGTGTCGAAGATCATCTGGCTCATCACGTCATAAAGCCGGCGCCCCGCAATGGCGCGGCGGGCACGCGCCGTCATCTCGCCCTCGATGACAAAGCGGCGCGGCGGCAAGATGGTCAGGCGGATCTTGGGGAACCAGCGCAGCCGCACCTTGCCCCGAAGGCGCGAGAAGGGCGTATATTGCGCGCCGTCGATCCGCACGGGGATGATCGGCGCATCGGCCTTGTCCGCCACCATGCCCGGCCCGTCGAACACCTTCATCAGCGCGCCCGTGACGGTGATGCGTCCTTCCGGGAAGATCACAAGCGTACGCCCCTCGCGCACCGCCTTCACCATCGCCTTGGCCGCCATCGGATTGGTCGGGTCGACCGGGAACGCATCGAACAGCGGCAGAAAGGGCTTCACCCACCACGCCCTCGCGATCTGGCTATGGACCGCGAAAGTCGGCTTGCCCGGCAGGAAGGCCGCGAGCAGCAGTCCATCGAGGAAGGAGACATGGTTGACCACGACCACCGCCGGCTGGCCGACACGCGGCATGTTCTCCGCGCCCGCCACCTCGACCCGGTACAGGAGCCTGAGCAACCCCCGCACGGTCGCCTTGATCACTGTTTCGGGCAGCAGCCAGCAGGATATCAGCGCGACCACCAGCGTCGCGAACCCCAATACGCCGATGATGCCGGGCACATTCGTCCCGCGCGCCAGCAGCAGCGTGGCGACGGCAACCACCCCCACAGTCACGAGCGCGTTGACGATGTTATTGGCGGCGATGGTGCGCGACCGCTCCTGGACCACGCTATGGGTCTGGAGGATCGCATAGAGCGGCACGATGAACATGCCCCCGGCAAAGGCGATGCCGAACAGATCGAACATGATGTGCCAGCTGCCCGGAGAGGCGACGAAGTCCGCAATGCCCCCATTGGCCATGGACGCCTGATAACGGGTCGCCGACAGCCACAGGTCGATCATGCAGCCGGACAGCACCAGCGCGGAGACCGGCACATAGCGCGCGGAAACCTCGCCGCCGAGCAGCTTGTTCACCAGGAGGGAGCCCGCCGCCACGCTGAGCGAAAAGATCAGCAGGAACAGGGTCGCCACTTCCTGCTTCGCCTGCAGTACACCGCTGACCAGCGGCGCGAACTCGGCGAGCAGGACAGCGCCCACCGCGAAAAACCAGCTGATGCCGAGGATCGACAGCCAGACCCCCCGGCCATGGCGCGCGGTTCGCAATATATGCCAGGTGCTTGCAAAGACATTCGGCTCGATCTTGAGCCCCGGCGCAGTCGGCGGCGCGCTCGGCACGGCGAGGCTGGCGAGGAAGCCGAGCATCGCCAATCCGATCGCGGTCAGCCCGGCCTGCCATGGCGCGATCACGCCTGCGAGCAGCTGCCCGCCCAATATGGCGAGGAACGTGCCCGCCTCGATCAGTCCGGTGCCGCCCATCACCTCATTTTCGTGCAGATGCTGGGGCAGGATGGAGAATTTGACCGGGCCGAAAATGGTCGAATGCAGGCCCATCAGGAACAGCGCGGACAGCAGCGCCGGCACCGACTGGACCCAGAATCCGAACAGGGCCAACGTCATGATGCCCACCTCGGCGCCCTTGACGATGCGCACCAGCCTCGCCTTGTCCCAGGCATCGGCAATCTGTCCCGCCAGCGCCGAAAACAGAAAATAGGGCAGGATGAACAGGCCGGTCGCTACGGTCGCGAGCATCTCGGCCTTGTCCGGCGCGGCGGCATACAGGCCGAAATTGGCGAGAAAAAGCAGCGCGAACTTCAGCAGGTTGTCGTTGAAGGCGCCGAGAAACTGAACAACGAACAGAGGCGCGAAACGGCGTTTGGCGAGCAGTGAAAATTCGGGCGCCGACATCATCATCCCCTCGTTGGACCTGGGCGGTCAACTCACCTCGATACGCAGGTACCGGCTATAGAGCCAGCCGATGCCGATCAGGCTGAAGCCCAGCGCCAGGAACGAGGCAATCCGCAATAGCCCCTCCAGACCCGAGGCGTCGAGCAGGAACACCTTGGCGACCGCCGCCAGCATCAGGATGAGCGAGGCGATCCGCCAGTCATGCAGCCCGCGCCTGATGCCCCAGAGCAGGAACCCGGCGGCGAGCGCGATCGCCACGACCGACCAGCCGATATTCTCGACCGCACCGATGGGCGTGCCGACCAGCATCGTGCCCGTGAAGAGCTGCCGCAGGGTGGCCAAGGCGAACAGGATGATGATCACCATCCGGCCAATGTCGAACGGCCGTGCAAAGCGTTGTGCTGCATCCGGCACTAGCCGGCTGATCAGCCACGCTCCCGCCAGAGGCAGGCCAAAGGCTGGCAGCAGCAGGTTGGCGAGCGGAGCCGGGCCAACGGCCTGCTCGGCCCAAAGCGGGTCGTGCAGCAGCACGCTGAACCACAGGCCATGCGCTACCCCGGCCACCACCAGCGCCAATGCCGCGCGGGTCTGGCCGAGACGGTGCCACAGCGCATAGCCCGCCGCCATCAGCAGCGCCTCCCACAGCGTCCGTTCGGCCAGCGCCCGGTGCATGACGTCCGTGCTGCCGGACAGATGGAAAAGCTGCTTGTAGAGGATGTGCAGGCTCACCCCTCCCATCACGGCCGCCAGCCCGATCGCCGCCATGCGTTCGTACCTGCCGAGCCCGGCACCGCCGCGCCACAGGGCGATGCCCATCAGGATCGCCGGGCCCGCCAAGCGCTGGAGGGTGATGGTGAGATCGGGCAGGCCGGTGGCCAGCATCGGAACCCCGCCCAGTGCCTGCGCGCCCTGAACGATCCACAAGGCCAGCGGCTCCAGCGCCCAAAGCAAGACCAGCGCGGCCAGCACGGCGATCATTGGCAGCAGGCGGCGCGTATACTTGCTCACCGCCAGCAGCACCAGCGCGGTCGCAATGGCGAGCCAAGCCGCCGGTACAAGCTGCGCCACTGCCCCATAGCCCAGCAGCGCCGCTCCGGCCTGCAGAGGCGCGCGCGCCACAGGCAAGCGGACGCGCCACGCAAATAGCCCGGCAGCGACGGCCACCGACCCCCAGCGCAGCAATGCCTGCGCGACATCGGTCGGGGCGTCCTCGAAGAGGCGCATCAATTGCGACGGGTCAGTGACCAGCAGGCAGACAGCAGCCACCGTCAGGAACGCCAGGGCGCCGATCTCGACGCGCCGATCCTCCGCCTTCCCGGATAGTGTCAGCAAGGCGACCGCGACGGCTCCCACGACCACAGGCGCCATCCAGTCGGCCAAGCCGATCAGCCCGGCCAGCGCGATCATGATAGCGGTGGAGATCGACAGGATCGCGAAGCGTGCGTCCTGCTTGCGGGTTGCATTGGTCCACCCGATCAGTGCCCCCGCCGCCGGCACCATGGCCGCGCCGAGCGCCAGCACCGCGAAATATGCGTCGCCGGCGGTCCCATGGCGGAAATGGTAGAGGGTGATCGCATAGCCGGCCAGCGCCAGCGCGGCGAGCTGCCCCGCCTCGATCAGGCTGCCCCCCGCGCGCCACAGGCGCAGCAGGGCCGGTCCGCCGTAGATCGCGATCATGGCGAGCCGGACCAGCACGAACTGGCCCCGGTCGGGCGCAGGCCAGATGGCCACGAGCAGGAGGCCAACCGCCAGGCCGACCGCCGGGATCTGGCGCAGCTTCTCATCGCGGCCGGACAGCCACGACATGGCCGCCGATAGCAGGCCGTAAAGGCCCCAGTGCAACAGGCCAAAGCCGCCGGTGGCAACGAGCGCGGCCATCTGCACGGCGGCGACCAGCGCGGCCCCGCCCCGCAGAGCGACCGCACGGCTGTCGCTGAAGGCGAATAGGGGAAGCGCCGTCCCCAACACCAGCACCAGCAGTCCGACCGACAGCGTGGCGGCGAAATCGAGCCCCCCGCTCAGCAGCAGGACCGCGCCCCATCCCGCACCGCCAACCAGCGCGCCAACGCCCAGCCATGCCCACCGCTGCGTTCGCGATACAGCGCATAATCCGCCGATCGCCAGCGCAAGATAGGTGCAGAGGAGCGGCACATTGGGCGGCCCCGCGCTCACCAGCGCCGGTGCGGCAAGGCCACCGACCAGCCCCAGTACCGCGCTCGGGCTGCCGAAGCGGAGTGACAGGGCCATAGCCAGCGCGGTCACCGCCGCCAGTCCGATAAAGGCCGTCATCGGCCCGACCAGCTGATACAGATTCGCGGCGGCGAGAATGGCTGCGTACAGCGTCGCAATGCCAGCGCCCGCAAGCGCCTGCTGGATGCGGACGTCCTGGACCCGGCTTGCCTGCCGCAGCGCGCCTTCGGCGCCGGCGATCAAGGCCGAGCCGAACAGCAGCCCCAGCACGACCCGTACCGCCGGCGACAACAGCCCCACATCGATCGAATATTTGACCAGCAGCACGCCCGCAACCACCAGCGTCACGCCGCCCGCCCAGATCGGGAGCTTGCGCCCGAACAGCTCCTCAAAGCCCATGCGCGGTGCCGCCACCGCCAGGACAGGCGGCGGTGGCACCGCCTCGACCGACTCCCGCTCAACAACCGGAGCCTCGACTATCGGTGGGTGGACAAGCTCCGCTTCCGGAGGGGTGGCCGCTGGGACATCATCCGTTTGCATCTCCCCCACACGGATCGTTGCGACAGATTTCGCGGTGGCCGCCGCCGAGCGTTGCTCGATGGGATCCACATGGCCGCCGAACCCGGCCTGCCGCTGCCGCTCCTCCAGTCTTTTCAGCCGATTACGGGTGTCCGCGAGCAGCACGCCCATAATGACCAAACCGACCATCATCAGAAACGACATGATTCACCCCTTCCCCACAATGGACCGTACATAGCGGAAAATAAACGGTTTTGGCGATCACAAGAGCGAGCGCCGCATTCGCGCACTTTCGAACGGGCAGCCGACATGATAGACTGAAGCCTCCCAGGTTCAGGAGGGTCAAATGCCTCTCGTCGAATGGCGCATGCGCGGCCCCGAAATCGCGAATTGCAACTGTGATTGGGGGTGTCCCTGCCAGTTCAATGCCCTGCCGACGCGCGGGCACTGCCGCGCGATGACGGCGATGCGGGTGGATGAGGGGTTTTTCGGGGACGTCGATCTTTCCGGCCTGAGCTGGGCAGGTATGTTCGCATGGCCCGGCCCGATCCACGAGGGCGGCGGCGAGGCCTTCGTCGTCATCGATGACTCGTCCAGCGCCGAACAGCGGGGCGCCCTGCTGGCGATCCTGCAGGGGGAGGAAACAGAGCCGGGCGCAACCATTTTCAACGTCTTTGCGACCGTGATCGATACCATGCACGAACCGGCGTTCCTGCCCATCGACTTTGCCCTAGATCTCGAAAAGCGAGTTGGCACAGTCCGGATCGACGGCATCATCGACACGCGGACCGAACCGATCCGCAATCCGATAACCGGCGAGGAGCATCGCGCCCGGGTCACACTACCGTTCGGCTTCGAATATCGCGAAGCGGAATATGCCAGCGGCGATACGGTGGCGACCGGACCTGTCGGTCTCGAATGGTCCGGGCGCCACGCCCATCTCGCCATGCTGGATCTGTCCACGCATGGCGCTGCCTGAGACCGCGAGAACCGTCGAGGCCGCATCCCGGCCACTGCTGACCCAAATTCTGACGCGGGACCTGTGGATCGTCGCCGCCTGCCTCGCCGCCCTCTGTGCATTGGCCTGGTGGTGGCTGTGGCGCATGGCGAGCATCCCGATGATAGCCCCCGCCTCCGGGAACATGGGCATGGCCGCCATGCCGATGGGCCCCAGCACGGACGTCTGGAGCGCGGCCTATCTCGGCCCCACCTTCGCCATGTGGGCCATCATGATGGTGGCGATGATGCTGCCATCCGCCTCACCGATGATCTTGCTCCACGCCGCCTTCGCCAGACGAGCGGGCAGTTCGGCGGATGGCGCCACGCTCGTTTTCGCGCTGACCTATGTGTTGCTGTGGACGGGTTTCGCCGCGCTCGCCGCGCTCGGACAGGCCTTGCTGGTCTCACAGGGCATCGTGGCCGAGGCTACGTTCAGACTTGGCGACCGGACGCTGGCCGCAGCCCTGCTCGCGCTGACCGCGCTCTATCAACTGAGCGGCCTGAAGCGCCTTTGCCTCGCGCGCTGCCAGTCGCCGGTCAGTTTCCTGATGCGGCAATGGCGGCCGGGGCCGGCCGGGGCCGCGCGGATGGGCATCGCCCATGGGCTCTACTGCATCGGATGCTGCGGCTTGCTGATGCTGCTGCTGTTTGCCGGCGGCGTGATGAACATCGCCTGGGTCGCGATCATCGCGCTGGTGGTGCTCGCCGAAAAATACATGCCTCCACGGCTGCACGCGAACTGGATTATATCCGGCCTGCTGCTCGCCGGTAGCGTTGCGCTATTTCTTGGTTAGTCTGGCCGACTAACCGGGTAGAGACTCTGGTGACGCTGGCGATGGAAGGCGTGCGCGTTCTGGAAGTCGCGCAATTTATATTTGTTCCCGCTGCCGGCGCGGTCCTGGCGGATTGGGGAGCGGACGTCATCAAGATCGAGCATCCCGTCATGGGCGATTCCATGCGCGGTATTCTTCAGATTTCCCGCGACCGCAACCCCTCCATAGAACATCCCAACAGAGGCAAACGCAGTGAAGAACTCGGCGGGATCACGACCAGGGCATTCCCGCACTTGGCGATACGATCAGCGGTATGAACATTGCGGGCGGCGTCGCGGCAGCGCTGTTTCATCGCGCGCAGACGGGCAAGGCCACCGAGGTCGACGTGTCACTGCTCAGTACCGCCTGGTGGACCACCGCGCCGTCCATCAACCTGAACATGGAATATGGCATTGTCGTTCGGTCCGGCATGCCCAAATCGGGTTCGAGTCCGGGCAATCCCGCCGGTGCAGAGCCCGAACGCTCTGACAAAGGATGAGCAGGCGCTGGCCAATGACATGCCCATCGAGGTGGAGTCCGCCGATGGCGGCGCGCCGATCAGGCTGGTGAGAAACCCTGTCCAGTTCGATCATGCGCCGGTGAAGACAGTTCGGGCACCCCAGGCCTCCGAACATACCGAGACCTTCCTGATGGAACTGGGGCTCGAATGGGACGAGATCGAAAGTCTCAAGGCCAGCGGCGCGATTACCTGAAAATCAAGATCCCGAGCAGAACCGCTGGGCTTGTCAAAGCCGCAATCCACCCTTGAAGAATTGATATAACATATCATCTCTGATACCGGCGTGCACAGTTCAGGGAGAATCAGATGAAATTGCTCGCCGCGCTTCTCGCGTCCTCCATCCTTGCGTCCGCGACTGCCCCCACGCTCGCCCGTGCCGACGAGTCGCCGCAGCATGGCGACCATGACAATGTCACCACCGACATCGTGGTGACCGGCGTTTATGTCCGTGACCGCTCGGATATCCTCTCGGGCACATCGGTGCTGACGGCCGATGCCCTGCACCGCGACGTGCGCCCGACCATTGGCGAGACGCTGAGCCATCAGGCGGGCGTGTCCGCTACCTCGTTCGGTCCCAATGCATCGCGCCCGGTGCTGCGCGGTTTTCAGGGCGAGCGGGTGCGGGTGCTGTCGGACGGCATCGGCAGCTTCGACGTGTCCAATACCAGCGTCGATCATGCGGTGGTCATCAATCCGCTGACGGCCGACCGGATCGAGGTGCTGCGCGGCCCCGCAGCCTTGCAGTTCGGATCGTCGGCAATCGGCGGCGTGGTCAACGTCATCGATAGCCGGATTCCCCGCTCGGTGCCCAAGGAAGCGATCCACGTCGATGGCACCGCAACCTATGGCAGCGCAGCCAATGAGCGTTCCGCGGGCGCGCGCGTCGATGTGCCGGTGACCGACAAGATCGTCGTCCACCTCGACGGAACCTACAGCAAGACCGACGACCTGCGCACCGGCGGCTATATCCTGGCCCCTGCCCTGCGCACAGCCGCCGCAGCCAGCAGCGACCCGGACATCGCCGCACTGGCGAACCTCAAGGGCAAACTGCCCAACAGCGCCGGGCGGTCATGGGAAGTCGCCGGAGGCGCGGCATACATCGGCGACAATGCCAATCTGGGTTTCTCGGTGGCGCGCTATGGCAATCTCTATGGCGTCCCCATCCGCTACTCGCTCGATCCAGCGGTCGAGGCCGAAAAGGTGAATCTCGACGTTGCGCAGACCCGTGTCGACTGGCGCGGCGAGTGGAAACCGGACAGCGGCTTTGTCGAAGCCGTCCGCCTGCGAGGCGGCTATGCCGACTATCGGCACAACGAAGTCTCGGCCGACACCGGCGCCATCAACACGACCTTTCTCAGTCATGGCTGGGAGGGACGGCTGGAACTGGTCCAGCGCGAACATGATGGCTGGCGCGGCGCGATCGGCGGCCAGTATTTCGAGCGCAATCTCAATATTATCGGCGACGAGAAATTCCTGCCCAAGAGCAAGACGCAGCAATATGGTCTGTTCACGCTCCAGAGCGTTGATCTCAGCGCCATCCGGGTCGAAGCAGGCGGCCGCATCGAACATTCGATCCAGACAGCCGATGCCGACGCGCTTCTCGGCAATCCCGACATGCGCCGCACCTTTGATGCGCTGTCCGGCTCGCTGGGCGCCAGCGCGGAGATAGAGAGCGGCTGGCGCGTCGGCCTCAACGCCTCCTATACCGAACGCGCGCCCTCCGCCGAGGAATTGTTCGCCAACGGCCCTCATGCCGGCACACAGGCTTTCGAGTCCGGCGACTCAACCTTCTCCAAGGAGAAGTCCAAGAGCCTGGAGCTGACCCTGCGCGGCAAGGGCAAGGGATACAGCTTCAACGCCTCGCTGTATCAATCATGGTTCAACGGATTCATCTACGAAAACCCAACCGGCGCGACCCGGGACGACCTGCCCGTCTTCCAATTCGTGCAGGCGGATGCCCGTTATTATGGCGCGGAGGTGGAAGCCTCGGCCACGCTCGCGCAGCTGGGCCGCTATGCGATCAACCTCGACGGCGTGGGCGATTTCACCCGTGCGACGATCACGGGCGGCGGCCCGGTTCCACGCATCCCGGCGCTGCGTTTGCTCGGCGGGCTGGAGGCGCAGTCCGATCGCCTCACCGGCCGCGGCGAGGTGGAATGGGTCGACGGGCAAGACCGTGTCGCCGCCTTCGAAACGCCGACCGAGGGTTATACGATGGTCAATGCGAGCGTCAGCCTCAAGCCGTTTGGCGCGAATACCGGCACCAGCCTGACCCTTTCCGCGAACAACATCTTCGATGTCGTGGCCCGCCGCCATGCCAGCTTCCTCAAGGATTATGCGCCGCTCGCCGGACGCGACATCCGCATCAGTGCGCGGTTCAGCTTCTGAATGGATCGCTACGCCAGGGTTTGCGCGGGACCGAATATGGCAACATGATTGCCCTCGGGATCGCGAATGAGCGTGGAGGCTCTCGTGGCGGACATGGTGCGCATCGACCACAGCATGTCGACGCCCTGGGCACGCAGATGCGCATCGAGAGCGGACAGGTCGTCCGTTTCCAGATCGAGGGTGCGCCAACCCAGCCGGTCATGATCGTCGAAGGGTTTCGGGCGCCGGCAGGCGTACTAAACCCGGACGTGTACGACCCGCGGAGCCCCAAGCGATGGTCTATGGGGATTGCGGATTTGGCTGGTGATTGGGAACGGTACGATGATCGCTGGGTGCGATTGCTCGTGGCGGGATGAGTTCTGACCGCTGCGTGTTGGCCGGTCTGAGCGGGGTGAGTGCGCCGCGACGAACGGGATTTTGGCGATGCAGGTGACCTTCGGCACAGCGGGCGTGGTTTCCCGAAGCAGCGTCGCAACGGGATGGAGTATGAGCGGGCCACGCCGGGTCATGGCGCAAGCTCCCGGTCGTACGTCGCTGCAGTCGGTGGAGGGCGAGGCTGTCGCCAGCGCTCGAACGTCTCGATGATGATCATATGCCCACCGCAGCTTGGGCATGGCGGATGCTGGTCGACCGGTTTCTCGGCGCTGGATTCCTCGAGCTCGCGCACGACGCCCAGCAGTTCGCGGGCGAGCGTGATGCTGGCCTTGCGCGAGGAGCCGGCGAGGAGCCGGACTGGAAGATCGCGACGGAGGCCTTCATGGAAGGCTACCATGAAGACCCACCCCCAGCTGCAGCGCTCGGTGCCGGGCATCTACAATGCCCGCTATGGCAACGACACCGGCGGCGTTGGCCTGCCGATCAACCCGAACCAGAGCATGCGCGACAATATCCGGTCGCAGAGGAGGCCGGTCAGAACAGGAAGAGGCGGCCGGCCGCGCGGCACAGCCGGCCGATCCCCGCTTCCGGTTCGACCATGCTGGCGGCCGCGATCAGGACCAGGATGAGGCCGAAGCTCCGCTCGCCGATCCTTGGCCTGAGCGCCCCGATGCCCCACCCTGCCCCGATCAACGCCGGCAGGGTGCCAAGCCCGAAGCCCAGCATGACCACCGCACCGCCCGCCGCACTGCCGGCAAAGAGGGCAAAGAGGAGCGCGCCATAGACCATGCCACAGGGCAACAGCCCCCACACAAGACCGCTGGCAATGCCCCGGACAGGCCCCGGCACCCGCCAGCCCGTTACCGCGCCAATCCGCCGCAGCGGCAGGAGGCGGCCAAGAATTGCAGGCGACGGCATCAGCCCGGCAAGCGACAGGCCGACCCAGCCAAAGGACAGGGCTGCCGCCCAGCGTAGCAGGGCATGGCCGCTCGCCGCATCGAGCCCGCCAAGCGCTGCGCCGCCGATCCCGCCCGCCAGCCCACCCAGCGCGGCATAGCTGAGCACACGCCCGCCCTGCAGCGCGAGCTGATCGGCCAGGAAGAGGGCGGAGGGTCTCCCAATTGCGGGCGAGCCGAGCAGTAGCGAAATACCGCCGCACATGCCGATACAGTGCAGGCTTGAGGCAAGGCCCAGCATCACGCCGCCGATCAGGCTGACAGCAGGCGCGTCCATGGTCAGATGGCGGTGCTGAACCGTTGCGGCGAGACGGCGCGATAACCGTCGAACAGGGCGGCAATCGTCCGGGCATAGGGCAGGCCGTCCGCCGTTACCCAAAGCCGCTTCTCGCTGAGACGCGCCAGACCGCGATCAAGAAAAGGCGCGAGTTGCACTTCCACCGTCTCCTCAAGGGTGCCGATATCCGCTGCGCGACCGCACAGCAGCGCTTCGATAACCGCGCCCCGCCGCTGATCCTCAGCCGAGCGCCATACGCCGCGTTCGCCGGACGTGCGGCCCGCGATCGCACGCATGCGGTAGCGGCCGCTATTCTTTTCATTCTGTACGATGAGGTCCGGAAACTGGCTGATCGCACTGGCGCCGACGCCGATCAGGGCGCCGTCATCGTCGGTAAAGCCCTGGAAATTGCGGTGCAGCCTGCCCTCCAGTGCGGCCTTAGCCAGCGGATCGTGCGGCAGCGCGAAATGATCGAAACCAACGGGGACATAGCCGGCTGCAACCAGTTGTTCATGGCCGAGCGCCGCCATGACGAATCGCTCCGCCTGATCGGGTAGCGCTTCGGCACTGATCCGGCGCTGGCGCGGCAGCAGATGCGGAACATGCGCATAGCCGAAGAGCGCGATCCGGTCCGGTTCGAGCCCGATGGCCTCGTCCAGCGACGCCGTCAAGCTGTCCCTGTCCTGCCCGGGCAGACCGTACATGAGGTCGAAATTGAGGGAGGAAACCCCGTTTGCCCGAAGGCGCTCCACGGCATCGGCGATGATATCCTTGGGCTGGACGCGCCCGATTGCAGCCTGAATGGCGGGATCGAAGGTCTGGACGCCAAGGCTGACCCGCGACGCTCGGGTCGCCCCCAGAGTCAGTGCCCAGCCCCTGGCGAAACTGCGCGGATCGATCTCGACCGATAGCGTCGGAGAGTCCGCTGCAAAAGCCATCAGCAGACTGTCGACGAGCCGGACAAACGCAATCGGCGACAACGCGTTGGGGCTTCCACCGCCAAAGGCGATGCACCGCAACTGGCCGCGCCCTGCCAAATGCCTCGCGATCGTGCGGATTTCGGCATGGAGCGCATCGATATAGCTGTCGAGCCGCTGGGAACGGTTCGCCCGGCCGGTATTGCACCCGCAATACCAGCAGATCTCCTGGCAGAAGGGGATGTGGACATAGATCGACACCGGTTCTTGCACAGCGACGCGATCGAGCGCGGCCTCCAGCGCTGCCTCACCCACGGCATCGGTGAATTCCACCGCCGTGGGGTAGCTGGTATAGCGCGGGACAGGCCGGGCCAGAAGCTCAGGATAATAGGGCCACATGGCGCGAATGTGAGCCTTTGCGCCCCTCCCCGCCTTGACCGCGATCAACGATCGGTTTGAGCAACATCAATGTCCAGCCCGCAGATTCAAGCCAGGAACGAATCATGGTTCAGGAATGAAAGGGACTTGAAAACCATGAATGCACGTTGGCTTCGCTGCCTTGCTAGCGCCATTATCCTCGCGACCCAGTAGCCGCGCAGGCCGGCAATCCCGATGGGAAGATTCAGGTCAAGCTGCTCGGGACAGCCGTCCTCGCCGACGGCGCGATTACCCGGATCAACACCGATCTCATCGGCCTTCCGGCCGGATCGAACACGGCCGTCAATGACAATTTCGTCCCCACCATCGCGATTGAATATTTCTTTACGCCCAATATTTCGGCGGAAACGATCTGCTGTGTTACCCAGCATGATGTCGACGGCACCGGACCTCTGGCCGGCCAGCGACCGGTTGACGATCTCCTGATCCTGCCCGCGACCCTGACGCGGAAATACCATCTGACAGGGCTCGGCGCGATCAAGCCCTATGTCGGCGCGGGCCCGCATGGTTCCTGATGCTGGACTATAAGGCCGGTCCAGGCGCCATCGCAGCGGGCGCCGCGCGCGAAGGTCAATCACAAGTTCGGCGCGGCGCTGCAGGCTGGCGTGGATATCGCGGTCAACGACCAGGGGCTGGGTTTCACGCTCGACGCCAAGCGTTATTTCATACGCCCGGTCGCCAATTTCTATACTGCTGCGGGCGTTGATGCCTTATCGACCCGGCACAAGCTGGATCCCTGGGTACTGAGCGCCGGGGTCTCCTACCGGTTCTGACGCAGAATTAGACCAGCGAAGAACGCCCGGTTCATGGAGCCGGGCGTTCTATTTCATCATCGTCGATCAGGATGCGCATCGCCGCGCCGTCCATATCCTCGAACTGGCCATCGCGCAGCGACCAGAAGAAAGCCGCAAGACCCGCAAGACCCAGCGACAGCGCCACCGGAATGAGGATGAGAAGGCCGTTCATCGGGCCGCCCAGCGGAGCCGCATCGAATTGGCAATGACGATGAGCGAACTGGTCGACATCGCGATGGCGGCGACCAGCGGGGTCACCTGGCCTGCAATCGCGAGTGGCACCGCAAGCACATTATAGCCGATCGCCAGCACGAAATTCTGCCGGACGACCGCCATGGTCGCGCGTGCGGCCCGCACCGCACGGGGCACGCCGGCAAGGCTGTCACCCAGAAAGACGATGTCGGCCGCCTGCTGACCCACGTCGCTCGCGGAAGCGGGGGCCATGGAGACATGGGCGGTGGCGAGCGCGGGGCCGTCGTTGAGGCCATCCCCCACCATCAGCGGATGCCGCCCCGCCGCGATAAGCGATTCCAGCCGTGCGAGCTTCTCGGCGGGACGCATGCCGCCCTCGCCGGCCATGCCAAGCCGCCCGGACATGGCCGCCACGGCCTCCATCCGATCGCCTGACATGATCGCACCAGGCAGGCCGAGCTTGGATAGCGCCGCTATGGCCTCGGCTGCATCGGGCCGCAACGCGTCGGCGAAGTGGATGACATGCACCGGCCCCCGCCCGAAATCGAGCGCCACCGCCATGGCGTCCTCCTGCCCGGCCCTGTCGGTCTCCTTGGATGTCGGACGGCGCATGGCAACAGGGCGCCCCTCGAAACGCGCATATATTCCCTCGCCGGCTATGTCCTCCACATCGGTGAGCGTCGCGGGCCCGACATCGCCGCCGCCCAGCGCCTGACGCAGCGCGACCGCCAACGGATGCCGGCTTGCCATGGCAAGGCCCCGCGCGATTCGGGCTTCCTCTTCACCCAGCGCGGGCAAATCCACCGGCTGCGGCCGTCCGAGCGTCAATGTGCCGGTCTTGTCGAACAGCACCTCATCCGCCTGCGCCAGCCGCTCGAGCGCGCTGCCATCCTTGACCAGCAAACCGGCGCGCATCATCGCGCCGCAGACCACCACCTGCGCGACCGGCACGGCAAGACCGAGCGCGCAGGGGCAGGTTATGAGCAGGACCGCGACCGCGATCAGCAGGGACTGATGCCAGCCCGCCCCGGCAATCATCCAGCCCGCAAAGCTAAGCGCCGCGAGACTGTGCACCGCCGGCGCGTAAAGCCGGGCCGCCCGATCCGCGAGCCGCACGAAGCGCGACTTGGCCTGGGTCGCGCTTTCCATGAGGCGCGCGATTTCGGCAATCGCTCGCGCCTCTCCGACCGCCGTCACCCGGAGCGTGACCGGCCCATCGAGGTTGAGCGTCCCGGCCATCGCCGCAGCACCCGGCGCCAGCGTCACCGGCGCACTCTCGCCCGTCAGCAGAGAAAGGTCGAACCGGCTCGTCCCGATCTCGACCACGCCATCGGCAGCGAGCCGCTCACCCGCCGCAACCAGGAGCCTGTCGCCCACCGCCAGATCGTCCGCAGCCATCCAGCGGCTGGTTCCGTCCTCCGCCAGGACCAGCGCGCCGGGCGCGGTCCGCCGCACCAGCGCCTCTGCGCCGCTGGCCGCGCGCCCGCGCATCATCTCGTCCAGCACCCGGCCAGCCAGCAGAAAGGCGAGCAGCATCAGCGCGCCATCGAACCAGGCATGCCGGCCCCCGGTCATGGTTTCGAACAGGCTCATGGCCGTGGCGAGAATGACGCCGATCGAAATCGGCACGTCCATGTTCGTGGTGCCCGCCTTGAGTGCCCTTGCGGCGGACTCGAAGAAGGGCCGCCCGGCATAGGCCACCGCTGGCAGCGCGATAAGAGCCGACAGCCAGTGAAACAGGGAACGGGATGAACCATTGGCGCCGGACCAGACCGATACCGACAGCAGCATCACGTTCAACGCGGCGAAGCCGGCGACGGCAAGGGCGCGTAGGAGGCGCTGCAGGGCGATATTGCGCTGCGCCGCCGCCGCGCCGTGCAGGGGCTGCGCCTCGAAACCGATGGCATCAAACGCGCGGAT
>Ga0068858_100002508_pt1 | contig 18515 bp, 19 predicted proteins | sample KBSSwiS12_FD_66589 | JGI IMG/M metagenome (GOLD analysis project Ga0068858, IMG submission 66589) | Switchgrass rhizosphere microbial communities from Kellogg Biological Station, Michigan, USA - KBS Switchgrass S1-2 | ecosystem: Host-associated > Plants > Roots > Rhizosphere > Soil ...
ACGACCGAGCAGCTGCGCCGGATGATGGACGGCAACAAGGCGGTCGAGAACTTCTTCAGCGTCAACGGCTTCGACTTCATCGGCGGCGGCAGCAAGGCCAACTCGGCGACGATGTTCCTGCCGATGGTGCCGTGGGAGAAGCGCCACCAGACCTCCGAGCAGCTCACAGGCGAGGTCAGCGGCAAGGGCTTCGCGCTCAACGACGGCATCGCGTTCGCGTTCAACCCGCCTGCCATCCAGGGCCTCAGCCAGGCCGGCGGCTTCGAGGTCTTCGTGCAGGCGCGCACCGACCCCGATCCGCAGCGCCTCGCGCAGGTCACCGGCCAGTTCATGCAGGCGCTGCAGAAGCGCCCCGAGATCGGCATGGTCAACACGTTCTTCCGCCCGACCGTGCCGCAGCTGCAGGTGGACGTCGACCGTGAGAAGGCGCTGACGCTCGGCGTCAGCACCGACGACATCTACGCCGCGCTGCAGGCGCAGATGGGGTCGCTCTACGTCAACGACTTCAACAAGTCGGGTCGGACGTACCGCGTCACGATGCAGGCCGACGCGCAGTTCCGCTCGAAGCCCGAGGACCTCGGCGCGATCTACGTGCGCTCGAACACGACCGGCCAGATGATCCCGCTGAAGGCGCTGATCCGGGTCGACAACGTGATCGGCCCCGAGCAGCTGCAGCGCTACAACGGCTTCGTCGGCGCTCGCATCCTCGGCGGCGCCAAGGAAGGCTACAGCTCGGGGCAGGCGATCCGCGCGGTCGAGGAGACCGCGAAGAGCGCGCTTCCGCCCGGCTACGACATGGCGTGGACGGGCCAGGCGTACCAGGAAAAGCGCACCGGCAACGCGTCGCTGTTCGCGTTCGGCTTCGCGATCGTGATGGTCTACTTGATCCTGTCGGCGCTCTACGAGCGCTGGGGCGTGCCGTTCGCGGTCGTGCTCGCGGTGCCGTTCGCGCTGACCGGAGCGCTGCTCTTCGTCTGGCTGCGCAACATGGAGAACGACATCTACTTCCAGATCGGCCTGATCGTGCTGATCGGCCTGGCGGCGAAGAACGCGATCCTGATCGCCGAGTTCGCGATGCAGGGGATGGAAGCCGGCAAGGGCGCGGCCGATGCGGCGCGCGACGCCGCGCGCCTTCGTTTCCGGCCGATCGTAATGACCTCGCTCGCGTTCGTGTTCGGCGTCGTGCCGCTGGTCACCGCGACCGGCGCGGGCGCGGCGGCGCGGCAGTCGATGGGCACCGGCGTCTTCGGCGGCATGATCGTCGCGACCTTCATCGCACCGATCTTCGTTCCGCTCTTCTTCACGCTCCTTGCGAGGAAGCCCCGGCCGCACCACGAGCACGGGCCTGCCGACCACGGCGTGCCGAAATCGCCCGGGCCGCAGCCGGAGCCGAAGGGCGCCGAGTGACGCTCAGCACTCCGGGGCCGCGCTCTTCAATTCGAGACCCCGGCTTTGACTCTCGACGTGCAGCACATCTGCGATCATGCGCGTGCATCGACGCTCCGGCATGGCCGCCATCTTCATCGCCTACCGCGAATCGGACGCCAAGGCGTACGCGATCGCCGTGCGCGATGCGCTCGAGGCCGCCTTCGGCGAAGGTGCGGTGTTCCTCGATAGGGACACGCTGATCGCCGGCGCGTGGGCGCCGCAACTCGAGGTGGGAATCACGAGCTGTCGGGTGTTCGTGGTCGTCATTGGCCCCGGCTGGCTCGGCGCGCGCGACGCCAGGGGAGCGCGCCGCCTCGACGATGCCGACGACGTGCATCGTCACGAAGTCGCACTTGCCCTCGAGACGAGCGGCGTCACCGTTCTGCCGCTGCTCGTCGATGGTGCTGCGCTGCCCGCCGCCGAGGATCTGCCGACTCCGCTGCACGCGCTGGCGGCCCAGCAGGCCTACACCTGGGACGACAGCGCACGCCACCGTGCCGCCGATCGAGCGCGGCTCCTCGCTGCCATTGAGCGTTTCGCCGGCGTCGAGGCCGCCGCGCCGGCCGCGCGTCGCGGCGGCTGGCTGGCGCCGACCGCGGCCGCGCTCGCGCTGACGGCGGTCGCGGCGACCGCGTCTTCGATGGCCTCGCTCGACCTGGATCCGACTGAGCTCGTCATCGTGCTCGTCGTCGCGCTGTGCGCGACCTTCGGTACGCGCCTGCTGTGGCAGCGCGTCCGCACGCGTATATGAGGCGCGCACGGCGGCTCGTGGTGCGCGCACTCATATGAGGCGCGCACGGCGGCTCGCGGTGCGCGCACTCGCCGCCTGGATTGCGGCGTCGCTGTCGTCACACCTCGGCACTGCGTCGGGGGCGGAGGGTGGCGTGCCGGCAAGCGGCCCGGCGCCGAGAGCGGCGGCGAGCAGCCCGCCACGGCCTCAGGCGATCCCGTCGGTCGGGGCCGTGGTTGGGGCGATTGGCGCTGCGGTCGTCACGCCTCGATTGCTCGCTGCGCGCGGCTTCCTGCTTGCTGGCAAGGACGAACCGCCCGGCTTCGGCGCGTACGGTTACCTGCTGCTGCTCGCGCCGCCGCGCGACAGCGAACGCGCCCGCCACGTCAGCGTTCTCGCGGCCTGGTTGCGCCAGTACTCGACCGTCGACGAGTTCCTGCAGAACAAGGTGAAGCCGAGCGAGATTAGCCTCGTTCAACTGCCGGTTCGCTACGAACCAGCGCTGCAGCCGCTGCGGGCGGCGAGCGACGAGACATTGCTCGCTGCGGCAGCGAAGCTGCTGGAGGCCTACGACCATGCGCGCGCGCAGGCCTTGGCGGCGAGGTTGTCATTGCACATCGCTGGCAGCGGACCGGTGTTGGTGACGCTGGCGCGACCGGCCGGCGGGGGCGTCGCCGCCGATGCGTTGGTCGAGAACATGAGCGGGGTCGCGCCTGTGCTCGCCGATGCGTGGCTGCGCGCCGCCATGAACGAGGCGCTCGAGCCTCGAACGTGGTCCGCCGATACCTTGGTGCGGCTTGCGCTGCGAATGCGCAATGTCGTAGCCCAGCTGGCGGAGACGGTGCCCGAGCCGCAGCTGCGACCGGACGAACGTGTGCAGCTGGCGCAGCTGGCTCCGCGCTGACGCGGCACTGCAGCCGCAACGCGCAATCACCGCCCGCGCCAGACCTCGACGAACGCGCGCAGCTTCACGCCGGCCGGCAACCGCTCGTCCGACACCGCGTCGAGAAAGTCCGACAGCCGCTTCGACTTGACGATCGTGTAGACGGTCAGCGCGACCGTGAGCGCGAGGACGACGAGGAAGAACACCGTCCGCGACGCCAGCGGCGCATCGGCCGCGGCGATCAGGTTCATGCCGAGAAAGCCGGTCGTGATTGTGCCGATCAGCCCGAACACCGTCACCACCGTCAATCGCACGACCGTGTTCGCCTGCCGCCTGAGTGCGTCGGCATCGAGGTACGCGTTCATGTCGTGGATGCGCTCCTTGACTTCGTCGTAGAGCGTGTCGATCGCCAAGTGCCGCGTGCAGAGATGGAACAGTGCCTTCACCTGCGCCTGCTCGCTCACTTCGTGGAACCAGTAGCGGTGGGTGAAGCCGAGAAAGCTGACGTAGCTGAGCCGGATCTGCCGCTTGAAGCGCTTGACGCTCTCCGGGCTCGCGATGTCGAGCGCGTTGAGCGCCTCGGCGAGCTGGTCGGAGACCATCAGCAGCGTCGCCTTCTGGAAGTGCGCGATCAGGAACAGCAGGAAGTGCTGGTGGCGGAACTGGGCGAGCACGCCGCGCTCGCCGCAGCGGTAGAAGTCGCTCTTCGCATCGCCGACGGCGATCAGCGCGAGCCCCGAGCAGAGATAGCGCGTGTTCGGCGCCGCGCCCGACTCGGCCCAGAAGCGGTCGTAGCAGAACTGCGACTCGAAGTCGGCGACGTGCGTCTCGGCGTACGGCAGCGGCACCTCGCTGCCCGGCAGCGCCTCGCCGCCGCCGGTGACGAGGCCGAGGCGGATGAAGTCGCTGCGAGTCAGCAGCCGCGGCTCGTCGACGGCCAGGTACGCCATCATCGGCATGCGGTAGTACTCGATCTGGCGGAAACGCAGCGCCCCGCTCTTGCCGGAGTGGTGGTGGACGAGCGGCGCGAGCACGTGCTCCCAGTGCTCGGAGATGCGCGGCGCGCGGTGCTCGGCGAGGTGCGCGAGGAACGCCTCGCGCTCGTGCACGTCGCTGCGCGAGACGACGCGGCCGGCGGCGTCGAGCCATTCGACCGTCGCGAGGCAGTGCTGAGCGTCGCCTTGCGCGTCCCAGCCCGCCGGGTAGGCGCGGCCGAAGCGGTACATCAGCTCCTGTGCGAGCGGCAGCGCGACGTCGTCGGCAGCGACCTCGACGTTGAGCAGCACGATGTCGACGCCGTAGAAGAAGTAGAGGTCGACGTGCTGGACCTGCAGCGTCACCGGCGCGTCGCCCGCGCGCGGCACGACGCGCACCGCGGCGAGGTCGCGGCGGCGAAAGACCCGCATCGGCGATCCCGTCGTCGCGTCGCCTTCGCCGCGCTGCGCGCGGCCTTCGCCGTAGAGGAAGCGCTGCACGTACGGCAGGAAGCTGACGAACTCGTTGTAGTGACGTTCGTGGAAGCCGCCGGCGCTGCCCGCGTACTCGTCGAAGTGCTCACGCCACGGCGAGGCATCGCCCATCGCGCGCAGCGCCTGCCACGGCGCGCGGCGGCGCGGGTCGTCCTCGCTGACGCCGGTCGTGATCAGGCGCAGCGGCCAGAGCAGCACCTGGCGCAGATGCCGCACCACGACCTGCGAGCGGCGCTCGGCCTCGGGAAGGCGGTCGACCTGCTTCAGCATCCCGGCAGTGTAGGGATGCCGGGTGCTGTTTGGCACGCCAGTTGGACCGCTCGCAACGAAGTGGAGGGGAGATGGCGTCCCACGGACACACGTTGTGTCTCGATCGCCGCAGATGCGTCCGCCGCGACATCGCGATCGCGCCCTGCGCGAGTCGCGCTGGCGCGCGGCGAGGAACCGCCCGCGCCGACGTACGATCGCGATCCGCCAGCGTGCACCGCACGCCCGCGCTGCCGTCACGACAAGCCATGCCTCGTCCTTCCCGATTCGTCCTCCACGCGGTCGTCGTGACCGCCGTCACCACCGCCTCGTGCATGCACACGCGGTCGGACTGGCGCACCGCCAGCCGAGAGCCGGTGGGCCTCGCGCCCGATCCTGCCGAGGTGAAGGAAGCGGTGGTCCAGGTGTACGGCGCTCGCACCGTCGGGGCCAAGGGCCTCTTCGGCGTCCACACCTGGGTCGCGGTCAAGCCGGCCGCCGCCGAGGAGTGGACGGTGTACGAGGTGGTCGGCTGGCGACTGCGATCGTCTGAAAGCGCCATGGTCGTGCACAGCCGGCCACCCGATGCGCGCTGGTTCGGCGCGGCGCCGGAGCTGTATGCGGACCGACGCGGGCCGGGTGTCGACGAACTGATCAAGCGCATCGACAAGGCGGCTCGCGCGTATCCCTATGGCGCCGAATATCGGGCATGGCCCGGCCCGAACTCGAACACGTTCACCGCCTGGATCGCACGCGCGGTGCCGGAGTTGAAAGTCGATCTCCCGGCCACCGCCATCGGCAAGGACTACCTCGGCAGCTCGATCGTCGGCGCTGCGCCGAGCGGCAGCGGCTACCAGCTGTCGCTCGCTGGCGTGCTCGGCCTGGCCGTCAGCGGAGTCGACGGCGTCGAGTTCAACGTGCTCGGCCTGAACTTCGGCGCGAGTGCGAACGGCGTGAAGCTTCCCATGCTGGGACGGATCGGAAGCAGCTCCGAGCGCACCATTCGTGCGCCAGCGTCGCCGTCGAATGCGTCGGTCTCCGGCGGAGAGCTCTAGCCCGCGCGTCGACGGTTCGACGCCGACGCGGCTGTGCGCGCTAGCCGAGCAGCGCCCAGACCCAGTACACCGCAATCGCGACCTGCAGCATGAAGGCAGCGAAGCGGGCGTTGACGGCGACCACGCTCGTCGACGCGAGGTGGATGCTCGACTGCAGCACGCGAGCGCCCAGCAGCCAGGGCGCCAACGGGTCGGTCGCCGCCGTGCGGCCGGTCACGAGCGCGACCAGGAGAAGACCGCCGAACAGCGGCAGGCTCTCGACGCAATTGGCGTGCGCGCGCGCGAGCCTCTGCATGAACGGAGAGATGTTCGAGTTGTCGGGCTTGAATTCGTTCGACCGGGCGCGCCCGGTCAGGACGAGATGGCTGCGCAGGATTTCCATGACCACGAGCAGGAGCAGCGCCCAGGCGATGAAGAGGGTGAGCACGAGGGCCGACTTGCTCATCGAGCGGCTGTCTCCACGGTGAACGCCGCGTCGCTAGAGGCCGAGCGCGGAAAGTCCCGGGTGGTCGTCCGGCCGACGGCCGAGCGGCCAGTGGTACTTGCGGCCCGCCACGGCGATGGGCAGGTCGTTGATGCTCGCGATCCGCCGTCGCATGTAGCCGCGCTCGTCGAACTCCCAGTTCTCGTTGCCGTACGAACGAAACCAGCTGCCCGAATCGTCGTGCCACTCGTAGGCGAACCGGACGGCGATGCGGTTGCCGTGGCAGGCCCAGAGCTCCTTGATCAGCCGGTAGTCGAGTTCCCGGCTCCACTTGCGGACGAGAAACGCGCGGATCGCGTCGCGGCCGGAGAAGAACTCGGCGCGGTTGCGCCATTCGCTGGCGGGCGAGTACGCCAGCGCGACGCGCTCAGGATCGCGCGTGTTCCATGCGTCCTCGGCCATCCGGACCTTCCGTGCGGCGCTGTCGCTGTCGAAGGGAGGCAGCGGAGGGCGGGGTGGCTCGGCATCGCTCATCGTGGCTCCTGACGGTCGCGGCCTTGCATCGATGACCCGTGCGCCTGTCAGCGCCGGTTCACCGTCCCGCCGTACGCACCCATGCCATGCATGATCGTCGTCGTGTTGCCGCTCATCGGCGTCGACATCTTCATCGGCGACTGCATGGGCGCCATCGTCGACGAACCGCCGGCCGAGGTCGTCGGGCTGCCGCCGCCCGCCATCGACATGCCGCCGCCGCCGCCGCCCGAGCCGCCGCCGCTGAACGCCGAGTACAGCAGCAGCGCGACCAGCGCCGCGCCGAGCGCCGCGTCGCCATTGCTGTTGCTGTTGCTGTTGCCGCCGCCGCCCGACGATTCGCCGAGCCGCTCGCGCGCGGCGCGCGCGTAGTACGGGTCGGGGCTGCGCGATGCCTGCACGTAGAGAGAGCGCGCGCGCTGCGGATCGCGCGGCACGCCCCAGCCGTTCGCGTAGAGCGTGCCGAGGTTGATCAGCGCCGACTCCTCGCCCTTGCTCGCCGCGCGCTCGTACCAGTACGCCGCCGACCGGTAGTCGACCCGACCGCCGAGGCCGCTCATGTAGCCCTGGCCGAGCGCCGCCTCGCATCGGGCGTCGCCCTGCTGGGCACCCTTGCCGAACCACTGCACCGCCTCGGCCTCGCTGCGCGCGACGCCGTCGCCGGTGCGCAGCTGCCAGCCGAGCCGCCACATCGAGAACACGTGGCCGTAGGCGGCGGCGTGGCGGAACCAGTTCGCCGCCGTCGCGTGGTCGCGCGCGGTGCCGTCGCCGTCGTAGTACATCGCGCCGACCATCGCCTGCGCGAGCGCGACGTCCGCCCGCGCCGCCTGCAGCGCCGAGGCGAACGCGGCCTTCGGGTCGCGCGCCGTGCCCCAGCCCGAGTAGAGCATCCGCGCGACTTCGTACTGCGCCGACGGGTCGCCCTGCTCCGCGGCCGCGCGGAGCCACTGGAACGCAGCGGGAACGTCCCTGGCGACGCCGCGACCGGTCCAGTAGAGGATGCCGAGCTGGTACATCGCGTCGGTGAGGCCCTGCCGCGCCGCCTTCTCGTACCAGCGTGCCGCGGTCGCCTCGTCCTTGGCGACGCCCGATCCGGTGAGGTACGCCCAGCCGAGCGCGAACTCGCCCTCGGCCCAGCCGGCGTCGGCTGCCTTGCGTGCCCAGCCGAGCGCCTCGGGCAGGTTCACGGGCGTCGCCTTGAACGCGAGCCGCATCAGCCCGGGGTAGACGTTGATGTCGCCGTTGTCGGCGGCGCGCCGATACCACTTCGCCGCTTCGTTCGCGTCGGCCGCGACGCCGGTGCCCGACTCGTAGAGCCAGCCGATGTTCTGCCACGCCGGCTTCACGCCGGCGGCTTCGGCCTCGCGGTACAGGCGCATCGCGCGCGCACCGTCCTGGGCGACGCCGTAGCCCGACGAATACGCCACGCCGAGGCCGAGCGCGCCCCAGGGATTGCCGGCTTCGCGCGCTGCGGCGAACTGCTTCGCCGCCTCGTCGTAGCGCTGGAAGCCGTTCCACAGCACTCTTCCGTACAGGTAGGCGTAGCGCGGCCGCGGCGGCTGCGCGGCCGCGGCCTGCCGACACGCCTCGAGCGCCTGGTCGCGGTTGTCCGTGCTCAGCGGCTCGCGCGGGCCGCTGTAGTCGGTGTCGAGCAGCGGTGCGGTGTAGCGGTCGCACCATTGCGCGGCCAGATCCCTCGGAGCGCTGTCCGCTGCGTCGGCGGCGAGAGGAGCCTGCAGTGCGAGTGCGAGCGACGTGAAGCTCGCGACGGCGGAACGGAGGCTGCGCATCTGCTCCCTCCTTGGACAAGGACGGGCCCGGCGCCGAGACGGGCGGGCCGCGAAGCGAAGCGGTGAAAGTATCGCGCACGTGTGCGCGCCGTTCCAGACCGTCGTGCGCGAAGGCACTGCCCGGCAGCACGAATCGCCGCTCGCGGTTGCCGTACGATGGGCCGCGTCGCGAGCAGCCCGGAGCCCTTCATGACCACGACGGCGCACGCAAGGGACTACGCATCCGAGCCGGTGCTGCAGCTGCGCGAGGACCTCGCCCTCGCGCTGCGCGCCGCCGCGCACCATGGCCTCGCCGAAGGCGTCTGCAACCACTTCAGCGTCGAGCTGCCCGATCGCTCGGGCCGGTTCCTGCTCAACCCGCGCGGCCTGCTCTGGAGCGAGGTCCGCGGCGGCGACATCGTGATGGTCGACGGCGCCGGCGAAAGGCTCGCTGGCGACCACGCCGTCGAGCCGACGGCGATGTTCATCCACGCCGCGATCCATCGCCTGTGCGCGAAGGCGTGCGTCCTGCACACGCACATGCCATACGCGAGCGCGCTGACGCTCATCGCCGAGCGCTCGCTCGACACCGCCCTGTCGCAGAACGCGATGCGCTTTCACGGCCGCGTCGCCGCCGATGCCGACTACAACGGCCTCGCGCTCGACGCCTCCGAAGGCGAACGGATCGCCGGGGCGATGGGCGGCGCCGACGTCGTCTTCCTCGGCAACCACGGCGTCGTCGTCTGCGGCGAGCGGATGGCGCACGCCTACGACGACCTCTATTACCTCGAGCGCGCGTGCATGGCCGAGGTGATCGCACGGTCGACGGGGCGCGCGCTCGCGCCGGTCGCTTCCGCGATCGCGCAGCGCGTGCGCGATCAGACGCTCGGCGAGCGGCTGCAGTCCGAGCTGTTCTTCGAGGCGCTGAGGCGGACGCTGCGAACGGCCTGAGCAGTGCGGGCCTCAGCGCACCGATTCACCCGGCGAATTCAAGCGGGAGTCGCCTTGCGACGGCCATGCAAGCCCAGACGTACGCTGCGAACGGCACCACACCCGGAGGGATGGCCGGAGGCCGGGCCGCCGTCTACGATGGCTCGCATGATGTCTCGCCACTCATGGATCGCTGCGTTCGTCGGGCGCGCCTTGCGGCACGGTCGCGCGACGGATCCCGACTCGGTCTACGACGAGGCCAACGGGCGCTACCTGGAGATGCGCGAGCTCAATCCCGAGTTCGCCGCGGATTCGGCGTTCGGTGCGGCGGCGGGCGACGGCGTCCGTCGCGCGCATTCGCTCGCGGCGAGGGCGTCGAAACGCCGACCGTGACTGCGTCGAGCAGACCACGGCGCTCTCTTCCCCTCGAAGCCTCGCTCGCGCACGGCGCGCGCCTCTGGTGCACGTCCGCTCGTGCTGCGGGCACGCGGGCATGCCGATTGCACGGCGGCCGCTCGACCGCACTTCACCGATGCAGCCATGAAGACGATGACTTGCCGTGAACTCGGGGGCCCCTGCGAGCAGCGGCTTTCGGCCGAAACCTGGGAGGCGATGGTCGACGCCATGACCCGCCACGTGATGGCGAAGCACCCCGAGACGGCGAAGGCGATGGAGAAGATGCACAACGAAGACCCCAAGAAATGGGGCCGTGAGACGAAGCCGAAATGGGACGCGAAGCCTGAGGACTGAGGTCGTCGGCCGCAGCTCCCGTCCTGGCTCGGATTCCGCCCGTCTGGCTCACACGGCCATTCGTCGCGATGTGGCCGGGCTGCCCGTTCCCCTGAGGCGATCCAGGTCGCACCCTGAGCCGGCAACGCCAGAGTTTCGCCATGACCGACTTGCGATCTTGGCTCCGCGTCCTCTTCGGACGCCCGCTTGGCGCTGCGGATCTGCGCACGATCTGGCGGCGTCTCACCGCATCGAAGGAGTTCGAAGACACGGTCGACGACTTCGCACCCACGCGCCTGCTATCGCGTGCGGACGAGATGATCGACGGCGCGTCCGGGTACGTCGGCCAAGGAGTCGAGGTCAGCGAGCAAGACCTGCAAACGCTGCCGGCCGAGCTGCAGAACGCGTTCAAGAAGCCATCCAGATCGGATCCGTGATCGGTCCTGGCCTCTGGCCTCGGCCGGCCACGCGTCGCGCGCTCCTTTGCGCCCGGGCGGCGCTGCGCTACCCTCGCGCGCGATGGCGACGCGAAGAAAGCCGATTCCGCGCCCGGGTCCGGGCGCGCCGCTCGACCTCGCGCTGCAGGGCGGCGGCTCGCACGGCGCGTTCACGTGGGGCGTGCTCGACCGTCTGCTGGACGACGAGACGCTCGCGATCGACGGCGTCTGTGGCACGAGCGCGGGCGCGCTCAACGCCGCCGTCATGGCAACGGGCTGGGCCGGCGGCGGCCGCGCGGGTGCCAGGTCGGCGCTGCGTGCGTTCTGGCTCGACGTCGCCGAGCAAGGCGGCTGCTTCGGTGCCGGCAGCGGCGGGCCCGAGCAAGCGGGGTTGGTCGGGTCCAGCCTCGAGGGCAACCCGCTCTTCTTCTGGTCGCAGCAGTTCCTGCGCACGTTCAGTCCCTACCAGTTCAACCCGCTCGACATCAACCCGCTTCGCGACGTGCTCAGGCGCCACGTCCAGGAAGGAGCGCTCCGCACCGGCCCGTTGGCGGTCTTCGTCACCGTGACGGCGGTCCGCACCGGCCAGCCGCGCGTCTTTCATCGCGACGACGTGACGATCGACGCGCTGCTCGCGTCGGCGTGCCTGCCGCAGCTCTTCCGCGCCGTCGTCGTCGACGGCGAGCCGTACTGGGACGGCGGCTACAGCGGCAATCCGGCGATCTGGCCGCTCATCTACGAGACCCCGGCGCTCGACGTGCTGCTGGTGAAGATCGATCCCCTCGTGCGGCCGGAGATTCCCGACACCAGCGGCGAGATCGCCGATCGCGTCAACGAGATCACCTTCAACGCTTCGCTCGTCTCGGAGATGCGGGCGATCGCGTTCGTGCAGCGGCTCGTGCGCGAAGGGCGCCTGAGCGAAGGCGAGTACAAGGATCTGCGACTGCACATGATCGCCGACGAGAGCCACCTGGCGCAGCTGCACCCGTCGAGCAAGCTCAACACCGACCGCCGCTTCCTCGAGGCGCTCTTCGAGCTCGGCTGCGCTGCGGCGCACGCCTGGCTGGCGCGGCATCGCGACGACATCGGCGTGCGCTCGACGTTCGATCCGGGGCAGACGTTTCTGGCAAAGCGATCGGCGACGCGGCCTGCGGCGTCGACCGCAGCGCAGCGGCCCGGCGGTCGCAGACTCGACACCCCGTGAGCCGCCCGACAGACCTGCCTGCGGAGGCGAAGCGATGACGCTCGATCCGGGGCGCCGTGCGCTGCTCGCCCGGGCCGCGGCGGTGGTCGGTGGCGGCTGGGCCGGGATCGCCGGCGCCCAACCTGGCGTCGCCGCTTCCGGCATCCCCGCTGCCACGGCTGTCGCGGCCGGCACGGACGGCGCGTCTGCAGCTTCCGGCGGTGCGCTCGAGTACCGCAGCGCGCGCCAGATCGCCGACGACCTGCGGCGGCGGCAGTTCTCGTCGCTCGAGCTCACCGATCATCTGATCACGCGCATCGAGCGCCGCGACGCTGCGATCAACGCCGTCGTCGTGCGCGACTTCGAGCGCGCGCGCCAGGCGGCGCGAGAAGCCGACGCGGCGCTGGCTCGCGGCGAGCAGCGGCCGCTGCTCGGCGTGCCGATGACCGTCAAGGAATCGTTCAACGTCGCCGGCTTGCCGACGACCTGGGGCATCGCGCAGGCCAGGAACTTCAGGGCCGGCGCGGACGCCCTGATCGTCGCGCGTGCGCGAAGCGCCGGTGCGGTGCTGCTCGGCAAGACCAACGTGCCGCTCAGGCTCGACGACTGGCAGAGCTACAACGAGATCTACGGCGTCACGCGCAACCCGTGGGACCTCGAGAGGACGCCGGGCGGCTCGTCGGGCGGCGCGGCGGCGGCGCTCGCGGCCGGCTTCGTTCCCCTCGAGCTGGGCTCCGACATCGGTGGCTCGCTGCGCGTGCCCGCGCACTTCACTGGCGTCCTGGGATTGAAGCCGACGCTCGGGCTGGTGCCGACCCGCGGCCACACGCCGCCGGGCGCCACGCCGTTGCCGCGCAACGACGACCTCGTCGTCGTCGGACCGCTGGCGCGCAGCGCAGGGGATCTCGCATTGCTCTTCGATGTGATCGCCGGTCCCGACGAGCTGACCACCGGCGTCGGCTACCGGCTCGCACTGAAGCCGCCGCGGCACGAGCGGCTCGCCGGCCATCGGGTGCTGATGATCGACAGCCATCCGCTGGTGCCGACCGCCGCGCCGGTGCGGGCAGCGCTCGAGCGGCTCGCGGACCGGCTCGTGCGCAGCGGCGTCAAGGTCGAGCTCAGCCATCCGCTGCTGCCCGACCTCGCCGAGCAGGCGCGCAACTACATGCGGCTGCTGGTGTCGTTCTCGGCCGCCTTCTGGCCGCCTGCGCTCTACGACGAGCTCAGGAACGCCGGCGCTGCGTTCGCTGCCGACAACCGCACGCTGACCGCGGAGCGCGCGCGCGCCATCGGCCTCAGCCATCGCGACTGGCTGGCGGCCGACATCGCCCGCAGCCGGTTTCAGCAGCAGTGGCGAGCCCTGTTCGCGGAGGTCGACGTCGTCGTGTGCCCGCCGATGCCGGTCACCGCCTTCGCGCACGACCATTCGATGCCGCAGTATCAGCGCCGCCTCGAGGTCGACGGCAAGCCGTATCCGTATTCCGACGTCGGCCTGGTCTGGGCCGCCCCTGCGACGAGCATGGGCCTGCCCGCCGCGGTGGTGCCGGTCGACCGCGGCAACAGTGCGTTGCCGATCGGGGCTCAGATCATCGGACCGCACCTCGAGGACCGCACCGTGCTGGCCTTCGCGGCGCAGATCGAGCGCGAGTTCGGCGGCTTCGTGCCGCCGCCGGGCTACGCAGCGTCGTGAGATCCGCCGCGCGGTCTCACTGCACCGTGATCTGAAGCTGCGTCGGCGACGCGTCGAAGACGAGCTTGGCCGGCCAGTTCGGCCAGGTGACGCCGGGCGCCGGCGTGTTCGGGTCGCCCGTTCGCGCGAAGGCCGCGGCGAAGCGACGCACGTTCGCAAGCAGCGCGATACTCGTGCACTCTGCGCACTGGGCGCTTCGGCAACGCATGAGCGAGCCCGTTCGTTCGACCTCGACACGACGCTCGCGGCTTTGGGTCGCAGCTGCGGCGGTGGTCGTGTCCGCCGTGGCGACCTCCTGGTTGCTGTCCGTCGTGCGCTCCGAGATCGGCGGCAACGATGAGGACGCGGCGGTCGCGAGCCGCGCGCGCCAGCGCTTCGAGGAGCTGTGCCGCGGCTCCGGCGACGAGCGCCGCAAGGTCGCGGTCGCCGCAGAGGCGCGCGAAGGGCTGGCCTGGCTGACGCCGCCCTTGCACCTGGCCGGCGCCGGATTCTCGGATCGCTACCGCCAGGCCGATGCCTATGACCGCGGCTGTGCATTCGAGGAGTGCATCGCGCGCCTGCTGCGGGTCAGCTTCGGTGCGGCGTCGAACCCGGAGGAGGCGGCACGCCACGCCACGGGTTTCGCCTGGGTCGAGGCGCTCGACCCGCGCGACCTCGCGCTCTATCGCTATCGCGCCGGCATCGGCGTCGCGCGCTGGCGCGACGCGCGCGAGATCGAGCAGCTGTTGCGCGCCACCGGCGAAGAGCCGGGGCCGGCGGTCTACGACTTCATCCTGCAGCGCGATCCCATCGAGGGCTACAGCGCGCGTTACGGCATCCGTTGGAGCGACACGTCGACAGCCGACGACCGTGCCATGGGAATCGCGGGCAGCGCGCTCGCCGTGCTCGATCTGCAGAGCGGCGAGCTGATCGGCCGGCGCACGGGCTACACCCTCTCGTCGCCAGCGGCCGAAGCCGGCGCGCGAGCGATGTGTCCGCCGTCCGCCTCGGCCGCGGCGCCGGGCTCGGCCGACCGCGACTTCCTGCTGGCCCTGCTCCGTTGACCGGAGAAGCGGACGATGCACGATCGAGGCGTCGGTTCGAAGCGTCGAACGCTCTGCTCGATGCTGGCCGTCGCCGCCATCGCAGCGCGGGCCCTCGGCCGGACGGTTGCGAAGGAGTTCCCGCTGCGGGCCGGCGAAGTGATCCGGTGACGCCGTTGCCGCTGGCACTTCGATTCGACCCGTTGCCTGCCTTCGTGTCCCGTGGTCACGGTGGGCCGCTGTCATCGACGTGCATGTAGGCTCGGCCGAGCGGACGAGCATCGGAGGAGCGCTTGCAGATCGCGACCGGTCGTCCCGTCACCCTCGCGCCGCGCGGCATGGTCACGAGCCCGCACGCGCTGGCGTCGCAGGCGGGAGTCGACGTGCTGCGCGCAGGAGGCTCCGCCGTCGACGCGGCGATCGCCAGCAGCGCAGTGCTCGCGGTGCTCTATCCGCACATGACCGGCCTCGGCGGCGACGCCTTCTGGCTGATCTACGACGCCGACAGCCGGCGGGTCCGCCATCTCGACGGCGGCGGTCGCGCAGCGGCGAGCGCCGACCTCGCCGCGTTCGCGGCGCGCGGCCTCCGCGAGATCCCGTATCGCGGCATCCTGCCCGCCACCGTGACGACACCGGGCTCGGTCGCGAGCTGGAGCGAGGCGCACGCAGCGTCAGGCCGCCTGCCGCTGACGCGCTGTCTCGAGAGCGCGATCGGCTATGCCCGCGACGGCTATCCGGTGACGGCGCGACTGGCGCGCTGGATCGCCGCCTGCGCGCCCGAGCTGGCGTCGCATGCCGCTGCCGCCGAGCTGTTTCTGCCGGGCGGAGAGGCGCCGAGCGCCGGCGCGCTGCTGCGCAATCGCGGCCTGGCGAGAACGCTCGAGGCCGTCGCCGGCGAAGGAGCCGCGGGCTTCTATGGCGGCGAGGTCGGCGCCACGCTGGCGCGCTTCGCCGCCGCCCAAGGCGGCTTCTTCACCGCGACCGACCTGGCAGCGCAGGACGCACGCTGGAGCGAACCGCTGGTCGGCAGCTACCGCGGCGTCACGCTGGTCGAGACGCCGGCGCCGACGCAAGGCTTCACGGTCCTCGAGATGCTCAACCTGCTGCAGCCGTTCGCCCTGCATGCACAGCCGTTCCTCGCTGCCGACCCGGTGCACCTCATGATCCAGGCCAAGCAGGTGGCCTATCACGACCGCGACCGCTACCTCGCCGACCCGCGCTTCGTCGCCGTGCCGATCGAGCGGCTGATCTCGAAGGCGCACGCCGACGCGCGCCGCCCGCTGCTGGATCCGCGACGGGCGTTGCCCTGGGACCGGCTTCCCTCGTACGGGAGCCTCGACGGCGACACCGTCTTCATCGCCAGCGTCGACGCCGACGGCAACGCCGTCGGGCTGATCCACAGCCTCTACGGAGTCTTCGGCTCCGCAGTCGTTGCCGGCGACAGCGGCGTCGTGCTGCAGAACCGCGGCGCCTACTTCTCGCTCGACGCCGACCACCCGAATCGACTCGAGCCGGGCAAGACGCCGCTGCACACGCTGATCGCGTCGATGGCGTTCCGCGACGACCGCCTCTGGGGCGTGCTCGGCTGCATGGGCGCCGACGGCCAGCCGCAGATCCATCTGCAGACCTGGGTCAACCTGATCGACCACGGCCTCGACATCCAGCAGGCGCTCGAGGCGCCGCGCTGGCTGTCGGGCCGGTTCGCTCTCGGCGAGCCACGCGACACCCTGCACATCGAGGCACGGTTCCCGGCCGCGACGATCGACGAGCTCGGCCGCCGCGGCCACCTCCTCGACCGCTGGGGCGACTGGAACGAGCTCGCGGGCCACGCGCACGGGATCCTCATCGATCCCGTCCACGGCGTGCGGCACGGCGGCGCGGACCCGCGCAGCGACGGCGCCGCCATCGGCTACTGACGGCCGACGCGGACACGCGGAGAAAGACGACCCGCCGCTTCGATTGCCTTACGATGGGCCGGTCGACGAGTGCCGCCCATGAGCTACCTGTGGCCGCAGTTGCTGTGGTTGATGCTGGCGGTGCCGGCGCTGCCCCTCCTGTACCTCTGGCTGCTGCACCGACGCCGCGGGCGGGCGCTTCGCTACAGCAGTCTCGAGGTCGTGCGCGCAGCCGGCGACCAGCGCATGTGGCGCCGCCACGTCCCGCCCGCGCTGCTCCTGGTCGCGTGTGGGCTGCTGCTGTTCGCCGCCGCGCGTCCTTCGATGATGGTGACGCTGCCGTGGTCGCGGACGACCGTCGTGCTCGCGATCGACGTGTCGCTGAGCATGCGCGTGAGCGACGTCAGGCCGACGCGCATGGCGGCCGCGCAGGAGGCGGCGAAGCGGTTTCTGCGCGAGCTGCCGCGCAACATCGACGTCGCGCTCGTCACGTTCGCGGGCAACGCCCAGGTCGTGCAGCGGGCGACGAGCGATCGCGCGGCGCTGGTCGACGCGATCGACGGCATCCAGATGCAGTACGGCACGGCGATCGGCGACGCGATCGTGCTGAGCGTCGCCGAGCTGTTTCCGGACGACGGCATCGATCTCTCGGAGATCACCTTCGGCCCGGGCCAGAAGCCGCGCCACCGCACCGTCAAGGAGAAGCCGCAGGCCAAGCCTGTCACGCCGGTGAAGCCGGGCTCGTACCAGTCGGCGGCGATCATCCTCCTGAGCGACGGCCGCCGCACCACGGGCTTCGACACGCTCGAGGGCGCGAAGATGGCCGCCGACCGTGGTGTGCGCGTCGACGTCATCGGCCTCGGCGTGGTCGAAGGCGCGGTCTCGGGCGCCGACGGCCTGCCGATCTACATGCGCCTCGACGAGCCGACGCTGCAGGAAGTCGCGCGCATGACCGGCGGCGAATACCACCACGCCGACACCGCCGAGGCGCTGCGCACCGTCTACGAGAACCTCGGCGCGCGCCGGCAGACGCAGGCGCGCGACACCGAGCTCGCGCCGATGCTCGCGCTCGTCGCCGCGGTGCTGGTGCTCGCGGCGGCGTCGCTGTCGTTCGCCTGGTTCGGGCGCCACGCCTGAGCTGCGCCGAGCCGGCGCTCGCGTCCTTCCCTGGAAATGGGGATGACGGCGTGTCGGCTGTGCCCGAGCATGCAGCCAACGTCCAGCTCCTGGTCCGTATGCTTCCTCGCCGCCACTGGATCGCTGCGTTCGTCGGCCACGTCCTGCGACGCGGGCTCGCCGACGATCCGGACTTGGCCTATGCCGTCGGCAACGAGCTCTACCCCGCCTGGGTGAACTGCGATCCCGAGGACGCGGCCGATTCGGCGTTCGGCCCAGGCGAGGAGCAGCCGGCGGCCGCGCCGCTCGAGCGCATCCTGCATTGAGCGCTTCGCGTCAGCGCAGCCGCAGCGTCATGAACACGCTGTGCGGGTCGGGCGCATAGTCGCCGAACGGTCCGCAGCGGGTGAAGCCGAAGCTCTCGTAGAGCCGCTGCGCAGGCGCGAAGGCTTCGCTCGAGCCCGTCTCGAGGCTCAGTCGCCGGTACCCGCGCGCGCGTGCGACCGCCACGATGTGGGCGAGGATCGCGCGCCCGGCGCCGCGGCGGCGCAGCGCCGCCGGCGTGCGCATCGACTTGATCTCGCCGTGCGCGCGGTCGAGCTCCTTCAGCGCGCCGCAGCCGACGAGGACGCCGTCGGCCCACGCGGTCCAGAACGAGATGTCGGGCCGGCGCAGCTTGGCGAGGTCGAGCGCGTGCACGCTCTCGGGCGGCGAGAGCGCGTGCATGCTGCGCAGGTGCTCGTCGAGGAGCGCGCGGATCTCGGCGCCCGAGAGGTCGTCGGCGACGATGCGCATCCCCGTCAGTCGTCAGCGGTCACATCGAGCCGCGGCAACGTCGCAGCGCGGCGCTCCGGATGGGGCGATCCTCACCGTTGCAGCATCTCGCGCAGCGTCTTCGGCGGTGCGGTCGCGGCGCCGAGGTCGAGCGCCTCGCGCAGCGCATGCAGGTGGCGGGCGAGGACGCGCCGGGCGAGGGCG
>Ga0068858_100002509_pt1 | contig 18511 bp, 23 predicted proteins | sample KBSSwiS12_FD_66589 | JGI IMG/M metagenome (GOLD analysis project Ga0068858, IMG submission 66589) | Switchgrass rhizosphere microbial communities from Kellogg Biological Station, Michigan, USA - KBS Switchgrass S1-2 | ecosystem: Host-associated > Plants > Roots > Rhizosphere > Soil ...
GAACGTCGACGGCGCGTTCTACTGGGCGCGCGCCGTGCTCCCGGGAATGAAGCAACGCAAGTGGGGCCGCATCATCAACGTGGGCTCGCTGGCCGCCAAGGGCGGCGGCTCGTCCGCGGGCAGCGCCTACGCGGCTTCCAAGGGCGCGATCGCATCCCTCACCTACTCCCTCGCGCGCGAGGCCGCCGCGCACGGCGTCACCGTGAACGCCGTGGCTCCCGCCTACGTGAAGACGCCGACGCTCACCGAGCAGATGAACGAGCAGCAGCGCCGCATGCTGCTCGCGCAGATCCCCGTGGGCCGCTTCTGCGAGCCCGAGGAGTTCGCGCACGCCGTCCGCTTCCTCGCCGCCCCGCTGGCGGGGTTCATCACCGGCGAGGTGATCGACGTGAACGGCGGATTGCACATGGACTGAACTCCTTTCCGGCTCGACTCCTACAGTCGAATCGGAAGGGCCGCGATGGCGCGCGGCGCACGCATCCGGAAGATGGAGTGCATCCATTCATCCGGAGACAAGCATGAAAAAGATGCTGCCGAAGTTCCGCAGCTGGCGCACGCAGCAGGAAGGAAAGGCCGGATACATCCTCCTGTGGCTGCTCGGCGTCCCGCTGCCCATCCTCCTCGTCATCTTCCTTTTGCGCGGCTGCAACTGATTCCTGCGCGACTGTAGGCGGCCTCCGACGCCGGTATCAGCCGCGTCGGGGCCGCCCTTTCATCCGGGCTTACAGACCCGTCGTTCCCTCCTGACGATCATGACCCTCGACGATTTGCGCGGATGGCTCGCGCATCCGAACGGCGATCCCGGAGGGAACATGAACAGGGCGATCTTCGTGGCACTGGGCACCGGCGCGATCATCACCAGCGCGGCGGCTTTCACCGCGGGTGGCGACGGCGCGGGGGGTTCGGCGGCGACGCAGAACCAATACCGTCGCGCGGAGCTCGAGGCGCGCGCCGCGCAACGCGCCCGCATCGAGGCGAGGTACCAGGTGGATCGAGCGAAGTGCGATGACCTGGGCGGATTCAAGCGCGACAAATGCCTGGTCCAGGTCCACGCCACCCGCGGCCGCGCGATGCTCGCCGCCGCCCAGCCCTACGAGGTCCGTTTCTAGGTCGCGGAGAACGCCGGGCGCAGTCCCGGCATGCCGCGGCCCGCGCGCTCGTCGGCAAGGAAGCGCATCAGCTCCTCCTCCTCGAGCGGGGGCTGGCAGAAGAAGCCCTGGAACTCGTCGCAGCCCTCGGCCCGCAGCAGGTCGAACTGCTGCTGGTGCTCGACACCTTCCGCGACCACGCTCATCTTGAGGCTGTGCGCCATGGCGATCACCGCGCGCGTGATGGCCACGTCGTCGCCGTTGTGCGGCAGGTCGCGCACGAACGTGCGGTCCACCTTCAGCTGGTTGATGGGAAAGCGCTTGAGGTAGCCGAGCGACGAGTGGCCGGTGCCGAAGTCGTCGATGGACAGGCGCACGCCCATGCGGCGCAGCGCTTCCATGATCTTCACCGCGCGCTCCGGATCCTTCATCACCATGCTCTCGGTGATCTCGAGCTCCAGCGAGTTCGGTGCGATGCCGGTGGACCTGATGATGGCGCCCAGCTCGCCCACCAGCTCGTGCTGGTGGAACTGGCTCGCCGAGAGGTTCACCGCGACCGAGAGGTGCATGCCCTGCTCGTGCCAGCGGCGCGCGCGCTCGCACACGCGGCGCAGCGTCCAGTAGCCGATCGGGATGATGACCCCGATCTCCTCGGCGAGCGAGATGAACCTGTCCGGCATGAGCAGGCCGAGGGTCGGATGCTTCCAGCGGATGAGCGCCTCCACGCCGGTCACGCGACCGTTGCGGAAATCGATCTTGGGCTGGTAGTAGACCTCGATCTCGCCGCGCTCGAGCGCGTGTCGCAGGCTCGCCTCGAGCGCGAGGCGCTCCTGGGAGAGCTGGTTCAGCTCCGCCGCGTAGAAGCAGAAGCGGTTGCGGCCCTGCTCCTTCGCGCGGTACATGGCGATGTCGGCGTTGGACAGCAGCGCCTGGCCGTCGAGGCCATCCTCGGGATAGGTGCAGATGCCGAGGCTCGCCGAGAGGCCGAGCTCGTGGCCGTCCACGGTCACGGTCTCCTGGAAGCACTTGATCACCTTGCCGGCGATGTCGGCGAGGTCGGTGGTGTCGGCGAATTCCTCTACCAGCAGCACGAACTCGTCTCCGCCCAGGCGCGCGATGAGGTCGCTCGCGCGCACCGCCCCGGCGAGCCGCCGCGAAGCTTCCTGCAGCACGCGGTCGCCCACGCCGTGGCCCAGCGTGTCGTTGATGTTCTTGAAGCGGTCGAGGTCGAGGAAGAAGATCGCCAGCCGGCGCGAATGGCGCTCGGCCCGTGCGATCGCGTGCGCGAGCGATTCGTTGAAGAGCGCGCGGTTCGGCAGCGCCGTCAGCGTGTCGTGCGTGGCCATGCGCTGGATCATCGCCAGCGCCGAGGACAGCTCGTCGTTGGTCCGGCGCACGCGCTGGCGCAGGTCGCTGATGCGCCCGCCCACGACCGCGAAGCAGGGCAGCACGAATGCGAGCGTGAGCCAGCGGAAAGCCTCGAGCCAGACGTTGAGGCCGTCCGGCTTGAGCCACATGAGCAGGTTGATCACCAGCGCATAGCCGGCCAGCACCACGCCGGCGGCGATGAAGAACTCGCGGGTGCTGAAGCGGAAGGTGCCGAAGGCGAGGACGACCAGGCACATCATGAGCGCGAGGCCCCGCTCCTGGTCGAAATGGAACACCGCGTACATGAGCACGGCCGTGGCCGAGAGCACCTGCAGCCAGGTGAGGCTGGGATCGCGGAAACGCTCGTTGAGCCCGGTGTGGAACAGCGAATAGAGCGCCACGTTGGTGACGAGCATCGCCGCGGCGATCTCGAGCACCGTCTTGAGCGGAACGAGTCCCAGCAGGTGGGCGATCGCGAGCAGCGGCAGGCAGCAGCCATAGGCGCTGGCCGCGAGCAGGAACCGCCGGACCCGGACCCCGTGCTTGGAAGAATGGTGGACGAACGCGGGCGCTTGCGGCATGGCGCGAATTATCCGGGAGATGCCGCACTCCAAATGTGAGCTACGTCACATTTCCGGGGCGCCCGGGACTTACATCTGAAACTGCTTTTGCTCCCGCAGGGTGTGGCGGAACATCACCGCGATGGAGAAGAGGACCAGGGCGCCCATCTGGTGGAGCGCGGCGAGGTTCACGGGCACTCGCAGCAGCAGCGTGCCGATGCCGAGGCCCACCTGCACGAACGCCATCGCGAGGAGGATCGTGCTCCAGAAGCGCGGCCGGGGATTCGGCGGCTCGCGGCGCACGTCGAACCACAGGCCCACCGCCATCAGCGCGATGATGAGCGCGAGGCAGCGGTGGATGAACTGCACCGTCGCCATGTTGTAGGCGATGTTGGCGTACCACGGCTCGATCAGCATGATCTCGTCGGGCACGATCTTGCCGTTCATGAGCGGCCAGGTGTTGTACGCGTAGCCCGCCTTGATGCCGGCGACCAGCGCCCCCGACAGCACCATGAGCCAGATGATCGCCAGCATGCCGCTCGCTCGGCCGCGCATCGTGTCCGAGGCGAGCCCGCGTTCGCGGAAGAGCAGGTCCAGCGCGACCCAGAGCATGAAGCCGTAGATCAGGAACGCGAGGCCGAGGTGGGTTGCAAGCCGGATCGAGCTCACGCGCGGCTCGTCCACCAGGCCGCTCGCCACCATGAGCCATCCGACGACACCCTGGAGCGCGCCCAGCACGAAGATCCCGCCCAGCATCCACGCGACCTCGGGATCGAGCCGCCGGGTGAAGAGGAAGAAGAGGAAGGGGATCAGGAACACGAGCCCGATCACGCGGCCCAGCAGCCGGTGGCCGTACTCCCACCAGAAGATGCCCTTGAACTGTTCCACGGTCATGTCGTGGTTGCGTTGCTTGAACTCGGGCGTCTGCCGGTATTTCTCGAAAGTCTCGGCCCACTGCTGCTCGTTGAGCGGCGGGACCGCGCCCATGACGGGCTGCCATTCGACGATGGAGAGGCCGGAGTGCGTGAGGCGCGTGACGCCGCCCACGACGACCATGATGAAGACGAGCGCGCAGCACACCAGCAGCCAGAGGGCTACGATGCGGCGGCTTTGGATGACGGGAGTGGGCACGGCGGTAGATTCTACCGCCGGTTGGGGACGGACCCCATTTCACGTTTGCAAGAACCGGTTTCGTTCTTGCAGGCGGGAAAAGGGGTCTGTCCCCGGTTTTACGCCGCTTTTCGCTGCCCCGAGCTCCCCTTCTGGAGCTGCTGGCCCGCCCAATCCCAGTTCAGGAGCTTCGAGATCACCGTCTTCACGAACTCCGGCCGGCGGTTCTCGTAGTCGAGGTAGTACGCGTGCTCCCAGACGTCGATGGTGAGGAGCGGCGTGGCGCCGGTCGCGATCGGCGTGCCCGCGTTGGACGTGGAAACGATCTGCAGCTTGCCGTCCTTGAGGACCAGCCATGCCCAGCCGCCACCGAAGGTCTCGATGGCGGCCTTCTCGAAGTCCTTGCGGAAGGTCTCGATGCCGCCCAGGTCGCGGTCGATGCGCCCGGCGAGGTCGCCCGAGGGATCGCCGCCGCCACCCGGCTTGAGGCAGTTCCAGAAGAACGAGTGGTTCCAGTGCTGGCCCGCGTTGTTGAAGATCTTCTTGTCCTTCTCTTCCCTGGAGCTCTGCTGCACGACCTGCTCGAGCGGAAGGTCGGCGTACTTCGTGCCGGCGACCAGCTCGTTCAGCTTGTCGACGTAAGTCTTGTGGTGCTTGCCGTAGTGCAGGCCGATGGTGCGCGCCGAGATCGCGGGGTCGAGGGCGCCCTGGTCCCAGGGAAGCGGCGGAAGCTGGAACGGGCCGGTAGCTTTTGCGTTCATCGCGGGGTCTCCTGTGCTGAAGGCGTTGGACGCCACCCGCGCGCAAGCGTTCTGTAGGCGGGGTCCCACACGGCTATCAGCATCCAGCCGCGGGGCGGCACTCGCCTTCGCCGACAGATCGTGTTCCTGCATCGACGGATGATGGGTTTGCCGGAGGCGTCCTTGCCTCCGCAACAACGCATTCCCCCCAAACCTATTCGATCACCACGGATCGGGACCGCATCGAGGGCAACTGGAAGTCGTGAGGTTGCAGCAGTGGGTCCAGTGACTGGAATCGCAAAGAGGAGCCAATGATGAAAATGAACACTCTTTACGCCGCCGTTTCCGGAGCCTTCCTCCTCGGCGCGGCGACCCTTGCCCCGGCGCAGACGACGAGCAACCCGCCGCCCGCCGGCAGCACCGCTACCAACCCCGTCAAGAACGCCAAGGTGGCGATGTCCGCGGACTATCGCGCCGACAAGGACCGCATCGAGGCCGACGCGAAGGCCGCCAAGGAAAAGTGCAAGACGATGAGCGGCAACGCCAAGGACGTCTGCATGGCCGAGGCCAAGGGCAACGAGAAAGTCGCCAAGGCCGAGCTGGAGAGCAAGCGCAAGGGAACCCCGCACTCGGCGTACGAAGTCGAGAAGGCCAAGGCCGACGCGGCGTACGACGTCGCCAAGGAAAAGTGCGAGGACCAGAAGGGCGCCGAAGAGAGCGCGTGCAAGAAGCAGGCGAAGGCCGACCACAAGAAGGCCCTCGCGGACGCCAAGGCGAGCCAGAAGACGGTCGCCAGCAACAACTCGACGGCTCCGGCCCCGAGCACCCCGAAGTCCGACACGACGAAGACCGGCAAGTAGCCTCCCGCCGCAACCGGGAGCCGGGATGACGTCCTGGGTCGTTCAAGGGCCGGTCGCGAGACCGGCCCTTGGTTTTTCTCCGACGTGCGTTTCGGATGCCGCCGCGGGGCGGATCGGCATGCGCCGACAGATCGGCTGCGGCGTGCGCCCGATCATCTTCACAAGCCCGTCGCGCCTGATCGCGCGGCGCATCGTCCAACCGCCAGCCCGGAAGCGCACCGCCGTGAAGAAAACGACCTTCGTCCTCGCCGCATTCCTCGCCGTGTTCCTGAGCGTGGGCGCGTTCGGCCTGAGCGCCGCCGTCGACTCGCCGCGCACGCTCATGTCCCGCACCGACTACAACGCCGGCCGCAAGGCGATCGAAGCCGAGACGCGCGTCGCCTTCGGGCGCTGCCGCGCGTTGACCGGCATCGACCGCGACGTGTGCAAGGCCGAGACCCGCGCCACCGAGCGGGTCAAGGTCGCCGATCTGCAGGCGCGTTACTACGGCACCGTCGCCGCCGCCGAGGAGGCGCGCATGACCCACGCCCGGGCGAGCTTCGACGTGGCGAAGGCGCGTTGCGACGGCCAAACGGGGAATTCCCGGGCGGATTGCATGAAGGCCGCGCGCGACGACCGCGCGCGGGCGCTCGCCCAGGCTCGCCAGGCGACTACTTGAAGCTGTACTTGAAGACGACCTTGTCGTGGCGGAGCGACACGCTCTCCGCGCGCAGGCCGTCGAACTTCGGCATGTACTGGCGCGCCTGCCGGTAGACGATGCGGCGGTCGGCCAGGTCGTAGCAAAGCGAGGTCGCGGTGCTTTCGCACGAAGCGGCCGGACCCCGGCGCTCCTGCTCCTCGCGCAGCATCAGCTCAGGCATCGGATCGCGGCCGCCGCGGGTGAACGGCGCCTCGGCCTGCTTCGCGGGCGGGACCGCGTTGGCGATGGCGAGGCTCTTGGTCTTCGCCGACAATTCCACGCCCTCGTTGGCTCCCGCCGGCAGGCCGGCGAGCGAGGCAACCAGAGTGACGATCAGAATCGAGCGACGCATTTTCCGACTCCGTTCCGGCGAGGCCCGGGTAGGCCCATTCGCCGCATGTCCATATTGCTCCGTACAACGCCCACAGCATAGACCCCCCGACCGCCGGTACGCTATGACGGACGACCGGTTCCCGCCTCGAATAGAGGACGGGGAAATGTGACGTGGATCACAGGCCGCTCAGTTCATCGTGCAGGACAAGTCCGGCAGGTGATTCAGCGAGCCGGGGACAGATCGTAGCCTCGCCACGCGGGATGATCGTCATCACAAGCCACAGGCATACAACGGAAATCCCGCGCATGGACATCCACAGCTTCGCCCACGCCCGCGCGTTGTCGCGGCAGTTCTTCCCCACCTGGTCGCGCCGCGCCCGCGCGCGCTGGGTCCTCGCCAAGATGCGGGCGAAGGCACCGAAGGTGCCGATCTCGTCGGGCTGGAGCCACGACCTGCGCGCGTACTGGTACCAGCGCACCTCGCGCGCCTGACCCTTGCATTTCCGCGCCGGCGCGCGCGGCTCTTGAATCACCCCGGCTTCCGGGCGTAGGGTGTTTGCCCCACCCAACAAAATCAGGGAGAGGGGCAGATGAAGACCATCGCATGGGCCGCGGCCTGCGTCGCCGGCCTCGCTTCCGTTTCCGTCCACGCAGACCTCGTCACCGACTGGTGCGAAAAGGCGACCACCGTCGCATACCAGCCCGCTCCGGGCACCCCCAACACGCCGGCGACCACGGGCTCGCGCCACCTCACCATGACCCACATCGCGATGTTCGAGGCCGCCAACTCGATCGATCGGCGCTACACGCCGTACCGGCAACTCATCCCCGCCGAGCCGAATGCATCGCGCGAGGCGGCGATCTCGGCCGCGGCCTACGGCGTGCTGGCGAAGGTCTCGCTCCACCCCGAGAAGACGAAGGAGTACGAGGCCTTCTACCAGGCGATGCTCGCGAAGATCCCCGATGGCCCCGCGAAGGCCGCGGGAATCGCGGTGGGCGAACGTGCGGCGCAGGCGATCCTCTCCGAGCGTGCCGATGACGGCTCGGTTACCGTGAACGACTATCGGCCCGCGACCACGCCCGGCGTGTACGTGCCCACGCAGATGCCCGCCGCGATCAACTGGTTCAAGGTGAAGCCGTTCGCCATGACTCGCCCCGACCAATTCCGCGCGCCACCGCCGTACGCCCTCACGTCCGCCGAATGGGCGCGCGACTACAACGAGGTGAAGCGCATGGGCGCCAAGGTAGGCTCGGCGCGCAACGAGGAGCAGACGCGCATCGCCAAGTTCTGGGAGTTCACGGGGCCGGGGACGTACATGCCGCTCGGGACCGGGATCGTGAAGCAGAAGAGCGCCGACCTCACCGACAGCGCCCGCGCGCTCGCCCTCCTCTCGATGGCGAGCCACGACGCCGCCATCGCGGTGTTCGATTCGAAGTACGCCTACAACTTCTGGCGCCCGGTGACCGCGATCCGCAACGGCGACCGCGACGGCAACGACGCCACCGAACGCGACGACCGCTGGGAGCCGTTCATCCCGACGCCGATGCATCCGGAGTACCCGTGCGCGCATTGCACCATGCAGGGCGCGGCGGCCGCGGCGTTGCGCGGCGTCTACGGAAACGACATCCCCGAGGTGAAGCTCGCGAGCACGACGGCGCCCGGCGTGGAGCGGCGTTTCACCAGGCTCAGCGACTACGTGGACGAGGTCGTCAACGCACGCATCTACGACGGCGTGCACTACCGCACCTCGGGCGAGGCCGGCGCGACGCTGGGCCGCCAGGTCGGCGAGTACACCTTCGCGAACTACTTCAAGCCCGTCCGCTGACAACAAGGGGCGCGGCGGACGCCGCGCCCCCGCCGCCTCAACCCCTCAGGCAGCTGCTCATGAAGGCGCGGCGCTCGTCGCCGTGCAGGTCGCGCTCGCGCGCGTCCTGGTTGCAGGTCTTCATCTTCTCCTGCTGGCTGTGCGCGCCGTGCGCGTGCCCCTTCTCGCACGCGGCGATGACGCGCTCGCGCTCCTCGCCCTTCAGTCCCTTCGCCTCCTGCACGCAGGCCGCGCGGTGATCCTCCGTGCGCTTGTCCTGCGCGAGCGCCGCCGTCACCGACAGCGCCCACACCACCGCGAACCCGACCAGCAACAGCGTCTTCGATCTCACTTCGTTCCTCCGCAAGGTTGGTTGACACGCGAGGAGCATGAGACCGCAACGCATGGGCCGCGGCGAGCGAAAATCACCGATGAAATTTTCGCGCTTACGAGATCCGTTCGTCCCCTACGCGCGACCGCCCGTCCCGGTTGACCGGATTCTTCGCGCGCGAATCTGCGGAATTCCGCATATCGGCCGCCGCGGGATCGGCGGAGACTGGCTCCATGTCCAGGCAACCGAATGCCTGGAAGGAGAAGCACCATGACGCTGATGACGAACCTCGGATTTCGACCCGCGTTCCTCGATTTCGCGACGATGACCATCTATCCCTCGGAGGTCGCCGCGGAAATGGACGGCACGAGAGCCACGCTGATCGCGGGCTTCGAGCGCAACGGCTTCTTCTACACCCGCACCGCGGCAGCCCGCGCCGCGATGGAATGGGCCTCGGTCCGCGTGCTCGCCGCGCGCATCTCCAAGGCTTAGCACAAGGGTCTAGCACCAAGGTCCCATATCCCCCGCCACGGCCCTACGGAAACAATCGGCGGGCCGTGGTCCTCCGCGCCGTACCCCTCTACGCGTGCCTCGCCGCCGCCCTCGTGGCCGCGGTGCCCGCCTTCGCCCAGCCCGCGCGACGCCCCGTAGTCGGCCTGGTGCTGGGCGGCGGTGGCGCGCGTGGCGGCGCGCACCTGGGCGTGCTCGAGGTGCTGGAAGACCTCCGCATCCCCGTCGACTGCATCTCCGGCACCAGCATGGGCGCGCTCGTGGGAGGCGCGTACGCCGCGGGCATCTCGCCGAAGGAGATGCGCGAGAAGATCGAGAAGACCGACTGGGACGCGATGTTCGACGACAGCGCGAGCCGCGACCTGCAGAACCTGCGCCGCCGGACGTTCGACGACCGCTTCTTCTCCGGCCTCGAGTTCGGCGTCACCGACGACGGCCTCAAGTACCGCGAGGGCGCCATCGCCGGCGAGAAGATCAAGCTCTTCTTCTCCGACCTGGTGCGCGCGGACCTTGGCGAGAAGAACATCGAGCAGCTGCACCTGCCGCTCACGCTCATCGCGAGCGACATCGTGACCGGCGAGCGCGTCGCGATGCGAAGCGGCAGCCTCACGTCGGCCATGCGCGCGAGCATGTCGGTCCCCGGCGCGATCGCGCCGGTCCAGCGCGAGGGCCACAAGCTGGTGGACGGCGGCCTCGTGGACAACGTTCCCATCCAGGAGGTGCGCGACCGCTGCAAGGCCGAGGTGGTGATCGCCATCAACGTGGGCTCGCCGATGCTGAAGGGCGACCAGGTCGCCGGCGCCGTGAGCGTGGTGGCGCAAATGGTGAACCTCCTCACCGAGCAGAACGTGCAGAAGTCGCTCTCGCTCCTCACGCCGCGCGACATCTACATGCGCCCGGAGCTGGGCACGATTTCCGCGATGGACTTCGGCCGCCAGCTCGAGGCGGCGGAAATCGGCAAGCAGGCCGCGCTCGCGCAGGCCGACAAGCTCCGGGTGCTCTCCGTGCCGCCGGACCAGTACGCCGCCTGGCGCTCGCAGCTGCAGAAGGAGCCGCCGGCCACCCGGCCCGTCATCGACGAGATCCAGGTCGCCGACACGCGCTTCGTCAACAAGGAGGAGCTGCGCGCCAACGTGAGCCAGAAGGAGGGCGGGGAGCTCGACACCAAGAAGCTCGCCGACGAGCTGGTGCTCATCTACAGCCGCGGCGACCTCTCCGGCCTCGACTACACGGTGCTCACCGAGCGCGAGAAGACCATCCTCAAGCTGGTGCCGGTGGAGAAGCCCTGGGGGCCGGACTACGTGCGCTTCGGCTTCAACGCCGCCACCGACTTCCGCATCGACTCATCCTTCAACCTGCGCGCGGCCTATCGCAAGACATGGCTCAACGCGTTCGGCGCGGAGTTCGTGGCGACCGGCCAGCTCGGCACCACGCAGGGCATCGCCGCGGAGTTCTACCAGCCGATGGACTATCGCCAGGTGTCCTTCGTGCGGCCGTACGCGTCCGGCGCCAGCCGCATCGAGACGCTCTACTACAACGGCGAGCGCCTGGCCGAATATCGCGTGCCCGAATATCGCTTCGGGATCGACGTGGGCGCCAACCTGGGCATCTACGGACAGGCCAAGGTCGGCTGGCTGGAGAAGAAATCCGAGGCGCACCTGGAGACGGGAACGCCGTTCCTCCCCGACCTCGCTAGCCGCGTGGGCGGGATCACCGCGTCGCTCGCGATCGACCAGTACAACTTCGCGTTCTTCCCGACGAAGGGCTACAAGGTGGACGTCGATTACTTCGACGTGCGCCACGCCAGCTCGGGACCGTCCTATTCGCGCCTCGAGGCGAGCGCATCGGCCGCGATCCCGATCACGGACCGGCTCTCCTTCCTGCCGACGCTCGCCGGCGGCAACACGCCGCGCGGCGCGCTGTCGAGCGATTCGCTGTTCGCGCTCGGAGGCCTGCATCGCCTCTCCGCCTTCGCGCCCGGGCAGATCCTCACCGACGAGTACACGTACGGCAGCGCGCGCCTGGAGTACCGGTTGCTGCGTCCGATCCCGGTGTTGGGACTGTCCGTGCTCGCGGGCCTCGCCTACGAGCGCGCGCACGTGAAGAACCCGATCAACGAGCCCAGCCTCCGGGGCAACATCGATTCGTACGGCGGCTACCTGGGTGCGACCACGCCGATCGGGCCGATCTACTTCGGATGGTCGGGAACGCAGGACCGGCGCGGCCGGGTGTACTTCTTCATCGGCACGCCCTGACGGCGCGCCGGCTCAGGCCTTCGGCTTCTGGACGGCGGTGTCGTCGATGAGGTCCATGATGACGTGGCCGCGGGCGCGCAGCTTCTTGCCCACCTCCAGCACCAGCTCGTCGCGGATCGACTCGGCCTCGGCCATCGTCTTCGCCTCGGCCGTGCTCACGCCGCCCGTGCGCTCCTGGGTGCGCTCTTCCTTCGGCACGGCGGAAACGGTCACGAAATAGCGGTCGTCCGCGATTTTCGTGATGTCCGCCCAGATCTGGTAGGTCGCCATTGCGCTAGCATATACCTAAAAATCAGCTACTTGCAGTATCAACCGGCAATCGCCCCGGGCGGTGATCCCTGCCGGGCGAGGATCACGCCCTCGCCGGGGCGTGGACTGGTGCCGCGCTCGTCGCTCACGGCGGTCGCGAACGTCTTGTCCTGCACCGCGCGGGGCCCGGCGCCGACGCAGTTGACTGTTTGGTCTAGACCATTTAGTCTACACGGCACTCAACCCGCCGATCGGCGAAAGGCAAGCCTCGTGACCAGTCACCCGTCCCCCATGGGAATTTTCCGCTCGATCTTCGAGCTCTTCGCAATCGTCCTCGTGCGCTTCCGTCCCGTGCCGAGAGTGTGGGGCGCCTGGCTCATCGCCGTGAACTCGGCGAGCGTGCTGTTCATCCAGCATGTCGAGGCGCAGGTTGCGCTTGTCGCCGTCGGCGTGGCGGCGCTCGCCCAGGCGCTGATCTACCAGCGCAAGCGCTTCATCCGGCTGCTTGGCGCGACCCATATCCTCTGGGTCCCGATGCTGGCGTGGATGGCGGTGCGCCTCGACGCGATCCCGAGGGAAGAAGCGGCGTTCCGCGCCTGGCTCGCCACCCTCATCGCCACCAATGCGATGTCGCTCGCGATCGATGCCTGGGATGCCGCACGCTTCTTCCTGGGCGAGCGCCGGCCGCACTACGTTTGGCGTTGACCGCTCGATGGACACGCGGGAAAAGCTCGTTCGCACCGCCGAAAGATTGATCCTGCGGGATGGGTACTCCGCGATGCGCGTGGACGACGTCATCGCCAAGGCCGGCCTCAGCAAGGGCAGCTTCTATCACTTCTTCGACAGCAAGGAAGACCTCGCGCTCGCGGCGCTCGAGCGCTATTACGCGAACCGGGTGAAGCAACTGGCCGAGGGCAGCTACGCGACCGAGACCGACCCGCTGCGCCGGGCCACTCGCTTCCTGGACCACGCTTCGGACATTGTCGAGGACCTGTGGAAAGCGGGATGCCTGTTCGCGAGCCTCGCAACCGACGCCGCCGGCTCGAGCCGGCCCATCGCGAGCGCGTTGCGGAAGCGGACCAGCGACTTGCGTGCATTGCTGGCCGAAGTGCTCGATCCCTTTTCCACGCCGGAAACGTCCGCAGCCGACCTGGCGCAGCAGTTCCTCGTCTGCGTCGAAGGCTCCATCGTGCTCGCGCGCGTCGATGACGATCCAACTTACCTGCGGCGGGGGATCGACCAATTCCGGCGCACGCTGGACAGCCTCCATCCCCGGAACCAGGCGGGAGCCGCGAAGGCGGTTTAATCGAGGTCAATACCTCGCTTTCCATCCGGCGCTTCAATGGAATCATGGAGCATCCGACGAGTGGCCCGAGCCCGCAGCGCAGGCACATCTGGGTGGACTTGCTGGTCTACCCGACCCACACATTGCCCATCGCGGCGGCGCCCGTCATGGTCGGGGCGGCGCTTGCGGCTCGCGACCACCGCTTTGCCCCGGCGGCTGTCGTGCTCGCCTTCCTCGGAAGCTGGCTCATCCGCCTGGCCGGCCTCATAACGGACACCCACGAGCTGTTGCGACGATACCCGCAAGCGGTCGAGCACCCCGATCTCACGAAGGCCTTGCAGGACGGCACGCTCACGTTCGGCCAGATCAGGGCCGCGATTGCGGCTTGCCTCCTGCTGGCGGCCCCGATTGCAGCGTGCTTCCTGGTCGTGGGGAGAGTGCCGGCGCTCGTCATCGGTGCCGTTGGCGTGATCGCGAGCTTCGGGTACTCGGCGGGCCCGCATCCCTATACCCGGCTCGGAATCGCGGAACCCATCTTCTTCGCGATGTTTGGAATCGTCGCCGTCGCGGGAACTTACTATGCGCAGATTGCGTGGCTCGCGGCAGCGGCCTCGCAGCCCGCGCCGAGCCTGGCGGAGCTGCCCCTCGAATCATTCCTCGTTGGCCTGCCGGTGGGCGCGCTCGTGACCAACATCCTCCTCATCGACGATCTCGAGGACCGGGCGTTCGATGCGGGCAAGGGATGGCGCACAGTGGCGGTTTCCTTCGGTCCGGCAGGAAGCCGGCTGGCCTACGGCCTCTTCTCGTTGCTGGCTTACCTGGCGCCCGTCGTGCTGTGGGGTCTCGGCGGATACGGTGCGTGGGTGCTGCTTCCCCTCGCGACCCTGCCCATGGCGCTGAAGATCCTGCCCATCGTCCTGACGCACGAGGACGAGCCGACCCTCGAGCCCATGACCGCGAAGGCCGCGAGGCTCGCGTTCGTATTCGCTGCGCTGTTGGCGATCGGCGTTGCGGCTGCATGACCGAAACGTAAGAAGGCGCTCGCGCCAAAATTCGGCAGGGTGTGACGCAGCGCGTCAAGCAGCGGCGACAAGGGCAGCGGGCGCGCGGAGGCCGCCGCCTTCATTCGCCAGCCTCGATAGCTTGTGGCGTAGTATCTGCAGCGTTTGCCTTGCTGAGAAGCAACCACGGCGAAGTACCGACAACTCCGAAGATATCGATCAGGTCAACCATGCTTTCACTCGCAAGACAGGATTCGCGTAAGCACGGACTAGCCGGGCTGGCCCGCGCTGCGCTTGCATTGGGCCTGATGGCGGTCGCCCCGTTGGTTTTCGGGCAGAAGATGTACAAGTGTTCCGATGGGAAAGGAGGGTCGACCTTCCAGCAAACACCCTGTCCCGACACGCCCCAAGAGATCGAAGCGCGCGCGAAAGAAGCGGAGCGCCTGAAAGCGGAGCAGGCGCGCAAGCAGCAAGAGGAAGAGCGCAGGAAGGCCGAGGCAAGCGCGAAGGCCCAGGAACGGGACAAGGCCTATCAACAACAAATGGAGGAGCGAGCCGAGCAGGCGAAGAAGGCGCAGGAGGCCGAGAAGGCCATCCTCGAGGGCACGGGAAAAGAGAAATCCGATGGGTCGCTGACCGCGGACATGGAAAGACAATATCCCGGACCCTGGCGCACCGCAGCCCATCCCGACCTTACCGAGGTACTTGCGAAAGCCCAGGTCAGGGACTGCGCAACGATCCGGTATCGCCAGCGCGTAGGCGGCGGTCCGGGTGAGTTCCTGGTGCAGTGCTCGGCGGACGGATTGAATTGGGTCGCCCAGTGCTTCGTGTGGCTCGCCACCGGAAAAGTCAGGGGCCCGTACAAGCTGTAGTCCCACGCAAGTCTGGCACGGTCGTTGCTGCTTCGATTCAAGAAGCGAGGGGAGAACCAATAATGAAGCGTCACCAGGGCTTTACCCTGATCGAGCTGATGATCGTGGTTGGGATCATCGGCATACTGGCTGCGATAGCGATTCCGGCGTACAACGACTACGTCATACGCAGCAAGGTCGTCGAGATGCTCAACATCGCGGGCGTGTGCAAGACGACCGTTGCCGAGTACTACCAGACGAAGAGCGCGATGCCGCCCTCCAGCGCGGAGGCTGGCTGCGGCTCTACGGGAACCGGCAATGCCGCGGCGCCCGTCGTCAACGCAGGTGCGATCCGCGTGACCGCGGCCGGTGGATTGCTGGTGCAGCTGACCGGATCCGGCACCGGAAAAGACCTGGTCTTCACTCCGATGTGCGGAACGCCTGCTACCCCCGTGTGCAACGGCACACCCATCGCCGAGTGGGACTGCAGCATCGCCTCGACCATCGCTCCCCGGTTCCTGCCGGGCCAGTGCCGCAACTGATCGGTTGATCGCTTCGGCAGTTGCTGCGATTGGCGTCGCCGCCGCGTAGCGGCAAGTCCCTGGAGTCAACTTTGCGCGTCCGCCGCCTTCTGCGCGGCGTCCCTCGCCGCCTTGAACCGCTCGATCTCGCCGCTGCGGATCTTTTCGCGGCGCTCCTCGAGGCCGCGCTCAAGCTCGATCAACACCCGTGCGGCGTGTTCGTTCTTCCGGACTGCAGTCCAGTAGTCGGCGACATGCGAGATTGCCGAGATCGGCGAGTCGATGCCGACGACCGGCATGACATTCTCGACGAAGAAGAGCCCCGGCACGAGCGCGCAATCCGCCAGCGTGATGCGACCGCAGCAGGCGAAGCCGCCAGCGCCGATGAATTTGTCGAGCGCCCTGAGGTTGCGCACCACCTCGGCGGCGAGCTGCCCGCAGACCGCATCGTTGCATGCAAGGGTGGGCGTTCGACTGCCCAAGGCGCCCGTCAGGCGGGCCAGCATGAAGGTGTTGCCGATGATGTAGATGTCCCCCAGGCGGGCGAGCACGCGGATATGCGCGCGCTCGCGCGGAGTCGCTCCCAGCAGCGAGGGTTCGGGATGGATCTCCTCGAGATACTCCGCGATCACTTCGGATTCCGGAATCATGTCGCCGTCGATATCGAGGATCGGCACGCGTCCGATCGGAAATCTCTCGCGGAACCTCGGCATGCCCCAATGTTCCGGCAGCTCGAAGGCGATATCCGTAATGCCCTTGGCGTAGATCTGCATGCGAACGCGGGCAGAGTAGGGGCTTAGATCCGCGGAGTAGAGCTTCACTTGAAGATGAGCTCGCGAGTCACTTCGGTGCCCAGGACTTTCCGGAGCTCATTTCGTTTCACCCTGGCCTGGTCCTGGCACGCGCTGCCGCAGATCACTTTCTCGGTCACTGCCTCGAACGCGTCGGCTCCATCGCCGATGTCGCCTGCGTAAGCCGCCATGTTCTTGTACGTGATCTCGAGATACACATTGGGCTCGCCGGGTGATTTCGGAGAGGCCCTGAAGACCCTGTAATCGATGATCAACCCCGCTTCCTTCGCGGCTTTCATCGTCGGCACCCAGGTCGAAGCGACCCATGCCATGTACTCATCGAAGTGCCCGTACTCGACGCGTATGAAGTCCACCTCCGTTACCGGGCCATGCGTGTACCCGCGCTCATCCTTGGCGCCGGCAGCAGCAGCCTGGCCACATGCCTCAAGCGAAAGTGCGGGGACTGCGAAACACATGGACAGGGCAATGGCTCTGATCATGTTCAAGCCTTGACGACGAGGTCGATTTCAACGCGGGCCCCGAGCGGCAGCGTGGCCACCCCGATCGTGGTGCGGGCCGGAAAGGGCTGGCTGAAGTGCCTTGCGTAGACGCCATTCATCGCGGCGAAGTCCGCGATGTTCGTGAGAAACACACCGGCCCGCACGACATCATCGAAACTCTTGTTGGCCGCCTTCAGGACCGCCGACAGGTTCTGGAAGATGCGCTCCGTCTCGGGCACGACGCCCCCCTCGACCACCTTGCCGGTCGCCGGGTCCTGGGCGACCTGCCCGCTGAGGAAGAGGAAACCATCGACTTCGACTGCCTGGGAAAACGGGCCGACCGCAGGCGCGAGTTCGGGCGAAGTGATTGCCGTCTTGCTCATGGAAGGCTCCCTGGATTTCGGTTGGATGCTCAGGGACGCAAGTCTGCCTCCCGTGAGAAAATTCTCCTAGTTCATTATTCTCACGATTACAATTCCATTTAGGCACGATCTCGGAGATCCCCATGCTCGAGGACTTGCGCGCCCTGGTCGAATTCGCCCAAGCCGGCTCCATCGCCGGCGCCGCCGGTCGTCTGTTCAGGACGCCCTCTGCGATTACCAAGCAAGTGCAACGGCTGGAGGCTGAGCTGGGCGCGGAGTTGCTCGACCGCTCGGTAAAGCCGCCGCGCCTGAACTCGCTGGGCTCGAGGGTGCTCGAGCAGGCGCGAGATCTCCTGCAGCGGACCGAGGCACTGAAATCCCTCGCCTCGAACAACGCCGAACCTCACGGCCTCTTGCGGATCGGGATCTCGTTTGCCCTGGTCGAGGGGACGCTCATCGAATCCGTCCGGGCGGTGACCGAGAAATACCCCAAGGTCCGGGTGCAGCTCTCGAGCGAACAGTTGATCCAGCGGCTGCTCGCGGGAGAGCTCGACGCTGCCGTCGTGCCCTTGCCCGAAGGCAAGACCGCGCCCGCACCGCTCGTCACGAACATGATCGCCAGCGACCGCATGGAGATCATCCAGGGCGCGGCGGGCAGGATTGACGGTGATTGGAAGAGCCTGGGCCGGGCACCCTGGGTGCTCAATCCGCCCGGGTGCTTTCTCCGCGCGAGCCTCATCGATCGGATGGAGCGCGCCGGCTTCAAGCCCATGATCGCCGCGGAGGTCAACAACATCCAGATGCAACTGGCTTTCGTCCAGGCCGGTTATGGTGTGGGGCTGCTACCCGCGCGCTTCATTGCCAGGAACAGCTCCATAGGTCGCGTGAGGATATTGCGTCCCCCATCGTTCGACCTGCGCCGACCCGTCGCGGTTGTCCGGGTTGCACAACTCGGCGCCCTGGAGAAGGCAGTCGAGCTGCTGGAACACGAGCTTCGGCAATTGTTCGAGGCGGCCGACACCACCAAGCCCGTGACGAGGCGCCGAAAATGAATCAGAGCGTTTCAGTTCGGACACGGTGATTGGCATGGGAGTTGTCGCGATTAGCTTGCGGCGCCCATGACGCGAGAGAAAACGGCTTGGTGCAGCCAGCGCGGCGTGACCTTGGTAAACATCACCGTGGCCATGTTCGCCCAGCCGGGTACGACGCTGATGCTCCCGGCCTGCAATGCGCGGATCCCGGCTCGCACCACGGGTGCCTGCCGCATCATCAAGAGCTTCAACGCGGGGGTGATCTTCTGTTGCGCCACGGT
>Ga0068858_100002530_pt1 | contig 18424 bp, 10 predicted proteins | sample KBSSwiS12_FD_66589 | JGI IMG/M metagenome (GOLD analysis project Ga0068858, IMG submission 66589) | Switchgrass rhizosphere microbial communities from Kellogg Biological Station, Michigan, USA - KBS Switchgrass S1-2 | ecosystem: Host-associated > Plants > Roots > Rhizosphere > Soil ...
GGTCTGTGGGTCGGCCGGCCTCATTTCTCGAGTCGGCGGACTGGTCGGCTCCGGCGCATTGCGGCGCGGAATCACGATCGTCTGTAGCTCGGTCGGCGTCATTTCTCGAGTCGGTGGACTGGTCGGCTCCGGCGCGTTGCTGCGCGGAATCACGATCGTCTGTGGCTGGGTCGGCTTCGCCTGCCGGGTCATCGGCGACGGCCCAACGCTCGGAGAGGGCGCGCGAACGCGTGTCGGCGATATCGAGGCGGGACCGCCGCGTGGGGGCGAAACCGTCGATCCGCGGAGGGCGTCGACCTGCGGAGTGCCGGAACGCTGCTGGTTGAACGTTTGGCCGTAGCTCTCCGGCCACACGAAACGCGGCACTCCAAACCACAGTCCCGCTAACAACACGCTGAAAACCGTCAGCACGAGAAGGCTGGATCCGGGGCGCCCGCCCACCAGCCCTCCGTTCCTTTTGCTGTCTCCGATGACAATCGCCCTCAATTCAGCGTCGGAGCATTTCGTTTCGAACACGGGCACGCCAACAGCCGGGGCGTTCCAGCCCGGCTCGGACTTGCCGGCCACAAACCGGTCCGCGGTCCGGAGCCGCACTCGAAACGGGACCGACTGCCCCGCCAGATTGTCGCGGCGATTGCGGACGGGACCGAACAGAATCTGAATCCGATCGGTCAGTTTCCTGTGAGCAATCGAGAAAATCTCACTCAGGCGTTGAGGGTTGGTGGCCGAATCGTAGAAGTTGTCGGCAGTCGGCCACGCTAGCTCTTTCAGCGCACTGACGGTCGCGGCGTTCCCGCTCACGCCGAAACCGACGGTGGTGATCGGCACTTTCATCCGGGCGGCCAGCTCCTTGGCCTTCGCAAGGCCTTCAGGCCCCAGCAGCCCGTCATCGTCGCCTGGCCTGTCGACGTCGTTCTCGCCATCGCTCAAGACGACGAGCGAAACAGCGTAGCCGGCGTCGCTCTTCTTCTTGAGGACAGGTAAGGCCTCGAGGATGGCTGTGTAGAGCGCCGTGTTGGCCTGGGGCGGCGGGATGGCCGCGAGCTGCTGATTCACGCCTTGGCGGCTGGACTGAAAGGCTGCCTCGTGGATTGGACCGGCGACGTTACGGCTGTTGAACGGGACCACCGCGATGTGATCGACCCCGTCCGTGAAATTCGTCAAGGATCGGGCGATGGCCGCCTTGGCTTCGGTGAACCGGGTTCCTCCGGCCGGCAGCCGGCTTTTCATGCTGCCACTCGTGCCGATCAACAGCATGAAGTAGTTGCCGGGTGATTTGGCCTGTCCGCTTTCAAACAGCGCGACGTACTGCACGGTGTGCTCGCGAGCACCTTCCGAGACCCGGAAACTCTTCTTCGCATCCGAGGGGCTGAGACCGACCCCCACGGGCCGGCGGTTCACATCGACCGCATTGACCATCACACGAAAGTACGGCCGGCCGTCGGCGCAATCGGCGAGCTGTGGCGCCTGAAGCACCTCCAGGTGATCGACCTGTGCCCGGCTGGTTGAGGGCACCAGCAGGAGTGCGAGCAGGCCCGCGGCGATCCCGACGCGCATCAGGTCCGACCTGCGGCGGACATCGGCGCGGACGCCGCCGACTTCTTCTTCGAAAAAAAGCGCAAGAGCGTCTGGCCGACGACCATCTCGTCGCCATCGCGGAGCTCGCGCGTGCCAATCACGTTCGAATCATTGATCTGAAGGGTTGCGAGTGGCTGGCCCTGAGGACCGACGTTGTCGGGGTGCTGCTGCAGGTAGAAGCGCTTTCCCGTCGCGAACAGCACGGCATGTCGCTTGGCCATCATGGCGTCCGGAATGAAGACGTCGACCGGTCGTCCGTACATGGTCGTGTGCCTTTCGGATCCCTGGCTGCCGATGACGAACCGGTCGCCTTCCTGGACGACCCCGGATATTCCAACATCGCGGTCGATTGGTCCGACCCGGCGATCATCGCCTCGGGGCTGCTGACTGGGATTTCGAACCGCATCGGATCGTATACCAGCGCCACCTGAAACGGCTCCGCAAACAGCACGCGATGCGTCTCTTCCACATCGGTCTCCGACAGTGACGCAGCATCTCGGCGAAGCGCAGCGGCTGATGGACGTGGTCGACGCCGCCGCGGTCCGGCGCGAACTCGATGCAGTCCTTGCGATCGACCCAACGCACGTCGCGCCACCGCCTTGCGCGGGACTTGAAAGGCTCGAGGCGACGCGCCACTTCAAGATCGCTGACGCGGCTGCAGACTTCTGCGATCACCTTCAGAGTCGTGCGCTCGAGCCTGAAATCGGCGTCGCGACCCGGCCTGACAGCTCTGTTCCTTGTGGTAGGATTTCGCGCTGAGTACTCTCTCACCCGAATGAACGGCATTCCCGCGCAGATCGGCCGATATCGTGTGGTCAGCCGGATTGGCCGCGGTGGGATGGGGGCTCTGTACCTGGCGTGGGATCCCACTCTCGAACGCCAGGTCGCGATCAAGATCCTGATCGACGACAACGACGAGTTGCGTGAACGGTTTTCGCGTGAAGCGCGCTCGGCGGCCCGCCTCCATCATCCCAACATCGTCACGATGTACGACGTCGGCGAAGACGATGGCCGGCCATTCATGGCGATGGAGTACATCCAGGGCCAGACGCTCGCAGAGATCATTCGCAAGAACGAGCCGCTGACGATCGTCCGGAAGCTGCAGCTCGCCGAAGCGCTCGTGGACGGACTGGCTTTTGCCCATAAGGCCGGGGTCATCCATCGAGACGTCAAGCCGGCCAACCTCATGGTCGACATCTCCGGCGCGCTGAAGATTCTCGATTTCGGAATTGCGCGAATCGCCGAGTACTCCAGCATGACCCAGGCGGGCGCGCTGATCGGGACGTTGAACTACATGTCGCCCGAGCAGCTGACCGGCCACGGTGTCGACCGCCGGAGCGATATCTTCTCGGTCGGAGCCGTGTGCTACGAGCTGCTCTCGTACCGCCAGGCGTTTCCGGGCGGGCTCGACAGCGGTATCCTCCAGAAGCTCCTGCAGAGCCAGACCGAACCGCTTGCGGTGGTCTGCCCCACCCTCGACGCCGACATCGTCCGGATTGTTCACCGGTGCCTCGAAGCCGACGTCCAGAAGCGGTACCAGGACCTCGAGTCGACGCTGAGGGATCTCGGGCGGGTCCGCTTTCGGCTTGCGTCGCAGGAACCACGGTCGGGCCCTGACATCGCAAAGGCAGCGCCCGAGCCCGCGCCTCCAAGCGGGCGGCTTTTGCGCCGTGCGCTCGATCTCGAAGGGTTGGCCCAGCGGCGTTCCAGCCAGATCCAGGCCTATCTGAAAGCCGCGAACGACGCCCATGCCGCGGCAGACTACGACGCCGCGATCATCGAGTGCGAGCGGGTGCTGATGCTGGATGCCGATCAGACGCAGGCGATCGAGCTGCTGGAACGCGCCAAAACCGCGCTCGACGAGCGTCAGGCCGAACAAATCCTCGTCGAAGCCGAAGGCGACATCAAGCGTGGCGCCCTGTCCGCGGCGATGTCGAAGATCGAACAGGCCACGGCGCTGAGTCCGTTATTGCCCCGCGTCGCGCAGGTCCGGGCGGTGGCGGACGAAGCCATCCGCGAACGCGAAGCGGTCCGACAGCGCGCCGAAAAAATTCGCGCCCTGATGGCACGCGCGCACGCGAGCTTCGACAATGGCCAGTTCGCCGAAGCGGTGGCCGCGGTCGATGAAGCGCTGGCGCTCAATCCCGACCATGCCGAAGCGAACGCGGTGAAGACGCGGGCGCTTGACGCCATCGACGCCCAGGCGCGCGAAGAGTTGGCCCGGCGGGCGCGCGACTGCGTTCGCGAGGCTCGACGCCGATTCAACGACAGCGATCATGCCGGCGCCGTGGATCTGCTCGCGCGATTCGAGCCGAGCCACGAACTCGTCTCGCAGGCGCTCGAGGAGCTTCGCGCCGAGTCTCTTCGCATCGCGGAGCAACGACGGATCGAGGCCGAACAGCGCGCCAGGCGGCAACGCATCGAGACGGCGCTCGCCAGTGCGCGGGACGACATCGAGCACGAGCGGTTTGGAGACGCGTTGGATCGGCTGCACGCGCTGGCCGGGGCGGAAGGCGACTCGCCGGCTATTTCCGCGCTCATCGAGACCGCCGAGGCCGGACAGGCCGAACTGGAAAGACTCGCGACACTCGCGCGCGCTGTCGCTGAATCGGTGGCGAAGGCGTCGGGCCTGTTCGCGAGAAACGACCTCCAGGGCGCATTGACCCGAATCGAGAGCGCGCTCGCGCTCGATCCGGGCCATGGCCCGGCGCTGGCGCTGCACTCCAAAATCCAGGAAGCCCTGCGCGTCGAGGTCGAGCGGCATGACGCGCGCGAACGCCGGATGCGGGAACGGGAGCAGGCGATCACCGCGGCGCTCGACCGTGCCCGACAGGCCAGGTCGCCAGCGATCGCGATCGACGCGCTCTACACAGCCCTCGAGATTGACCCCGAACACGCCGAGGTCCGGCGGCTTCTCGACGAGTGGGAGCAGCGGGTCGCTCGAGAGGAAGCCGAACGGCGGGCGGTGCAGGACGTCGAGCGGGCACGCCGCGAGCAAATTGAAAAGCTGCTGGGCAGCGCCATGGAGGCGCTGCATCGCGACGATGTAGCCGAGGCGCGCCGGATCATCCGGCAGATGCGCGACTCGGAACCCGAGAGTCTCGAAGCGCAATGGCTCGAAAGCGAGATCGTTGCCACTCACGGGTCGGCTGTCGTGACCGAACCTTCCACTCCGGTATCCGCGCTGACCGCCCCGGATATCCAGCCGCCGGCCGGCGCGAAGCCGTTGTCGACGTCTTCGGCATCGCCATTTCCCGTCAGCAGGAACGTGGGACTGGCCGTCGGTGCGTTGATCGTCGTGCTCCTGTTACTGGTCTATTTCGTGATGCGCCGTTGACCGACATCACCGGCACCAGACGATCCTGAGGCGACCGCGATCGCGGTCTTCGTCCTCCCCTCGATTGGGTCAGAACGCGCCATCAGCTGACGAAGCAGCGCCACCGTACTCGGGCGTGGCGGCCGACGGTCCGAGCTCGAATCGTCAAGGCCGAGCGTCGCCTCGTCCAGCGGCGTCAATCCCCTCCTGTTCTTGACGTTGAGTGCGGCGCCCCGCGCCGCGAGGAACTGGACGACGCGGTTGGCGCCCCGCGCCGCGGCGCCGTGCAGCGCGGTGTCGCCGGTATCGTTCGTCACGGCGTTGATATCGGCACCTCGGTCCAGGCACATCTTGATAATCTCGATCGCGTCGGTTTCGGTGCCTTTGCTCGAGGCGTCGCGCCACAACAGGCCGGCCGCTGCCATGATGGCGTTCGCGCCATTCTTGTTCGTCAGATTCGGATCCGCGCCGTGGCTCAGCAACGCTCGCGCGGCGGCGACGTCAGCCGTCTTGGCCGCGCGCACAAACGGCGTGGCACCCTCGAGCAGGATCGGGTCGGCATACGCGTCCGCTTTCCGGTTGGGAGCCACCGCTTTCAACCGCACGTCTGGGTCGGCTCCGCGATCGAGCAGCAGCTTCACGATGTCGAGGCTGTCCAATCGATCGGTCGACCGTGGTGGCGGCCGATTCGGCACCCACTCGGGAGCGTGAATGTCCACGGCCGCATACAACGCCGTCCGGCCCGCCTTGTCCGCCAGACCCACGTCGGCGCCCCGGTCGACGAGCAATGCCGCCAGATCGTGGTGCCCGTTGACGATCGCCTCGATGAGCGGTGTGATGCCGTCCGGATCGGCCAGATTGACATCGGCGCCAGCCGCGATGAGCGTCGCGGCGGCCTCGAGCGCGCCTTGACGGGCCGCGAACATCAGGGCGCTGAACCCACCCTTCGAGAACGTCGTGAAAATGGTCCGCCGGCGCGGCACGTCCCACACCTTCGACAGCACGTTGATGTGGGCGCCATGTTCGATCAGCACCCGCACCGCGGCCGCATGGTTCTCCGCCGCCGCCCACATGAGCGGCGTTTGCCCCTGCCAGCCATCGGTTGCGTCCACGCTGGCGCCGCGCTCCGCGAGCATCCTGACCGCATCCGGATTGCCGGTGCGTGCCGCCGTCATGAGGACCGTCTCGCCTTCCAGCATCGAGGAATTTGGATCGGCGCCGGCGTTCAACAGCGACGCGATGATGTCCGCGTTGCCGTTGGTCGCGGCCAGTGCAATCGGCGTGACGCTGTACTCGTTGGCGGTCGTGACACGGGCGCCCGCTGCGATCAGGACGTCGACCATGCGCCGGTCGTCCGCCTGCACGGCCCAGTGCAGCGCGGTCGTGCCATCGGCTTCCCTGGCGTTCGGATCGACGCGTTGTTTCAACAAGGCGCGAACCGCCTCGTGGTGTCCCTGTTTCACCTCGTTCATAAGGCGAACGTCGTTGCCGGCCGCACCGATCGTGGCGACCAACAACGCTGCCAGGCAGAATGGCAGCATCACGGAGCGCGGCAATTTCATGGCTCAGAACCCCAGTGTTCCCGTGCTGTCGCCGAAACGATCGATCTCCACACCGGCCTTCTGCGCCAGCGTCAGATGCAGGTTCCCGAGCGGCGTCAGCTCGGGATTGAGCAGGTGACGGCCGCCTGTGATCCGACCGGCGCCGCGGCCAGCGACGATGTTCGGCAGCGGATGGTGATTATGAAGATCCCCGCTCGCCATGCCGCTGCCGTAGAGAATCATCGAGTGATCCAGCAGCGACCCGCCGCCATCCGGCGTCGTCTGCAGCTTCTCCAGGAACTTGCCGAACAGTTGCGTGTAATACGTGTTGACGAGGGCGAACTTCGCCATCCGCGCGGGATTGTTGCGATGGTGCGACAGCGAGTGATGCGAGTCGGAAATGCCGACTTCGGGATAGGTGCGCGCGCTCAGCTCGCGGCTCATCATGAAGGTGAACACGCGCGTGATGTCGGCCTGGAATGCCAGCGCCAGCAGATCGAACATCAGCCCCACGTGCTGCGCGAACGTGTCGGGGACGCCAATGGGTACCTCCGGCACGGCCAGGTCGGACTCAGACTGCTGCTCGGCGCGCTCGAGGCGTCGCTCGATCTCGCGGACGTTGTCGAGATACTCGGACAGCCGCGCGCGATCGCGCGGGCCGACTCGAGTCTGCAGGCGTTTAGCCTGCCCGACGACCACGTCCAGGATGCTGCGGTTCTCCTGCATCCGGACGAGCCGCTCGGCCGCCGTACCCGTACCGCCGAACATCCGTTCGAAGACGATTCGGGGGTTGATCTCCATCGGTAGCGGAGTCGTCGGCGTCTGCCACGAGATGGTGTTCGCGTAGGTGCAGCTGTAGCCGGTGTCGCACGCCCCGACATAGCCGGTGAAGTCCTCGATCGCGACCTCGAGCGACGGGAACTGCGTGTCCTGTCCGATCGCCTTCGCAATGATCTGGTCGACCGTCGTGCCGGCGTGCACGTCTTCCGCTTCGGTCTTCTTCGGCCACGCCGCGCTCAGCCACAACGACGGCGCCACGGCGTGGGCACCCCCGTTGGCGACCGGCAGGCCGAGATTGCTGACGACCACGAGCCGATCGCGAAACGGTTCGAGTGGCTTGAGAATCGGCGTGAGCTCGAACGACGGCCCGGCAGTCGCCGGCGTCCACTGCTGCATGAGGTTCCCGTGGGGCGTGTAGATCGCCCCGAACCGGCACACGGGATTCGCCGCCGCCCCGGCCGTCACCGCCGGCACCATCGCTTCGAGCATCGGCAACGCCACAGTGGCGCCCAGGCCACGCAGAAACGTCCGCCGGGGCAACGACATTCTGGTGATGAACATAACTGATCCTCGAACTTCGAACTCAGTCCTGCAACTCGCGCGCTTTCCTCATCTGAAACGGCACGCTGTTGACGATCCCCAGAATGAGTGACGAAAAACGATAGTCGTGCCGGGACGACTCGCGAATGATCGAACGGATCGCGGGCATGTCGGATGACGCGAGGCCGCGACCAAGTGCGTACGTCATCAGTTTTTCAGTCATCGTCTGCACGAACATCTGCGGGTGCCGTACGAGGGTCTGGCGAAGCGCCGCGACGCCGTCCACCCGGGTACCATCCGCCAGCACGCTCGAGGCGTCGACCGTGGCGCCGGCGTCGCGCACTCGCCACGCGCCCACCGCATCGAAATTCTCGAGCGCGAAGCCCAGGGGGTCCATGATCTTGTGGCAGCCGGCGCACGCCGGGTTGGCGCGGTGCTCTTCCATTTGCTCGCGCATGGTCAGCGGCCGGTCGCGCTCGTTGTTCTCCTTGAGCAACGGCACGTTTGGCGGCGGCGGCGGCGGTGGCGCCCCGAGAAGGTTTTCGAGGATCCATTTGCCACGCAACACCGGCGAGGTTCGATTGGGATAGGAGGTGACCGCCAGAATGCTGCCTTTGCCCAGCAGACCTCTTCGTGCGTCATCAGTCAGTGTCACGCGCCGGAAATGACTGCCGTAGACGTGTGGAATTCCGTAGTGTTTGGCCAGACGTTCGTTGGCGAAGGTGTAGTCCGCCGTCAGCAGATCGACGACGTTGCGATCCTCACGCATGATGCTCTCGAAGAAGAGCTCCGTCTCGCGCTGGAATGCCTGCCGCAGGTTGTCGTCGAAGTCCGGAAACTCCTGGGAATCCGGAACGAAGCGCTTGAGATTCCGCACGTACAGCCATTGGGCCGCGAAGTTGCGCACCAGTGCCTGCGCGCGCTCATCGGCCAGCATACGCCGGACCTGCTGCGCCAGAGAGGCCGGATCCCTGAGTCGGCCCGACCGTGCGAGCCCCACGAGCTGATCGTCCGGCACGCTGCTCCACAGAAAAAACGACAACCGCGACGCCAGATCGAGGTCGCTCACGCGGTAGACCGTGCCCGCCGGCGTTGCCGCGGGATCCTCCTCCACGCGGAACACGAAATCCGGGCTCGCGAGGATCGCCCTGAGCGCGAGTTCGATGCCGCCGTCGAAAGTACCCTTGCGACGGCCGGTCTCGTAGAAATCCATGAGTGGTTGAACGTCCGCCCCACTCACGGGCCGACGATAGGCGCGCCGCGCCACCGTCGAAAGGATGCGCCGCGCACAGGACGGCTCCTCGGCAGCGTTCGCCGGGCGACAGACGAAGACGCGGCGCCGACTCGGCGTGTCGCCGGGGCCGGTGACCTGAAATGGTCCGCTGATTACCACCGTATCGATCTGCGGCACACCGTTCGAATCCACGGGGTCGGAGGTCGATTGGAAGGGTTGCATGACCTCGGGCGGCTGGGCGGACGTCTTTTGCAGAAACGCGACGCCAACGCTGCGGGTCCCTGCCTTGACCGTCACGCGGACCTGCAGCCGCGCGTCGAGCTCGGCTGCCGTCTTGTCCGCGTTGGCCACGAGCGACGTGTAATCGTTCTGCCCGCCGATCCCGGTCTGGAAAATGCGCGCGCCGTCGAGGGTGACGTTCACGTGGTGCAGGTGATAGAGGCCGCGGATGGTTGCGGTCGCGCTGTTTCGCCACAGACCGATCTTGATGACGTACTCACCGTCGAGCGGGAACGTGTGCCGGATCAGCAGACCGCCGCGCGTCCCGAGGGGCAGCCCTTCGATGTGCCTGGTTTGGGTCAGGTCCAGCCGCGCGCGATACGTCTCGTCGGCGGGAACGATGTGCGGGTCACCGATCGCCAGGGCGCTGATCTTGCCGGCTGCGGTCAAGTAGCGCTCGAGCAGCACCGGCGACGAGCCCAGAACATCGGCATTGTTGTCGAACCCGTAGCTGGAATCATCCGGCGGCAGAAGCGAGGATGCGTCAATGTCGAGCGCGAGCACATCGCGGATGGCGTTCGCATACTCGGTCCGGTTGAGGCGATGGATGAGAGCGCGGCCGGGGTCTGGCCTGACTGCCGCCGCCTGGTCCAGCCTGGCCGCCAGCCAGGAGACGAGCGCGTCGCGCGTCGGCTGGTCCGGGCGGGGCATGCCTGCCGGCGGCATCGCCTCGCTCTGCAGCTTGCGCACGATCTTTTCCCACAGGTCGGCTCTGTCGGCGACCGTTGCGAGATCCATCGTGTCGAGTGTCAGCCCCGCCGTCTTGAGCCGCTCGTTGTGGCAGGTGACGCAGTACCGGTCGAGGACCGCGCGGTAATCGGGAGCGGGCGATGCCGCGTGCGACCCGCGCGGCGCATTCTGCGTGGCCGCTTGAGGCCCGGTCCAGGCGGCGCAGACCATCGACGCCGAAGCCGCCAGCGACAAAAACCGACGTCGGTTCATTGATGTTCCCACGCCGCTTGGAAATCGAATCGCGCCCTGACTCCAGCCGAACGCATGATCTCATAGCTTTCTCCCGCTCGCTCGACAAACATGACCCGCGCCGGCACTTTGACCGCGGTTCAGCGCTCGCTGGGCCAGTTCGGCGGCCAACACCCATCCCGTTGGCGCGAGATGATCGCAGAGACGCAGCGTTTGCTGGCCCACCGGGCGTGACTTCGTGAACAGTCGTTCGCGTTGACCCGTTCGACGTTGTCCTTGACACTCAGGTAGCCGCTGGCTAGGCTGGCCGCCAGCGGCTCGGATTCACCGAACGAATCCCGGAAGATCCGTTCTCCTTCTTAGAAAATTGCGGTTGGAAGACAAGGAGCCTTCAATGAAGAAGGTCGTACGACTGATGTTGATCCTCGTCGCAGGTGTTGGAGCAGTGCCGGCGACGGCATTCGCCCAGGGAAGCGCCTCCATCGCCGGCGTCGTCAAGGACACATCGGGAGGGGTTCTGCCGGGGGTGACCGTGGAGGCGTCGAGCCCGGCCCTCATCGAGAAAACCCGCTCGGTCGTGACGGATGGAAGCGGCCAGTACAAAATCGAGTTGCTCCGGCCCGGCGCCTACACGGTGCTGTTCACGCTGACAGGATTCAACAGCGTCAAGCGCGAAGGAATCGAGCTGGCCGGATCGTTCGCGGCCACAGTGAACGTCGAGCTGAGGGTGGGAGCGGTGGAGGAGACCATCACGGTGACCGCCGAGTCGCCGCTCGTCGACGTGCAAAGCGCGACGAAGGAGCGCGTGCTCGCCAACGAGGTCCTCCGGGACATCCCCACCGGGCGGACCCAATTTGCCGCGGCGACGCTCATCGCCGGGATGAACCTCAACAACCAGGACGTGGGCGGCACCAACATCATCAACACGACCGGCGGGTCGATGACGATCCACGGCAGCAACGGCAACGATCAGCGCGTGATGCTCGACGGGATGTCGACGGCCAATTCCGAGTTGGCCGGGCAGGCGAGCAACTTCCTGCCGAACTTTGGCGCCGTCCAGGAAATGGCGGTCGACTACTCGTCCGGCACCGCCGATCAGGCAACCGGCGGTGTCCGAATCAACATGATTCCCCGCGAAGGCGGTAACCAGTTCAAGGGGTCGATTTTCGGCACTGGCGTGAACTCGTCGTTTCAGAGCAGCAATTACAGTCAGGCGCTCCAGGACCGCGGGCTGAAAACGCCCAACAGCATCAAGCTGGAGTACGACTTCAACCCCGGGTTCGGCGGCCCGCTCAAAGAGAACGCGTTGTGGTTCTATACGTCGGGTCGATGGGTGAGGACGGCGAACTACGTCGGCGGCATGTTCGCCAACCTCAATGCGGGGAACCCCAACAACTACGAATACGCTCCGGACCTGAACGATCGCGGCGTCAACAACGCCACGCAGCGCAGCGTCAACCTGCGCCTCACCTGGCAGGCCAACCAGAAGAACAAATTCAGTGTCTTCGCGGACGATCAGAGCCGTTGCCAATGCGCCATCGTCAGCGCGACCATCGCGCCGGAAGCGGCCAATTACATCCGCTATCCGATCCAGCGGATGGTGACAGGCGCCTGGACGTCGCCGCTGACCACTCGCCTGCTGATCGAAACACGGTTCGGGTTCCGGAACGAGAACTATGCCTACTCAGCGACCCAGGCCGGGGATCCGCTGCTGAAGTTGATCCCGGTGACCGACTCGGGCGGTCCGATTCCTGGACTGCTGTATCACGGCGGTGGCCTCGGCACGAACACGCAGCCGTATCAGAACACCAACGGCCGCAACTACGAGATGATGGCCGCCGTCTCCTACGTCACCGGATCGCATTCGTTCAAGACGGGCTTCAGCGACACCATCACCCTGCGCGACGAAACGCTCGGGGACGACGACTTCCACGTCAGTTATGTCTTCAACAGCCCGGTGAATCCGTACGTGCCGACGCCGATTCAGATTCAGCAACGCACCACGCCGTACCAGAAATTCCAGAGACAGCCGGCGGGGATCGGCCTTTACGCGCAGGACAAGTGGACCACGAACCGCCTGACGCTGAACCTGGGCCTGCGGCTCGACTACCTGAAAATCTACATTCCGGCCCAACACCTCGGACCGGCGCCGCTCGTGCCGACACGCAACATCGACCTTCCGGAGACCCAACTGGTGAACTGGAAGGACCTCACACCCCGCGTGGCCGCGGTCTACGATCTCTTCGGCACCGGCAAGAGCGCGCTGCGTGTCAGCTTGAGCAAATACGTGATCGCGCAAGGCGTGCAGGGTACCTACGGCGACCAGCTGGCCCCCGTGAACCGGCTCGCCAACATCGTCTCGCGCAACTGGACCGACAGCAATCACAACTTCATCCCCGATTGCGATCTGACGAACGTCAACGCGCAGAGTCCGGCGACGACGGGGTCGATCGACACGTGTGGCGCGATGCTGGACCGGAATTTCGGCAGCGCAACGCCGAGCACGACGATCAACCCCGACACGCTCAACGGCTTCGGCATCCGGCCGTATAACTGGGAGTTCTCGGCCGGCGTACAGCATCAGGTCCTGCCGCGCCTGTCGGTAGACGTGGGGTACTTCCGCCGCTGGTTCGGCAATTTCTCTGTCGTCGACAACCGGGCGCTGGGGAGCCTGTCCGACGACTTCGGGGCGTTCAGCGTCACGGCACCGGTGGATTCGCGCCTGCCGGGTGGTGGCGGTTACACCGTCAACGATCTGTACAACATCAACGCCAATCGCGCCGGGCTGGTCGATAACTACTTCACGTTTGCAAGCGACTACGGCACGCAGATCCAGCACTGGAACGGGATGGACGTGACGGCCAACGCCCGTCTCCGGCAGGGCGTGCTGCTGCAAGGCGGTCTGAGCACGGGGCGGCAGATTACGGACAATTGCGAGATCCTGGCGAAGGTGCCCGAGTCGAGCGGTGCCGCCAGCCCCACGGGCCTTCCCTACTGTCATCAAGAGCAGAACTTCCTGACTCAGGTGAAGTTCCTCGGGTCGTACTCGATCCCCAAGGTGGACGTGCAGATCAGCGGCGCGTTTCAGAGCATCCCGGGCCCGCAGATTTCCGCGAACCAGGTCTTGAGCAGCGCGCAGGTGCAGCCGTCGCTCGGTCGGGCTCTTGCGGGCGCCGCGACAGTAACGGTCAATCTCGTTCCGCCGGGCACGCTGTTCGGCGACCGGCTGAATCAACTGGATCTGCGATTCTCGAAAATCCTGAAATACAACAGGACACGAACATCGCTGAACCTCGACCTCTACAATGCCTTCAACGCCGAAACCGTCCTGGCGGAGAACGCGACGTATTCGAATGCGACGGCGACCGGCTGGCGCGTGCCGACGACTCTCGTGACGGCACGGTTCGCCAAGATCAGCGTCCAGTTCGATTTCTAGCGGGCCCCCAGCCGAGCGACGGCCTTGACCCGATATAGTTCACTTCTGAGCCCCGACGCAGGCGATCGTTCCCTTGAGGTCAGGGACGGTCGTCAAGGAGCAGTACTCGTCAGTCATCTGACGGCCGAGATGACTGCATAGTTAGTCGAGATTCATCTTGCTGCCCAGCAAGCAGCTACGGCCGCGGATCGATGAGCGCTTTCATCTCGCTCCAATCGGAGATCCCGCAGCCGTCAGCGCGGTGGAAGCTGCGATCGACAGACTGACCGTCGACCGTTCCCATCACGCGCGCCACTTCCGGTCCACCGTAAATGAGCGTGCACGCCCGCCTGGGATCCGGCTGAGACGTCAGAAGCGCCTTCTGGACGGCTACCAGATCGCAGGCGGTGTGTGCGCGCGCGGCGAGAAAGCCGGTGGCCATCTCGGTCCTTCCGCACTGCAAGGTCGCCGTCTCGAGATCGCGGCCGGTATCGGCGCGAAACTCGATTCGAAGATCGACCGTTGTCGCCGAAGGACCGGCGCCCGATCGCGAGGTGCAGGCGGTCAACAGAACCGCAGCGGTGAAAGCGGCGATGGACCGACAACCGGACATGCACTTATCGTAGCGCGGTCGAACGGACGCTCGAGATGATGAATCGTTTTCAGCGTCAGGTGTGTTACTTCGCCGCCAGCCGGAACCAGGGGCGAGTTATCGGGCCCCTGCCGGCACAACCGGCGGGTCGATCTTGCAGGGCGTAGGGTTCCATCTGGCGGCTCCGTTCGGATCCACCTTGAAGTGCGTGCTGGTGATGAACGGCTCCTGCAGGTACTTCGGATCCTCGACCACGGTGCGCACGAGGAGAATCACGTCGCCGTTGGGCTCCGGGCCGACTCGGTCGAAGTACTCGGTGACGACGCTGTCCGCGCTGTAGGGCACGCCGTTCTTGCGCAGGTAGCCCTCGCGCATGTGAGTGGTCACGACCTTCAGCGAACCTCCGCGAGGCGCGCCCTCGCGACCTTCAGCACGGCCACCGCCGACCGGAATGCCGTTGCGGTCGAGTTCACCCGACGGTCCCGCCACTTCCCAGTTGGCAACCGAATATCCTTGCCAGGTCGCCTCGGTACTGGCCGGCGCTGCCCCGGTGAAGTGAAGCAGCCTCGTCTGTGTGCCGGCGTCGAACTCGAGTTTGAGCGTCTCGTCATCCTGCCAGGTGGTATGCAACCGCCCAGGCATCCGCATGATGTTCCCGATACCGAACGGCTTGCACGCGTTTCCGCTCGCTTCGTCCCTGGCCAGATCCCAGGTGTCGGCCACTCGACGGCCGTCGTTGTTGACGGGCACGCTGGCATAGTCGCCTTTAGGTGGCGTCAACATGCGCCAGCGCCAGTCTTCGGTGATGACCGGGATCCAGTAGCCGGTCACATCGATGGGTGCGCTCGTCCTGGCGGTGCGGCGCTCCTGGGGGGCCTGACCGCCGCGTCCACCGCGTTGCTGCGCCGAGACAGTCGGGACCAGTGCCAACGCGAAAACGGCGAGCAGCATGACCGCGGTGCGTCCGCGTGGCGTGCGCTGATTCATTCCGTGCCTCATCACTATCGCTTCCTGCTCATATCACGATAGATCGCTTCAATAAACATCGCCGTGGTCCATGACCCTGTCTCCGATCCGTAATGCAGGTCGTAGTCGAGCGTCGGCTTCGCCGCCTTGACCTGATTCAGCGTCAGACCGCGCTTGACCATGTCGTCGATCCGATCGCGGACGATCGTGACCATGTCGCGGTACTCGAGCACGTCGGCTTCGTCACAGACGCGTCCATGGCCAGGAATCACGTAGGTGCCCCCTTCCTGCTCGTGTTCGGGCACCGCCAGATCGAGCAGCCGGTTCAGCCCGTTGAGCACACCCTGGATGCTGCCGCCGCTGGCCTGATCGATCACCGGGTAGCTGGTCATCGAGAAGATGTCACCGCTGACGAGAACATCCGACCGGCGGAAGAGCACGATCGAATCGCCGTCGGTGTGCGCCGCCGCGTCGTGGTAGATCATGACCGGCTCGTGGTTGAAGAAGATGTCCTTCTCCTCGGGAACGTAAGTGTCGGTCGGCCAGAACGCCGGCGCCGTCGCGCCCGGCTTCCCGAGCGGCGCGCTCATCCGCGTCAGGACGTTTTCGTGCGCGATGATCGTCGTCGGATTGCCCTGGGTCGTGACGCCCGCTTTCCCAATCACCTCGTTGCCGCCGGTGTGATCGGAATGAAAGTGAGTGCTGATGATGTAGCGGATCGGTTTGTCCGAGAGCTTCCTGATCGCCGCGAGCACCTTGTCGGCGTGCTGTGCCAGGCCCGTGTCGACGACCAGCACTCCATCGTCGCCGGTCTGCACGGCGATGTTGCCGCCGGCGCCAACGAGCAGATACACGTTACCCTGCACGTGGAAGGCATTGATCTCGCCGTTGCTGCCCCAGTCGGCGGACTGTGAGGCCGGCGGATTGGCCGGCGTCTGCGCACGGGTTGTGACCGCGATGGCGCCGAGCAATGCCAACACGGCGAGCGCCTTGTGCTGAATCATCACGAACGTCCCCTTCGAAAAGTCATTTCGCGGGCACCGGCCTGGCAGGTTTCGGCAACGTTCTCAGTGTGGCCAGGTAATCCGGAGACGTTGTCTCCACGCCACCGTTCGCGGCCTCGACCGGGACGCCGTACTTGTAGGCGAATTCTCCGGCGAACGGGCTCTTCCCCGGCAGATAGTGCGGCACGGCACTATGCGGCCGATCCGCGATCTCGTCGACGTACTCGCACGGCCAGAGCCAGTTGCCGCCGCTCCGATCGTTCAGCACGAAGTCTTCGCTCCGAATCAGCGGCTCGGCGAGATACACCGGATCGGTCCACTGCACCAGATGGGTCATGATGTTCCCGTGCCGGATGAAATGCTCGATCATCGAAGACTTTTCGCTGTTGGGCACGCCGTTGCGCCGAATCCATTCCTGCTTGATGTGGGTGGTATAGACCGTCAGGATGTCGCCTTCCCATTTTCCCGTCGAGAATCCCATCCAGGTGTGCGGCGCCCACGCCGGCGGATGGGGCCGGCCGTCCATCCAGATCGTCCGCTCTTGCTCGTAGGTGTTCACGTAGTTCTTGATGGCGATGACCCGCTGAGTGCTCGGTTCTTTCTCTTCCCAGATCCGCACCTGCAGCGGCCCATGGTAGATGTATGGCGCATTGTGCACTTTGCACTGATGCTCGCGGAGCGTCAGCCGGGCGGCATCCCAGCTGTCCGCCGCGAGACGCGCGCCCGCGGTCAGCGGAAGGCCTGTGTAGTCGCCCAACTCAGGTCCGGGGATCCGGTCCGGCTGGTCCTCGTGGTAGCGCGGCGACCACTCGCCGACGAGACTGATCTGCGCAAACGCGGGCCGGCTGGCAAGCGTCGCCATCAGCAGCAACACACCAGAAATCCCGGCTCGATTGACCCTGCCCATCGCTACCTCCTGAACACGTTACTACTGCCTGGCCACCTGGGGCGTTTCACGAGTTCCAGCGGGCTCCGGTCCGGCAAGCGGCTCAGCCCGCTGTCGTTCACGCGCAAGCCCCGAACTTGACGTATTGAATCAAGTTTCGGCTGCTCGAGGGTTCCAGCGAGCCTTCGGCCCGGCGAGGGCCTCGGCCGCTATAGTTCACTGGAGGCAGTGTAGTGCATCATCTGGCGAACGCCGATCCATGAGGCTGGAAGGACTACCGTGTGGCAAGATCCTTCTCCGTGCCATCGATTGCGCTCAGAGTCCTTGGTCTCGCTGTCGCGGGCGCTCTTGCCGCGCCAGCCGCCGTTCCCGATCAAACACCCGCCGCCACGACCGCGCGGTCCCCGCTCGTCAAGATCCTCGAGCCGCCCGATTTCTGGGGCGCGTACGCAATCTGGGGCTCGACCGGCGGCGACATGCGCGGCCATATCTGGATCGGTGTCACGAGCAACGACAAGGCTTCGGGATCCGCCCATCTCTACGAACTCGATCCGGACAGCGACATCTTCGCTGATCGCGGCAACGTGGTCGCGGAGCTGGAGCGGCTCGGCTTGCGCCGGCCAGGCGAGATCCAGATGAAGATTCACTCACGCATCGTTCAGGCGCAGGATCGATATCAGTACTTCTCGTCGATGGACGAGTCCGGCGAGAACGACAACGGATCGAAGCTCCCCACCTGGGGTGGTCACTTGTGGCGACGCGGCCGGGCGCCGGGATGGGAACATCTGGCGGCCACGCGCGAGGCGCTGATAGCGGTCACCACAGGCGGACCGTACGTCTACGCTCTGGGCTATTTCAATCACGTCCTTTATCAATTCGACACGCGTACGCAGCGACTCCGCTCGGTGATGGTCGGCTCGGCCGGGGGCCATGTCAGCCGGAATTTCTTCGTGGACGCTCGCGGCCACGCCTTCGTGCCTCGCGTCACGAGCACCGGTCCGAACCAGGCAGCCGCTTTTCTCGTCGAGTACGATCCTTCACTTCAGGAGCTCAACGCCCAGCCGCTCGCCGAATACTTCGAGCGCACTCCTGACAACTCGCACGGCATAGTCGCCGTTCACCCTGGTCCCGGCGGCAGTTGGTTCTTTGCGACGGGAAAGGGCCGGCTGTACCAGATCGAACCGAAGCTCACTGGACCCGCAACACTGACCGACCTCGGGTGGTTTCATCCGGCCGGCTCGCGTTACGTCGCTTCCATGTTTCGTGACGATCGCACCAACGTACTCTACGGCGTGGCACTCCAGAACAGTTACGGCGCCAGGCGATTCGAATGGGTCGCTCGTGTGCCGAACGGGACGGCGACTGCTGCACC
>Ga0068858_100002537_pt1 | contig 18405 bp, 14 predicted proteins | sample KBSSwiS12_FD_66589 | JGI IMG/M metagenome (GOLD analysis project Ga0068858, IMG submission 66589) | Switchgrass rhizosphere microbial communities from Kellogg Biological Station, Michigan, USA - KBS Switchgrass S1-2 | ecosystem: Host-associated > Plants > Roots > Rhizosphere > Soil ...
GAGATCGCGGCCCGCGCCGAGCGCGCCGCACGCGCCTTCCTCACCATTTATCAGGCACCCGGCGCGAAGGGGAGAACATGAGCGGGAGCGCCAACGTCGTCAGCATGCGCGGGCTGGCCAAGACCTACCACCTGGACGCCGTGGACGTGCCGGCGCTGATGGACGTGGATCTGGACATCCGATCGGGCTGCTTCACCGTCATCTCCGGGCCCTCGGGCAGCGGCAAGACCACGCTGCTCAACATGATCGGCTGCATCGACCTGCCCGACCGCGGCGAGGTCACGGTGGCGGGCCAGGCCGTGCAGAAATTGGCCGACGACGCGCTGTCGGACTTCCGCGCCCGCCACATCGGCTTCATTTTTCAGAACTTCAACCTGCTGCCCGTGCTCACGGTGGAAGAGAACGTGGAATACCCGCTGCTGCTGTCGCGCACGCCCGCGGCCGAGCGCAGGCGCCGCGTCGCCGCCATGCTGGAGGCGGTGGGGATTCCCGACAAGGCGCGCAACCTGCCCGGGCAGCTTTCGGGCGGGCAGCGCCAGCGCGTGGCCATCGCCCGGGCGCTGGCGCCGTCGCCGCAACTGGTGCTGGCCGACGAGCCCACCGCCAACCTCGACAGCCACACCGGCTCGGCCATCATCGCGCTGATGCGCGACATGCAGCGCGAGTACCACGTGTCGTTCGTGTTCTCGTCGCACGATCCCAAGGTGCTGGCCGAGGCCGACGACGCGGTTATGATCCAGGACGGGCGCATCATGGCGGTGGAGCGCGACCGACGGGCGCCTGCGCCTGAAGGAGTACGCCCGTGAAGACGCTTTCGCTCGCCCTGCGCAACCTGCTGCGCAACCGCCGCCGCTCGCTCACCACGCTGTTCGCCATGATGGTGGGCGCCATCACCATATTGCTGTTCGGCGGTTACAGCCGCGACATCACCTACGGCCTGCAGACCGGCTACATCATCCGCGGCGGCCACCTGCAGATCCAGCGCAAGGACTACTTCCTGTATGGCAGCGGCAACCCCGCCGCCTACGGCATTCCCGGCTACAAGCAGGTCCTCGACGTGGTGGCGCACGACCCCGTGCTCGCGCCCATGCTGGCGGTGGCCACGCCCACCATTTCGCTGGGCGGCATTGCCGGCAACTTCGACGCCGGCGTGTCGCGCACCATCGTGGGCACCGGGCTGGTGGTGGAAGACCGCAACCGCATGCGGCAGTGGAACGACTACGGCATGCGCTTCAATATCGTGCCCTCGGCGCTGACTGGCACGGCCGATGACGCCGTGGTCATCGGCAACGGCGTGGCGCGCGTGCTGGAGCTGTGCCAGCCGCTCGGCGTGCCCAATTGCCCGCCGCACGCGCGCGTGGACAGGAAGCCGCCCGAGGCGGGCAAGGACGCAGCCAGTGCGCCGGCCGACATCGCGGCGCTGGCGGACATGGCCGCCCAGGATGCCAAGGCCTCCAGGCAGCAGCCGGCGAAGTCCGCCGTGGCGTCGGAACCGCGCGTGGAGGTGCTGGCCGCCAACGTGCATGGCGCGCCCAACGTGGCGTCGCTGCGCGTGGTCAAGGCCGAGAAACAGGGCTTCAAGGAATTGGATGACATGTACCTGGCCATGCATCTTTCACAGGCGCAGCGCCTGCTGTACGGCGCCGAGCAGCCGCAGGCCACCGCCGTGGTGCTGCAGTTGCACCATACCCGCGAAATCCCCGCCGCCCGCGCGCGCATTGCCGAACTGCTCGCCACCTCGCTCAAGGGCGCGGACCTGGAAGTGCAGGACTTCGAGTCGCTCAATCCCTTTTACGGCCAGGCCGTGGCCATGTTTGCGGCGATATTCGGCTTCATGGCGGCGCTCATCGGCGCCATCGTGCTGTTCACCGTGGGCAACACCATGAGCATGGCGGTGATGGAGCGCACTTCCGAGATCGGCACCCTGCGCGCCATCGGCATCCGCCGCGCCGGCATCCGCAAGCTGTTCGTTTCCGAGGCCTTGTTGCTGGGGCTGATCGGCGCCGTGGCAGGCGTGGCGCTGGCGGCGGCGCTCGGGGCGCTCATCAACCACTCCGGCCTCACCTGGACGCCGCCCGGGCAGGTCGACCCGGTTCCGCTCACGGTGCGCGTGTGGGGCGAGCCGCGCCTGATGCTGGGCACGGCGCTGGGACTGACGCTGGTGGCGGTGATCTCGGCGTGGTGGCCGGCACGGCGCGCCTCGCGCATGCAAATCGTCGATGCACTGAGACATGTATGAGGGCAGGATGAAGTTCAACTTAGTGTTGTTGTTTTCGGCACTGGCGATCGTCGCGGCCGAAGCGTTGGCCGCGCCGAGCGCGCAGGAACTGCTGGCGCAGAGTGACGCCGTGCGCAACCCGGGCAAGCCGTTTTCGCTCACCACCTCCCTGGTCGAGTACCGCAACTCCAAGCAGGTGGATTCCAACACCCTCACGGTGTATTCCAAGGCGGACACCAAAAGCGGCCAGTTCCGCAGCCTGATCCGCTTCGTCGCGCCGGCGCGCGACGCCAACAAATTGATGCTGAAGAACGGCAACGACCTGTGGTTCTTCGACCCGTCGAGCAAGGCGAGCATACGGTTGTCTCCGCAACAACGTTTGTTAGGCCAGGCCGCCAATGGCGATGTGGTAACGGTAAATTTGGCGCTTGATTACAAGGCTGAGTTGGCAGGTGAAGAAGATGTGCTGGACGGTGATCGGCAGAAGAGGCACGCCTACAAGTTGGCGCTTGCGGCCAGCACGCCGGATGTGACTTATCACCATATCGAGATGTGGCTGGACTCATCCAATAGCCGACCTGTTAAGGCGCGTTTTTTCACCGAAAGCGGACAGCTATTGAAAACAGCCTACTACCGGCGATATCAATCACAGCTCGGCGTTGAACGTCCCACTGAAACCGTCATCATCGATGGACTCGATCCCAACTGGGTGACGGTGATGCGGTTCGGTGACTATGCATTCAGGGACGTGCCCGAAGTTTGGCTGCAAAGAGATTATCTACCGCGGTTCAAGCCTGAATAACACCGGATATGGGGCTACGTAAACGCGGGCTTCCGGCTTTCGCCGGAAGGATCTGGGTCCCGGTAGCAGCGACGTTGCTGATTTCAATCGCGACGCCCATCGTTCAGGCGGCTGAGTCAGACGACGACGATGCCGCGCTCTCCCTGGCCGACAAGACCGAAGACAAAGCCGAGAAAAGCGCCGACTGGCATGTGTATGTCGAGGGCGCCCTGCGCGAATCCAGCCGCCAGGGGGCGGGGCTGGCGCTGCACGGCCAGCGCCTGTCGCTGGACGCGCGTTACGACGCCACCATCGCACCCTCGCTGCGCGCGGTATTTGCCGACCGGATCGACATGTTCCGGTCTGATGCCAGCGTGCCCGGCGCATCCGGCAACCAGAGCGTCAGCACGCTGAAGGAGGCCTACCTTTCCTGGCAGGCCGCGCCCGACCGCATCGCCGACCTCGGCCGCATCAACGTGCGCAACGGTGTGGGTGTGGGCTACAACCCCACGGATTTCTTTCGCGCCGGGGCGGTGCGCTCGGTGGTGTCGCTCGATCCTTCCAGCCTGCGTGAAAACCGCCTGGGCAGCGCCATGCTGCGCGGTCAGGCGTTGTGGGAGGGTGGCTCGGTCACCGGCATCTTCTCGCCGAAACTCGCCAGCCAGCCCAGCGGCGCGCCTTTCAGCCCCGACTGGGGAGCCACCAACAACCGCGACCGATGGCAGATGGCCTTAGGCCAGAAAGTGACGGAAAACCTGAGTCCTCAATGGTTGCTGTCGGGCGGCGCGGGGTTGCCGACGCAATTGGGCTTCAACCTGAGCGCGCTGGTGAACGATGCGACAGTGGTGTATGTGGAATGGTCGGGCGGACGCTCCCCTTCGCTGCTCACCCAGGCAGCGGTAAATCCTTTCACGTTGCCCGCCGCGCTGCGGCGGGGGGATGACAGTGCCTTTCGCTCGCGCCTTGCCTCAGGGCTGACCTACACCACGACCAGCAACATCACATTTACGGCGGAGTATGAGTACAACGGCGCCGGCCTTGCGCAGTCCGACTGGAACGCGCTGGCGCGCAGCCCCTTGGCCTATGCGGCCTACCGCGCCTATGCCGCCACCCTGCAGGACCCGCCCACGCGCCAGGCGCTGTTCCTGTATGCGCTGTGGCAGGACGTGGGCATCAGGCATCTCGATCTGACTGCCTTTATGCGCTACGACGTCGAGGACCACAGCCGGCTGCAATGGCTGGAGGCGCGCTACCACTGGCCGAAGGTCGATCTTGCCCTGCAGGCGCAACTCAACAGCGGCACTCCATTCAGTAACTATGGTGCGCTGCCCGAGCGGCGGGCCTGGCAGACGGTGCTGCGCTATTATTTCTAAGTGATGCAATCAGGAAACAAGCAGATCGTTCGCTGGCACGGCTTTGCGGACGCCCAGGCGTTGCGGCAGGCAGCGCTGCGGCGTGTGCTCAGCGCCGCCGCTGAATCCATTCAAGCGCGCGGCGCCTTCCATGTCGTGCTTGCCGGGGGCAATACTCCTCGCGCGTTGTATGCCGATCTGCGCGGCGAAAAAGCCGACTGGTCCGCCTGGCACGTTTGGTTTGGGGATGAGCGCTGCCTACCGCCCGATGATTCCGAACGTAATTCGTACATGGCGGCCGAGGCGCTGCTGGATCATGTGCCTATTCCGAAATCGCAAATTCATGTCATTCCGGGGGAGCTGGGTGCCGGGCGCGCTGCCGTGGCTTACGCAGGTGCCTTGCGTGCGGTGTCCGCGCGGGATTTCGATCTGGTGTTGCTGGGGTTGGGCGAGGACGGGCATACGGCCAGCCTGTTCCCGGGCAATGAATGGGGAGCGATAGCAGGATCGCCGGATGCGCTGGCTGTGCTGAATGCGGCCAAGCCGCCGCCGGAAAGAGTGTCCCTGTCGGCCGCGCGCCTGTCTCGTGCACGGCAGGTGCTGTTCCTGGTGACCGGTGAGTCCAAGCGCGATGCCGTCGTGGCCTGGCGGGCGGGTCAATCCATTCCGGCCGCCGCCATTGCTCCGGCGTCCGGCGTGGATGTTCTGATCGAAGCCGCGTTGTTGCAGAGTTAGTGCGCGCCGTAGCCGGCGTCCGCCCGCACCTTCCCTCGAAACACCCAGTACGACCACCCCGTGTACATCAGGATGATGGGCAACAGGAACAGCGTGCCCAGGCCCAGGAACACCTGGGAGTCGGGCGCGGCCGCTGCCTGGTGCAGGGTGAGGGCGTAGGGCACTACCAACGGAAAGAGGCTGATGCCCAGGCCCAGGTAGCACATGGCGAACAGCCCCAGCGCGGCCAGGAAGGGTGCGGCGTCGCGGCCCTTGCGCAACGATGACCACGCCCACCACGCCAGTCCTGCGGTGATGAGGGGCACGGGCGCGAGCAGCGCCGTGTTGGGCCAGGAGAACCAGCGTCGATAAATGCCCTCCTGCATGAACGGCGTCCAGATGCTCACCATGGCGATGAAGGCCAGTACGCCGACCAGCAGCCTGAGCGCCCAGCGCCGTGCCCATTGCTGCAAGTGGCCCTCGGTTTTCAGCACCAGCCAGCACGCGCCGAGCAGGCCGTAGCCGTACACCAGGCCCGCGCCCACCAGCAGCGGAAAGGGCCGCACCCAATCGAGGCTGGTGCCGGCGAACTCGCGGCCCGACACGGCGAAGCCCTGCACGTAGTTGCCCAGCACCACGCCCTGGGCATAGGTGGCGGCCAGCGATCCCCACTGGAAGGCGCGGTTCCACAGCCCTTGCCGCGTGCCCGAAAGCACGCGGAACTCGAATGCCACGCCGCGGAACACCAGTCCAATGAGCATGACCAGGATGGGGAAGTACAGCGCCGGCATGAGCACGGCGAAGGCGGCCGGGAAGGCGGCGAGCAGGCCCATGCTGCCCAGCACCAGCCAGGTCTCGTTGCCGTCCCAGATGGGCGCCACCGAGGCCATCATGAGATCGCGCGCCGACTCGTCGGGCGCAAACCCGAACAGCATGCCCACGCCCAGGTCGAAACCATCCAGCAGCACGTACATGAACACCGCCAGGGCGATGATGCCGGCCCACAGCGGCACGAGGTCGATGTTCATGTCGCTTGCCCGGTCACGACGCCTCACGGGCGCCCGACAGCGGGCGAGCCGGGCGCGCCTGTTCGGACGGCTCGTGTTCGTGCGCCGGCGGTTGCGTGTCAGGCCCCTTGCGCATCAGGCGCAGCATGAAGGCCAGCCCCATGCCGAACATGAACAGGTAGGCGACGATGTAGACGGCCAGCGACACGGTCACGTCGCCGGTGGTGATCGACGGCGACAGCGCGTCGCGGGTGCGCAGCAGCCCGTATACCACCCAGGGCTGGCGGCCGACTTCGGTGGTGACCCAGCCCGCAATCACGGCCACAAATCCCAGCGGCGCGCACAGTACGCACAGGCGCTGGAACCACGCCGCCTCCAGCCGGCCGCGCCAGCGCAGCCACCACGAAGCGGCCACCATGGCTAGCATGAGCACGCCCACGCCCACCATGAGCCGGAAGGCGAAAAAGGGAATGGCCACCGGCGGACGGTCTTCGCGCGGCCAGTCTTTCAGTCCCCGGACCTCGCCCGCCGGATCGTGGCGCAATATCAGGCTGCCCAGCTCGGGCACGGCCAGTTCCAGTCGGTTCTGCTCGGCCTGTTCGTCGGGCCAGGCGAACAGCAGCAGCGGCATGTGGCCGCGCGTCTCCCAGTTGGCTTCCATGGCGGCGATCTTGGCCGGCTGGTGCTCCAAGGTGTTCAGGCCGTGCAGGTCGCCGAGCGCGATCTGCAGTGGCACCAGCAGCGCGAGCAGGCCAAAACCCATGAGCTGCATGGTGCGTGCCTCGGCCACGGCGCTGCCGCGGCGCAGGTGCCAGGCGGCCACACCCACCACGACGAAGGCGGTGGTGATGTAGAAGCCGGTGACGGTGTGCAGCAGCCGGTAGGGAAAGGAGGGGTTGAAAATCAGCGCCACCCAGTCCTGGGGGAAGAAGCGCCCGTCCTGCACGCGATATCCCGCCGGGGTGTGCATCCAACTGTTGGCGGCCAGTATCCAGAACGAGGAGAACAGCGTGCCCACCGCCACCATGACCGCGGCCAGGGTGTGCATCCAGGCCGGCACCAGCTTGCGCCCGAACAGCAGCACGCCGAGGAAAGTGGCCTCGAGGAAAAAGGCCATCAGCCCTTCGTAAGCGAACAGCGGGCCTAGCACGTTGGCCGTGGCGTCGGCGTAGCGGCTCCAGTTGGTGCCGAACTGGAAGGGCATGACGATGCCCGACACCACGCCCATGCCGAACGAGACGGCAAAAATGCGTGTCCAGAAGCGCGAAGTGCCGAGGAACACCGGCTTCTTCGTGGCGAGGTACAGCCCTTCCAGCACCGCGATGTAGGACGCCAGTCCGACGGTGAACGCCGGCAACAGGATGTGCAGCGCCACCACCCAGAAGAACTGCAAACGGGACAGCAGGAGCGGGCCCATGCATCTATGGTGCCAGAAAACCGTCGCCAAGGAGGCCGGCCGAGACCGGCCGGAACCCATGGCGGGAATGGCGGTCTACCGGCAAAGCCCGTATGCTTTTAGGGTTCCGGCTGAGCAATAAAAAGCGGATAAACAAACAAAACAAGCGGAGATCGACGAATGCAGCTCGGCATGGTGGGAATGGGGCGCATGGGCGCGGGGCTGGCGCGCCGGCTGTCGAAGGACGGCCACAAGTGCGTGGTCTACGACGTCAACCCGGCGGCGGTGAAGAAGGCGGCCGTTTCGGGCATCCGCGGCGCGCGCTCCTACAAGGAGCTCATCGAAAAGCTCACGCCGCCGCGCGCGGTGTGGATCATGGTGCCCGCCAGCGTCACCGCGCAGGCCATCGAGGAACTGTCGTTGTGGATGGAGCCGGGCGACATCGTCATCGACGGCGGCAACAGCTACTACCGCGACGACGTGGCGCGCGCCGTCGAGTTGAAGTCGCGCGGCATTCACTACGTGGATTGCGGCACCAGCGGCGGCGTCTACGGCCTGGCGCGCGGATTCTGCCTGATGATAGGCGGGGAGCGGGATGTGGTGGCGCGCCTCACGCCGCTGTTCAAAAGCATTGCGCCGGGAATGAAGTCTGCGCCGCGCACGCCGTCGCGCCAAGGCGCGCCACGCGCGCCGTCGCGCAAGGGCGTTCCGCCGCCGGCCGAGCAGGGCTTCCTGCATTGCGGGCCCGCTGGGGCCGGGCACTTCGTCAAGATGGTGCACAACGGCATCGAGTACGCCATCATGGCCGCTTACGCCGAAGGCCTGAACATCCTGCGCGAAGCCAACGTCGGCAAGCGTGCGCGCAAGCCCGACGCCGAGACCGCGCCGCTGCTGGACGCGCGTTTCTACCGCTACGACTTCAACCTGGCCGACATCGCCGAGGTATGGCGGCGCGGCAGCGTGATCAGTTCCTGGCTGCTGGACCTCACGGCCGAGGCACTCGCCGAGGACCCCGCCTTGAAGGCATTTTCGGGGCGCGTGTCCGACTCGGGCGAAGGACGCTGGACCCTGGCGGCGGCCATCGACCAGGGCGTGGCCGCGCCGGTGCTGGCGGCCGCCCTGCAGCAACGCTTCGACTCTCAGGGCGGTGCGGGCTTTTCCAACCGCGTGCTGTCCGCGCAGCGCAAGCAGTTCGGCGGGCATGAGGAGAAGCGCCCAAGGACGCGTCGATGAGGAAGCGTTGATGAAAGAAGCGCCCATGAGGCTGGATGCCCGAGACGAGCAGGGCCTCGAGCGCACCCTGGTGGTCCCGCGCCGCAGCGGCGGCGCGTTGCACGCATCGGACGCGCTGGTGCTGTTCGGCATCACCGGCGACCTGGCAAAAAAGAAAATATTCCCCGCGCTGTATGCGCTGGCCAAGCAGGGCCGGCTGAATGTGCCCGTGATCGGCGTGGCTTCCTCGCCGCTCAGCGATGCCGAACTGCGGCGGCGCGCCGCCGCGAGCATCCGCGCGGCCGGCAAGGTCGAGCGCCGCGTGCTGGAGGGGTTGCTGTCGCGCCTGTCCTACGTCAGCGGCAATTACAACGATCCGGCCACGTTCCAGCGCCTCAAGGCCGCATTGGCGGGCGCCGAGCATCCGGCTTATTACCTGGCCATACCGCCGGCGCTGTTCCCGCCGGTGATCAAGGCGCTGGGCGCGCAGCAGTTGCAGAAAGGCGCGCGCGTCATTGTCGAGAAGCCCTTCGGCCGCGACCTGCGCTCGGCGCGGGCGCTGAACCGCGTGGCCACTGCCGTCTTTCCCGAGGATGCGATTTTCCGCATCGACCACTTCCTCGGGAAAGAGGCCATCATGAACATCCTGTATTTCCGCTTCGCCAACGCCTTCCTCGAGCCCATCTGGAACCGTGAGCACGTGGCCAGCGTGCAGGTCAGCCTGTGCGAGTCCTTCGGCGTGGAGGATCGCGGCGCCTTTTATGAAACCGCCGGCGCGCTGCGCGACGTGGTGCAGAACCACCTGTTCCAGATCGTGGCGCTGCTGGCCATGGAGCCGCCGCAGTACCGCGGCTTCGAGGCCGTGCACACCGCCACGGCCAGCCTGTTCCGCGCCATGCGGCCGCTTACCCAGAGCGACATCGTGCGCGGCCAGTACGCCGGCTACCGCCGCGAGAAGGGCGTGGCGCGGGATTCCGATGTCGAGACCTATTGCGCCGTGCGCCTGTTCATCGATTCCTGGCGCTGGGCCGGCGTACCCTGGTACCTGCGCTCGGGCAAGGGCCTGGCCGGCTCGGCGGCCGAGGTGTTCGTGCAGTTGAAGCCGCCGCCGCAGCGCCTGTTCGAGGACTCGGGTCCGGCTTCGGCCGCCAACTACCTGCGCTTCCATCTCTCGCCGCGCGCGGTGATCGCGCTGGCGGCGCGGGTGAAGCAGGCCGGCAAGGAATTCATCGGCGAGCGCCGCGAGCTGTGCATGGCGGACGAGCAGCCCGGCGAGGAGCAGCCCTACGAACGCCTGATCGGCGACGCCATGGCCGGCAATGGCGCGCTGTTCATCCGCGAGGACGCGGTGGAAGCGGCCTGGTCGGTGGTGGAGCCCGTGCTCGACCGGCACCCGGCCACTGTCGTCTACCGCCGCGGCACCTGGGGGCCCAAGGAGGCCGACGAACTGGTCGGGCCCGGCGGATGGCACAATCCGCTCGCGGGACAGAGCGCGGTGACGGCGAAGGTGCGTTAAATGACGGCAGACGCAAAGAACGGCATCGATTGCGGCGATTTTCGCGTGCGGCCGCGCGACAAGGCGAACCTGGCCAAGCGGCCCACCCGTGTGCGGCCCTATTACCAGTCGCGCAGGCAGGTGGGGGAGCTGCTGGAGGCGCATACCGCCCAACTGGCCGAGCAGCAGGCCATGCTCTACGCCCGGCACGACCGCTCGCTGCTGTTGATCTTCCAGGCCATGGACGCCGCCGGCAAGGACAGCGCCATCAAGCACGTCATGTCGGGGGTGAACCCGCAGGGCTGCCAGGTGCACAGCTTCAAGCACCCCAGCGCCACCGAGCTGGCGCACGATTTCCTGTGGCGCAGCGCCGTCGAACTGCCCGAGCGCGGCCACATCGGCATTTTCAACCGCTCCTACTACGAGGAAGTGCTGATCGTGCGCGTGCAGCCGGCCATCCTGCAGGCCCAGCAGTTGCCGCGCGAGGCGCTGGAGGCCAAGCACTTCTGGCGTGACCGCTACGAGTCCATCACGGACCTGGAGCGGCACCTGTCGCGCAACGGCACGCACATCGTCAAGTTCTTCCTGCACCTGTCCAGGGACGAGCAGCGCAAGCGCTTCCTCGCCCGCATCGACGAGCCGGAAAAGAACTGGAAGTTCAGCATGGCCGACATGGAGCAGCGCAAATACTGGGACGCCTACCAGGACGCCTACGAGCGCTGCATCCGCGCCACCAGCACCCGGCAGGCGCCGTGGTACGTGGTGCCGGCCGACGACAAGGCCAACGCGCACCTCATCATTTCCACCGTCATCCTGGAGACGCTGAAAGGGATGAAGCTGTCGTATCCGGAGGTGGACGCGGAGCGGCGCAGGGAATTGCAGTCAATACGGAAGACTTTGCTGAAATAGATTGTTTACCGGGAGAGTTGTGTTTTTTGAGCGTTGTATTTTTAGAGGATGCTTAACGTGAACCCTCTCCCCCGACCCCTCTCCCTGTGGGAGAGGGGGGCTAGATCCAGACTCCGATTGGCCGCCGCGGCGTGCATTCTGCTGCTTGCCGGTTGCGGCGACATGGCGACCCTGCCTGAGTCGGCAGGCTTTGGGCCGAATCCTCAATTGCCCGAGCCGCGTTCGGCTCTTATTCCTACCGTCAACATTGCGCCTGCCAAGGGGTGGCCCGATGACGGCAAACCTGTCTCGGCCCCTGGGACCGCTGTCACTGCTTACGCTCGTGGGCTGAACCATCCGCGCTGGATTTATGTGCTGCCCAATGGCGACGTGCTGGTGGCCGAAACAAACTCGCCGCCCAAGCCCGACGACACTTCGGGCATCCGCGGCTGGGTGATGCGGCTCATCATGGGGCGGGCCGGGGCGGCGCCGGTGAGCGCCAATCGTATCGTGCTGTTGCGCGGCATCGGGCCGGATGGAGCGGCGCAGTCGAAAAGCGTGTTCCTGGATGGGCTGAACTCGCCCTTCGGCATGGCGCTGGTGGGCAACGATTTCTACGTGGCCAACACCGACGCGGTGGTGCGCTATCCCTATGCCGCAGGGGCGACCAGTATCACGGCGCCTGGAGTCAAGGTGGTGGATTTGCCCGGGGGCACCATCAACCACCACTGGACCAAGAACCTCATTGCCAGCCGGGACGGCTCCAAGCTCTACGTGACCGTGGGCTCGAACAGCAACGTGGGCGAGAAGGGCATGGCGGCCGAGGAGGGCCGGGCGGCCATCTGGGAAGTGGATGCGCGCAGCGGCGCGCACCGCGTGTTCGCTTCCGGCTTGCGCAATCCCAACGGCTTGGGCTGGGAGCCCGATAGCGGCGCGCTCTGGACGGCGGTGAACGAGCGCGACGAAATCGGCAGCGACCTCGTGCCCGATTACATGACGTCGGTGCGCGACGGCGGGTTCTATGGCTGGCCCTACAGCTACTACGGGGCGCACGTGGACGAGCGCGTGCAGCCGCAGCGGCCAGACCTGGTGGGCAAGGCCATCCCGCCCGACTATGCGCTGGGCGCGCACACCGCGTCGCTGGGCCTGGCTTTCGCTTCGGGCGGCCCTTTCCGCTCGGCTCTGGCCGCGCCCTTCGACCGGGGGGTATTCATCGGCCAGCACGGCTCGTGGAACCGCAAGCCGCGCAGCGGCTACAAGGTGATTTTCGTGCCCTTTGCCAACGGCAGGCCCGCGGGCGCCCCGCTGGACCTGCTGTCCGGCTTTGTCAATGCGGATGGCCAGGCCAATGGCCGGCCGGTTGGGGTTGCCATTGACCGGCAGGGGGCGCTTTTGGTGGCCGATGACGTTGGCAATATCATCTGGCGGGTCATCCCGGCGCGCTGACTGGCTTTCCATTGACATACGACTTTGGCTCTGGGAATGCCTCCCGGTGTCCTGTAAAATCGCCGGTTTGCTCGTGTCATGGAGTCCCTATGCGTCCCACGCGCTTTACCCCCATAGGCTTTACCCCTATGGCGCGCTTTCTGGTTGTGCTGTTGCTCGCCGTTTTCGCGGCAGCGCCGGCGTACGCGGCCACCGCATCCTTTGCCCCGGGCGGTCCGGACGCGCTGGTGCAATCCACCGTGGACGACGTCATCGCGGTCATGAAGAAGACCGAAAGCAAGCGCGTGCTGCGCCAGTTGGCCGAAGAGAAAATCCTGCCGCGATTCGACTTCCGCGAGATGACCCGCATGGCGGTGGGTAGGTCCTGGCGCGAGGCCACGCCGGCCCAGCAGGACAGCCTCGAGGCCGCCTTCCGCTCCATCCTGGTCAATACCTACACCGCCGCGCTGAACCGCACCGACCTCAAGGCCGTGGGCGTTCCCTCGGTGGAGGTACGGCCCGCCCAGGTGGACCAGAACGATGCCGTGGTGAAGACCCTGGTGCGCTGGGGTGATGGCAAGCGCGCGGCGCAGGTGGATTACCGCATGTCCAACACCGAAGGTGCCTGGAAGGTCACCGACGTGGTGGTGGAGGGGCTGAGCCTGGTGGTGACCTACCGCGGCACCTTTTCCGAGACCATCAACCGCTCGGGCATTGCCGGGTTGATCAACGTGCTGGAAACCAAGAGCCGCGCCATTGCGGGAAGCTGAGCAGCAAACCGAGGAAGAAATGAGTTTCCGTCGAGTTTCAGGGCAGCCGTGATTGAACAAAATTTGAAAAAAGTGGCAGGTTTCGCCATAGCGTCAGCAGCGCTATCAAGCAGCACTGCGGGCTGATCCGGCGCGTGGCCGTGCCGGTGCGGCGTGGCGTCCGGTCAGGGCGCCGTCCATGCCGAAGGCGCCCGGTCCGGCGAAGGTGAGGAATAGGAAAATAAAGCAGTACAGCACCGCCGCCTCGCCCTGGTTGAGCAATGGCAGCAGGGGATTGCCGTGTGGGGCGTGGCCCATGAAGTAGGCGAAGGCCATCTCGCCGCACAGCACGAAGGCCACGGGACGCGTCGCCAGGCCGAGCAGCAGCAACAGGCCTCCAAACAGTTCCAGGACGCCGGACAGCCCGATCAGCGAGAACAACGGGAGCTGGGCGAAATGCTCCTGGTAGGGCAGGTGCAGCACCTTGGCGCTGCCATGCAGCAGGAACAGGTAGGCGGAGACGATGCGCAGCACGGCTTGGGCATACGGGGTCCAGGCTGTGAGGCGGGAGGAGAGGGAGGTCATGGTTGGTGTTCGAAGGCGGGCCTCAGACCCAATGGGCAGATAGACCATTGGAGGCAGGGCGAGTTCCACATAAACCTTTGTATTACTGTGGTTGTGGTTCACCCCAATGACAGCCCGGCTATGTTAGGCTTTTTTGACAAGGCGCCTCCTGCCGGAAGAGCGGGGACCGTCGGGAAATAGGAAGGCAGCTCCCTTAACGAGGTGAGGATGGGAGAAGTGCTGAAAGTCCTGGTGCTAGAGGACATTGCGTCCGACGCAGAGCTTGCCATTGGTGAGTTGCGCCGCAACGGGGTGGCCTGCGACAGCTTGCGGGTCGAAACCGAGCGCGAGTTCCGCGATGCCCTGGCGGAGTTCAAGCCTGATGTCGTCCTCTCCGACTACACGCTGCCGGGTTTCAACGGTCTGCACGCCCTGGACATCCTGCGCACCGAGCAGCCCGAGGTGCCCTTCATCATCGTGTCGGGCACGCTGGACGAGGACAAGGCCATCCAGGCGCTGAAGGGCGGCGCCTCCGATTACGTGCTCAAGGGCAACCCCGCGCGCCTGCCGCAGGCGGTGGAGCGCGCCATGCGCGAATCGCGCGACCGCCGCCAGCAACGCGTGCAGGAACAAAAGATCGCGCGCCTGTCGCGCATCCATGCCGTGCTCTCGGGCATCAACGCCGCGGTCATCCGCATCCGCGACCGCCAGGCGCTGTTCCAGGAGGCGTGCAAGATCGCGGTCGAGGCCGGCCACTTCAAGATGGCCTGGGTGGGCATTCCCGACCCGAGCGGGTCCAAGCTCAAGCCCGTGGCCTGGAGCGGGGAGAACCAGGGCTACCTCGAGGAAGTGGGCAAGACCATCGGCACGATCAGCGACGACGAAGGCATCGGCGGCCAGGCCCTGCGCCAGAAAAGCGTCATCGTCGCCAACGACATCGCCACAGACCACCGCGTAACCTACAAGGAGCAGGCGCTGGCGCACGGTTATCGCTCGCTGATCGCGCTGCCGCTGCTGGTCGAGGGCAAGGCCGTGGCGGTGTTCCTGATCTACGCCGCGGACCCGCACGTTTTCGACCAGGAAGAACTGGTGCTGCTCGGGGAATTGGCCGACGACGTGTCGTTCGCGCTCGCCTACATCGACAAGGAAGAGCGCCTCAACTACCTGGCCTACTACGACGTGCTCACCGGCCTGCCCAACCGCAACCTGCTGGGCGACCGGCTGGCCCAGGCCATATCGCACAGCAAGCGCTACGACAGCATGGCGGCGGTGGCCTTCATCGACCTGGACCGCTTCAAGATCATCAACGACAGCCTGGGCCATACCGCCGGCGACTACCTGCTCAAGGTGGTGGCCGAGCGCTTCGCGGCCTGCCTGCGCGACGGCGACACCGTGGCGCGGCTGGGCGGCGACGAGTTCGTCATGGTGCTGCCGGGACAGAACAGCGTCGAAGCCATCAACCAGGTGATGCAGCGCATCCGCACCAGCATCGCCGAGCCGGTGAAATCCCCCAAGGGGCTGCTCGCCACGAGCTGCAGCATCGGCATCGCGCTGTACCCGCAGGACGGCGAGGACGTGGAGAGCCTGCTCAAGCACGCCGACGCCGCCATGTACCGCGCCAAGGAACTGGGCCGCAACACCTTCCAGTTCTTCACCGGCGAGATGAACGACAAGATCAACGATCGGCTGCTGATGGAAACACGCCTGCGTCATGCCCTGCAGCACGGCGAGTTGCACCTGGACTACCAGCCGCTGGTGGACCAGCGCGCGGGCGGCATCATCGGCGTGGAGGCGCTGGCGCGCTGGGACCATCCCGAAGCGGGCTCGGTCCTGCCTGAGGTGTTTATTCCCCTGGCCGAGGAGACCGATCTCATCCTTGCCATCGGCGAATGGGTGCTCAGGCAGGCCTGCGCGCAGAACAAGGCCTGGCAGGAGGCCGGGCTGCAGCCGGTGCTGGAGTCGGTGAACGTGTCGGCGCGGCAGTTCCGCCAGCTCGACCTGCCGGGGCTGGTGGCGCGCGTGCTGGCCGAGACCGGGCTGGAAGCGCGCTGGCTGAACCTGGAGCTCACCGAAAGCGTCATCATGCAGAACGCCGGCGCCGCCGCCGAGATCATGCGCGAGCTGCGCTCCATGGGCGTGTCTCTGTCCATCGACGACTTCGGCACCGGCTATTCGAGCCTGGCCTACCTCAGGCACTTCCCGGTGAGCCGCCTCAAAATCGACCGCGCCTTCGTCGGCGACATCGCCGCGGGCGGCGGCGACGCGGCTATTGCCCAGGCCGTGGTGTCGCTGGGCCACAGCCTGGGACTGAAGGTGGTGGCCGAGGGCGTGGAAACGGCCGAACAGGCGGCCTTCCTGGTTGCCCGCGACTGCGACGAGGCGCAGGGGTTCTACTATTCGGTGCCGCTGAGCGCGGAGGACTTCGGCCGCGTGCTCAAAGAAGGATTACCCAAGTCATGAACTCGGTGCCCATCATCCAAATAACGGAAAAGCCAAGCTGGCCGTGCAGTAACCGCCCAACTCTTCTGCTGAAAACGTGTACGACGCCCTGGAATTGTTCTTTACCCTGATTGTGAATTGGCGGATGGGTCTTTCTGTGCTGGTTTCCGCCGTTCTCGCCATCGTCCTCACGCAAACCGTCTCCTGGATTACAGGGGGATATGGGCTGCTTATGGTCTTGGTTGGATTTTGCTTTAGCTGGTTTTGGCACGCGTCATCAGAGTCCAAAGTGACGGCAAAGCCGCCCGGAGATGCAGGCGGCGTATAGGCTGCGTCGGCGGCGTAAAGCGTTACGCCGCCGCCTTGTCGAACCTGAGGGTTCCCGACGCATGGCCGTGTCCAGACCAGAGTTGCAGTGCGAGTTGCGGCTGTGTACACTTTCTTACTATGAGTCACACAATTACAATTCGTATTAGCAAAGAGCTTGCCGACTGGCTGGCGCGGCTGTCCGAGAAGACAGGGCTGCCTCAAGGAAGGATTGTCCGCGACCAGTTGGAAAGGGCGCGCGAATCAGACGCGACCCAGCCGTTCATGGATCTGGCTGGAGTCGTGCGCGGGCCAAAGGACCTTTCCCGCCGAAGAGGCTTTTCCAAGTCGTGAAGGGAATTGCCGATACCGGTTTCCTGGTGGCTTTTGTCAATCGCGGTGATGAATATCATGATTGGGCCGTTCAGGTCGCAAGAGGCGTGACGGAACCGCTTCTGACCTGCGAAGCCGTTTTGGCAGAAACCGCATTTCATCTGCAGGACAGCCGATTGGTGTTCGCGTTGCTGGAAAAGCGCTTGATATCCCTGGCATTCGATTGCGGTGAACACTTGGCGCAGCTTGGCGCTCTTGCGGAGCGCTACGCCGACCGGCGGCCGGATTGGGCAGATTTGTGCTTGATCCGCATGAGCGAGTTGCATCCGCGGCACAGCGTAATCACTGTGGATCGCGCTGACTTCCGTGTTTATCGGCGCAACAAGCGCGAAGCCATTCCGCTCGTAACGCCGCCAGGCAGTTGAAGCGATTGCGATGATTTTCGCTTTGGAAACTGAGGAGCAATCGCTTCACGTGTTTCCCGACCAGGCCACGGCGACTGCCCATTGCGAAAGGCATTGATGTAGAAGCCGCTGTCTGGCTATTTTGGGACGAAGCGGGTCAGTCGCTCAAGCCGGAATTTGCAGTTCCAAACAAGCGAGGGTTTTTCTCTGTCCGCAACGGGACATACTGCTTGGTTACCCAAACCGGGCTTCCCGTAAGCAGCGCGAAAGGCGGCAGCGGCGGGCCGGATGTTGAGGTACATTCCGTAGTCCGTGCAACCCGTTGGCTCCACTTGATCCCGCTGCTTCGATTCCTGACGCTGTGCGTCGCGTTGTTCGCCGTCGCGGCATCCGCGCAAGAGCGTGGCGGAGCATCCCGCCGGGACATTGCCGCCGAGGCCGTTTCCGAAAATGCCCGCATCGTGCTGGAGCGGGCGCGCCCGTCCATCGTCCAGATCCGCGGATTTTTCGGCACCAACACCGCCCAGGCCTTTCATGGCACCGGCTTCGCAGTGGCACGCGGCGGCATCCTGCTCACCAACTACCATGTCACGGCCGAGCAGGTCATGTACCCGGAGAAATACCGGCTCGAATATCGCACGCCCGAGGGCAAGACCGGCGGCATCACGGTGCTGGCGGTGGACGTGCGGCACGACCTCGCGGTGGTGCGGGCGCAGGGCTTCGACGCGCCGTCGCTGGCGCTGAATCCGCGCGTGCCGGACAAGGGCACGCGCGCCTATTCCATCGGCTTTCCCCTGGACGTCGGCCTCACCATCACCGAGGGCGTGTCCAACGGCCGGGTGGAGGACAGCTTCGAGCCGCGCATTCACTACTCGGGCGCCATCAACGGCGGCATGTCGGGCGGGCCGGCCTTCAACGCGGCGGGGCAGGTGATCGGGGTCAACGTCTCGGGCTACCGCTTCGAGCAACTGGTGAGCTTCCTGGTGCCGGCGTCCCACGCCAGCGCGCTGATCGAGCGGGCGCTGGCGCAAAAGGCGGCGCCCGCCGCGGCGCAGATCCGCCAGCAGGTGCTGGAGCAACTCCACGCGCACGCCGACGCGCTGGTGAAGGCGTTGACGCCGT
>Ga0068858_100002539_pt1 | contig 18403 bp, 14 predicted proteins | sample KBSSwiS12_FD_66589 | JGI IMG/M metagenome (GOLD analysis project Ga0068858, IMG submission 66589) | Switchgrass rhizosphere microbial communities from Kellogg Biological Station, Michigan, USA - KBS Switchgrass S1-2 | ecosystem: Host-associated > Plants > Roots > Rhizosphere > Soil ...
CAGCTTTCGCGGATTGCGAACTTCGATGACTTTGATCCGCTGCGCGAAGAGCCGGAAATAGAGTTGGTATTCGTGCCGCCGGGGCGGCCGTTGCCCCGGGATACCGCGCTCATTGTGATTCCGGGGACCAAGTCGACGATTGCCGACATGGAGTTTGTGCGCAGTCAGGGGTGGGACGTGGATATCCTCTCACATGTGCGCCATGGCGGACGCGTGTTGGGAATTTGCGGGGGGTATCAGATGCTGGGGCGCAGTATCAGCGACCCCGATGGGATCGAGGGCCCACCGCGCACCGTGCCGGGGCTCGGGTTGCTGGATGTTGAGACGGTGATGACGGGGGATAAGACCTTGCGGGAGGTGGCAGGGGTATTGGTTGCGGCTGCCAAGCGGGCCGCATTTGCGGGTTACGAGATGCATGTTGGACACACTACGGGACCGGGCGCGGCGCGGTCGTTTCTGCGGTTCAACGATGGGACGGCTGATGGCTCCGTGTCTGCCGATGGGCGCATTGCCGGCTGTTATGTGCACGGCCTGTTCGGCGTGACCGAAGCGCGCGCTGCCTTGGTGGTGGCCATCGGAGCTGCCCCGAGTCTGGAAGACCACAATACGCGCGTCGATGCCGCCTTGGACGACATCGCTGCCGAGTTGGCGCAGTGCCTCGACATTGCCGCTCTGGCCGCCATTGCGGGGCTGAAGGCCTAGCCTGTCGCCCACGAGTCCCTTTGCCTCCCTCACTTCATCGGGCGGCTAAAATGTCCCGGCCAGAGCTAAAATATCATGTAAAACAGAAAGTTACAGAATTCAGACTGGGCTGCAGCCGGGCTTTATTGAGAGTGTTATAACGGTTATAATCAAGCCCATGAAGACGACTGTTCGGCGTATTGGAAATTCTCTGGGTGTCCTGCTTCCAAAGTCTCTGCTGGAGAGCTGGGGCATTGGGGAAGGAGATCATCTCGAAGTGTCTGCGCAAGGGGTTCGTCCACTTCGTAGGCATGGTTCAGCTCAACAGCGCTTGGACGAACGAAAGCGCCGGTTGGCGGTAGCGGTGGTACGGGAGTTTCCAACTCGGCAGATCCGGGCGCAGGGTCTTGCGAATTTGCATCGTTGGAGGAAACAAGGGACTTGGGTACCTGCTTACGATGAATGGCAGCACATCCTCGAGAATTCGTCCGATGGGGCGTTGTTCGCCGCGATGTTAGGCCGGGATGAGGAGTCAAATCGACTGCGCCAGTCGATGCCGTTCGTAGGTTTGTTGTCTCGGGACCAGGTCGAGGAAATCTATGAAGAAACGGGAAGTTGACCATGTGCTGCGCGCGGCTGGCCGGATTACCCGCGAAACTCAGTTCATCATCGTAGGGAGTCAGGCTCTACACGGAAAGTATCCTGACCTGGCGGATGAGATCGAGCGCTCGGCGGAGGTGGATCTGTTTGCGAAAGACCACCCGGAAAAAACCGATAGTCTGAATGCGATCGGTGTCTTCTCCTCGTTTCACGAGTCTTATGGTTATTACGCCGATCCTGTCGATGAGGAGACAGCGACACTGCCGCAAGGTTGGCGTGGCCGGTTGGTAAATCTGCCGCCGGGTGATACAGAAGGCGTGCGCGGTCTCTGTCTGGATCCGCATGATCTGGCGATCGCGAAATATGTTGCTGCCCGGCCCAAGGATGTCCAATTCAATCGGCAGTTGGTGGCGCGCAAGCTTTTGGACCGGCAAAGACTCTTGCATTTGCTGGCGGCGACTCCTGTTGATGAGAGTACGCGGTCACGTATCGAGCAAGCTATCACGGCCGATTTCGGCGAAAAGTGAACGCCGCAGCCGCGGTAGCAGAGGATGAGACTTCAGGGCTGATCGCCTACACCAACTTGTGCGTCTTGAGATACTTCTCAACGTCGCTGTAGCTGGCGTCGGCGCCGGCATACTTCACCAGGTTTCGTGCTGTCCGTAGCCAGTCCAATGTCGTTGGCTGCATTTCTTTAGCTGCGCGCACCAGGTCTTCCTGGCGGATGGACCGTTCAGAGCTGTTGGAGACGTACTCTTCCAGGACGTAGTCCTTGGCAAGCTCCACCACGCCCTCGATGTCCGCGCCGGAGAAGTGAGCCGTCGCAGCGCCGATGGCGCGGCTGTCGATGTTCTCGTGCGGGACGCCCGCTAGTTTGAGCTCCACGATACGCGACCGTGCTTCGGCGTCCGGCGGTGGAACGAATACGCTTCTGCTGAAACGCCCGGGGCGCTTCATTGCTGAATCGACATCCCATGGCATGTTGGTTGCCGCGAGAATCAGCACGCCCTGATTGTCGGCGCCAAAGCCATCGAGCTGTGCCAGAAACTCGTTCACAACCTGACGGGTATGTTCGGATTGCGCCTTGGAGCGCGAGTACGCCAGGGCGTCGATCTCGTCGAAAAACAAAACGCACGGTTTGCTGTGTCGCGCCTTGTCGAACAGGCTGGCCAGGTTGCGCTCACTTTCGCCGATCCACATGCTGAGTACGTCGGCGATACCGATTGACATGAACTCAGCCTGGCACTCTGTCGCTACCGCGCGCGCAATCATCGTCTTGCCGCACCCTGGTGGCCCATACAACAGTACACCGCCGCCCGCCTGCTTCTTGAATTTCGCGAAGATCCCAGGCTTCAGGAACGGCTCGATGATCTGGAGCCGCACGGTCCGTTTGAGGTCTTCGAGCCCTGCGATGTCTGCAAACCCGATCCGCTCACGGCCCTGCGGTGGCGCGAAGTTGACCACCTTCTCGGATCGCCCCCCCTGCACGATCGTAAAACGGGCAGGAGAGGCGGGCTTGGCTTTTTCCAGCCGGGCTTCGAGGGTAGGGTCTGACACGAAGCCAGGCGTATTGCGCGCGGATGCGTAGCGTTGCAGAGCTTCGCTGTCACGTCCCATGCGCAGGAGCGCAAGGGCCGCGCCGACCTGTGCCGCGGCATTGGCTGACGACTGCGAGTTGAGCAACTCAAACTGGACGAGCGCGGCTTCCGGATCGCCGTCGTCCAGCAGCACTCGTGCATACTCGATTCGCAGCTCGGCCTTGAATGGATTGGACAACAGCTCGCGTTCGAGGTCTTCGCGTAAACGGGACATTTTTGTTGAATCTCAGATGAGTCTTCGCAGGATTCCCGGCCAGGTCCAGCTGTAAACCACGTAAGCCAGCCAGACAAAGGCAATGACGGATGCCAGGTCCGTTGTCAGGGAGCTCTTGGCCGCGTGAACGATGCCAATCCCTAATACTGTAACGACGCCGGCACCTCCCCAGCCCCAGCGTTGCATCGGATACAGCGGCAGGAGACTCCAGTGCGTCTGGAGTTTCAACTCCTTGACCAGGGTCAGATAGTGCGGGGAATCCGGGCGCATGGCCAGCAGCTGCTGCGCAACCCGCAGGGCACTGCGGTTATCTCCCCGCTGACTCAATGCGACAACGAGGGTCAGGAGGGTCTGAACCCGCTCCGGATACTCGCTCAGCAGCCGCTGCAGGTGTTCATTCTCAGAGTCGCTCGAGTGACCCTGGATAATGTGGATCAATGCCGCGATATACAGGCATTTGGGGTGATTGGGCTCGAGGCGCAAACCTTCCTGCATCAGGCGCTGCGCCTTGTCGAGATGCAGCGTCTGCATCATCAGCTCGGCGTAGGATGCATAAAGATCCGCGTCCTCGGGATGATCCCGCAGCAACTCGATCCAGACTGTTTCGGCCTGTGCAAACTGTTTTCGCGCTTCATGCAATTCGGCGCGCAGGGTCCGGCCGCCATAATGCTCCGGATCCTGCAGCAACACCGAGCTCACGGTCTTCTCGGCGTCATCCAACTTCCCTTCCGAATAATCGATGAATGCGATCAGGTACAACACCTTCGGGTTGTCGGGATAGCTTTGCGCCGCGGTGGCGAGCAGTTGACGCGCCTGTGGGAAACGGCGCCGGTCAATGAGCGCGTGCGCCTGTTGTAACAGTGCCCCCAGGGTTGGTCCGCTATCGTCGGGAGTGCTCATACCGGAAACACCTGGCCAATGGCCAGTTCAGCCAGGACGCCGAGACAAATGGCGCCAAGGCCCACCAGCAGACCGTTCGGCGGCGTGATGCCCAACACTGACATACTTTTGAAGTAGGTTCGGTGAAATGCGTACGCGATTGCGAAGAAGATGAGATTGATCACGCGGGCGCCGTAGATGGCGCTCCCATGGCCGACGATCGCGTCCAGCCACGACCAGCCGTGGTGGGTCGACAGCCAGGCCAACCCGAAGCACAGTGCGACAGCGATGAGTCCCAGCGGCCAGTCAGTAGCCAGGCGACGGAGCCGGTACGCGTTGGTCAGCGCTACGGCCGCGCCGGCGATGGGTCCCCCGAAGAAAGAGGTCAGAAATAAGGTCCGGGCGGAATAGATGGCGGCGGACGGATTGTGGTCGGCGCTGAGTGAGGGCCTGAGCAAGTCGTTGTTGTGATCCATGATTTGCGTCAGGGGGGCGTTCGGGTCGGCTGCATTGTGGCACAGGGGGCGGTGGTGGTCTTGCCTCGAGCTAGCTTGCGGGCGGTTTATGTACAGGCGGCATCTCGTTTGACTCCCGGGCAGCCTCCTGTCGTAACCACGAGAGGAAATGGGCGATGCTGGCAGTTGGCCGACGATGAGTCGGGTAGACGGCGTAGTAGCCATAACGCGCCTTCACCGCAGGGCCGGCTAGTCGGACCAACCTGCCGTCGCGAATATATGGTTCTACAATACGCGACCGCGCGAGTATGGCTCCGTAGCCCAGTACGGCCGCCTGCATGGCGTCCGTTGAGTCCGTAAAGCTGTGCATCTCCGGTAGACGCACACCTCTCACACCTGCTGAGCGAAACCATTCACGCCATCCCTGATGCGCAAGGTCTGTCACCATCGGGAGGTTTGCAACGTGGGCTGCCTCTGTGACCGTGTCCAACCCCGTCATTGTTGGTGAGGCTGCCGGGAAGAGGTACTCGTCCATGATGTGATCGGCCGTCAGTCCCGGCCAGGAGCCCGCGCCATGGCGGATAGCCAGATCCGGGCCCGTGTGATCGAAACGAGTGATTGCGATGCCCGTCTCGAAGCTCAGTCTGATGCGGGGATAGGCAGCAACGAAGCGGGAGAGGCGCGGCAGCAGCCAGCAATAGGTCAGGGAGTGGAGGGCGGCTACACGTACTCGAGTGGCCTGTCTGGCGTCACTGTTTAGCGCAACTGCTGCGGCATCCAGATCGGACAGTGCGACGTTTGCAGCGTCCGCGAGCGAGCGACCTTCATCCGTAAGCGCCACGCCTCGCGCATGCCGCTGGAAGAGCTTTACGCCCAGAGTCGATTCGAGCCCACGCACGTGGTGGCTCACCGCGCTGGCGGTGAGGCCGAGCTCCTCGGCGGCATTCGCAAAGTTCTGGTGGCGGGCAGCCACCGCGAAGACACCGAATGCGGGCAGAGAGGTGGGTCGCAGAGTCATGCGGGTTCAAAGCCCGGTGCAGGGGCAGACCTGAGCCAAATTTGTGGCTGGCAGTCATCGTACGCTCTTGCTCGAAGCTTAGGAACACGGAAAATCAGGACCCATCTTCCTCGACCCTCAAACGAGCTTCATCATGTCCACTGCGCAATCGGCGGCAGTTTCATTGGCGGGTACTGGCGAGCCCACGACGGCCAATGCATGGCTCACACCCGTTGAATTGATGCTGCTGGGCGCTATCTGGGGCGCTTCCTTCCTGTTCCAACGGGTGGCGGCCAAGGACTTTGGTGCCTTCCCTCTGGTGGAAGTGCGGCTGTTTCTGGGCTCTTTGGTACTGATGCCGTTTCTATGGCGCGCGCGCCGCCAGTTTAATTTGCGTCTGTGGTTGCGGCTCGCGGGTATCGGAATCATCAACTCCGCGATCCCCTTTGTATTGTTTGCGTGGGCTGCTCAACGTGCACCGGCAGGTATCGGCGCAATAGCTAACGCCACCGCGGTCATGTTCACCGCCCTCGTTGCCCTGATTTTCTTCGGCGAGTCGATTACTACCCGGCGCGCGATGGGATTGGTTGCCGGGTTTGTCGGCGTTGCCGTGCTGGCGAGCGGGAAAACCAATGGGGTCAGCGTGTGGCCGGCGGCGCTCGCGGGAACGCTTGCGTCCGTGCTGTATGGATTCGGCGGGAATCTGATCAAGCGCCAACTGGTTGGTTTGCCGGCTGCGGCAGTTGCAGCTGCAACGTTGTTCTGCGCGTCCGTATTCAACACTCCGCTGGCATTGGCCACTTGGCCGTCGGCGGCCATTCCGCCGCTGTCATGGTTGTGTGGGGTCCTGCTCGGCGTGGTGTGCACTGGCATCGCCTTCGCTCTTTACTACCGGTTGATCAACCGCATTGGGGCTCCGCGCGCTTCGACCGTCACATACCTGGTGCCCTTGTTTGGCGTGCTGTGGGCGTACATTGCGCTGGGCGAACCGCTGACTCCGACCATGGCTGTGGCGGGAGCGCTGATTCTGGGTGGCGTGGCGCTGAACCAGCAGTGGGGGAGCCTGCGCAAGCCGCCCCCGGAGGCGGCCAGGTAAAAGCCAGAGCCAGGCTGGAGCGGGTGCTCGTTTTGGTAATATAGACTTGACCAAACCGACCTGATTGATAAACTCTTTGTTATGCCAAAGAGTCCGCAGGCCTTACAGGTACTTCCACCCGCGGCGACCCAGGCCCTGCGGGCCTTGGGCGAGAATCTCGCCATAGCGCGGGTGCGCCGCCACGAATCCCAGCGAGCCTGGGCCAAGCGGCTGGGGGTATCGGTTCCCACCTTGATTCGCCTCGAGCGCGGTGACCCGGGCGTCGGCGCGGGCATCTACGCCACAGCGCTCTGGCTCATGGGGCGCGTGAGTGCTCTGCCCGATCTCGCAGCACCTGGGGATGATCGCGGGGCGCTGGAGTCTGACGTACGGGACGCCGTGCAGCGGCGCGCAGTGAGATCAGCTGCGTCTGCTGAGGCTCGCCTGGGCCGCGCGAGGGCGCCGAGTCAAAGCACGGTCGGCGCCAAGGCAACTGCGGAGCCGCGGCCGGGCGCAGCCACCCAGCGCAAGGCGGACAAATGAGCCGGCCGGGTGCTGCAATCAACTACCAGCCCACGGACACTCTCCACTTGTGGTACCTGGCGCAACCCACGCGTCCACTTCTCATCGGCAGCATCAACCTCGTTCGCTCCACACAGGGTGTATCGCTGAGTTACGCGGACGATTGGCTCCAGAGTGGATTTCCGTTGAGTGAGGACCTTCCTCTCATTCGACAGGAGTTTATGCCGACCGAGCGGGGCACTGCCGCGGGTTCGGTGGATGACGCAAGGCCTGACCGATGGGGCGAGCGCGTCATTCGCTTCATCGACAAGCCCAGGCGCCTGTCACTGTTGGAATACCTGTTCTTCGCCGGCGATGATCGGTTTGGAGCGTTGGGTGTATCAACTTCTCCAACAGAATACCTGCCGCGGCGCCTGGGCCCTCTGCCCGCGCTGGCGGATGCCGATGAGATTCAAGAGCTCATTCGGAAGGTGCAGAATAACGAGGTTGTCCCGCAGGCGCAGGAGCGGCTGATTTCCCCGGGGGCGACCATGGGCGGCGCTCGGCCCAAGGCACTCGTCAACATCGGTGGCGAGCAGTGGGTGATCAAGTTTGCGGATGGTGATCCCGCCGATACGCCATTGATTGAACATGCCTCCATGACCCTGGCGCGCAAGGCTGCAATTCGTGTCGCGGAAACTCAGCCGGTGCGCCTGATTCACGGCCATGCCGTGGCGATAAAGCGCTTTGACCGTGCCGGTGGGCGGCGTTTGCACAGTCTGTCGGCGCGTGTGGCGTTGCAGGCCGCCGCAGAAGGGTTTGGTTATCCGGAGTTGGCGCAACTCCTGCGGCGCAAGGGTGTTGTCGATGGTGATCTGTATGTTGAGCATATGCGGGAGTTGTTTCGCCGCATGGTGTTCAACATCCTGATCGACAATACCGATGATCACGAGAAGAACCATGCGCTGCTCGTGACTGACTCGCAGCAGTATGAGCTGTCACCGGCCTACGATGTGTTGCCTTCGGGGCAGGCGCTGGGGTTCCAACAGATGCGCGTGGGTGATCGGGAAGCTGATTCCACTCTGGACAACGCATTGTCGATGTCCCGGATGTTTTCGCTGACGAAGGACCAGGCAGTCAACGAAGTCCGCGCAGTGGCCGGCGTCGTTGCTGGTTGGAAGGAGCATTTCGCTCAATGTGGCGTGGCTGCGGGCGACATTGACCTCTATGCCGAGCACATTGATCGCCCCTTCCTCAAAGAGCAGCGGGACGCGGTCAACCGGTGAACGGCGTCGACGTATAAAGTATATTCGCTCACCTTCTATTTGGTGCGGGGTCGGGTACACATGGTAGGGAAGACCTTTGCGGCATCTGTCTGGTGCGGCATGGCGGTGGCAGGGCTGGCGATCACCCTTTCGGGTTGCCAGGGGCAGAAAGAGGACGCGAATTCCCGCTTCGAGGCCCTGTACACCACTGAGTGGAAGTGGCGCCAGGAGCAGTTTGCGGACGACGAGGACTCCCGTAAGCCGCTTTCAAATCATCTGCCGAAGGTAGACCCTGCCGCCCAGGAAGCCCGTCTGAAGTATTGGGAGGACGTGCTGACAAAGCTCGACGCCATCCCCCGGGCGCGGCTGTCAGCCGAGCACCAGGTCGACTACGACATCTATCGGCCGCAGATCCAGGTGTTGATTGCCAATCAGCGGTTCCGCGACTACGAGATGCCGGCCAATTCCGACACCACGTTCTGGACGGATCTCGGCTACACCGCGCGGCGTCCATTTCGCACCCTGCAGGACTACAGGAACTGGCTGGCGCAGATGAAGGATATTCCGCGCTACTTCCACGAACAGATGGATGAGATGCGCGCGGGAATGAAGCGCGGCTTCACGCCCCCGAAGGTGACGATGGAAGGCCGTGACGGGTCGATTACCGCCGTCACGGAAGCGAAGCCTGAGGAAAGTTTGTTTTACACGCCGTTCCAGGACATGCCGGGCATCGCTGCCACGGAGCAGGCGGACCTGCGGGCGCAGGCGGTCACGATCATTCGTGACACCGTGCAGCCTGCGTATGTTGACCTGTTGAAGTTCATGCGGGAGGAGTATGTCCCGGGGTGCCGCACGACGCTGGCGGCGCAGGACCTCCCGGATGGCTCCAACTTCTATGCGGCCAAGATTCGCGAGTTCACGACTCTGGACATGGGCCCGGCGCAGATTCACTCGCTCGGTGAGTCGGAGGTGAACCGGCTGCACAACGAGATGTTGGCGGTAATGAAGGAGAGCGGATTCAAGGGCGATTTTTCGGCGTTTCAGAAGTTCCTGCGGACGGATCCGCAGTTCTATGCGAAGACGCCGGACGAGTTGTTGATGCGGGCATCGTGGATTGCCAAGAAGTTTGATGGCAAGGCGTCGCAGTTTTTTGGCTATCTGCCGCGGGCGCGCTTTGCGATCAAGCCGGTACCGGATGACCTGGCGCCGTTTTATACCGCGGGACGCGGTGGGCCGGGGGTGTACCTGCTCAATACCTACAACTTGCCGTCGCGGCCGCTGTACAACCTGACTGCGCTCACGTTACATGAGTCGGCACCTGGGCACGCTTTCCAGATGCCGATCGCGATGGAGCACACGAACCAGCCGGAGTTCCGGCAACACACTTATATCTCCGCGTTCGGGGAGGGCTGGGCGCTGTACTGCGAGCTGCTGGGGGTCGAGATGGGGATGTATGACACCCCCTATGACAGGTTTGGGATGTTGGGGTATCAGATCTGGCGGGCTGCGCGGCTCGTTGTTGATACCGGGGTGCATTCGCAGGGATGGACTCGGGAGAAGGCTATTGCTTACCTCCATGATTACACGGCGCTGCCGGATCATGAGATCGAGACCGAGGTTGACCGGTATATCGCCTGGCCGGGGCAGGCGTTGTCGTATTACCTCGGTGAGCGGGAGATGATTGCCTTGCGTGCCAAGGCTGAGAAGGCGTTAGGCGCCAACTTCAACATCCGGGCGTTTCATGACACGGTGTTGGAGTTGGGGTCGGTGCCTATCCCGGTGTTGCGGGCGCGGATTGACGAGTTTATTGCTGATGGAGGGAAGGGGCCTTATCCGAGCATGGAATAGGGCCGCATGGGGCACGCGCGCACGGGGCGGCCGTGGCCCGGGGCGGCGCTCCGGCCCGGCGAGCGCGCGGGTAAATGTTCGCGTCTACTAGAGCGACAGCTCGCCGCGACGGATGGCCTCGGCTACGGCTTCGGCGCGGGTGGCGGCGTTTAGTTTGTCGAATACAGCCGCCAGGTGGAATTTCACCGTGTTGGCGGAGACGGAAAGGGCGCGGGCAATGCCCTTGTTCGATGTGCCGCTGGCCACCAGGCCGAGGATCTGGCGCTCGCGGGAGGTCAGGGGGCGGCCTTTGCGGGGCGCATGCGTCAGGGCGTCGGCCGCGGGGCCCGTCGGAGTTGCCCCACGCGATGGTGGTGGCCCATGGGACGATTCCGGCCCGGACACCGCGGAGTTACTCGCGGAAGGCGAGGGGGAGGTGCCGAAGCGGTCGCGGTTAGCTGATAACAGCAGGGCGCGGGCGCTGGGTTCCAACACGATCAGGCCGGCGTCGACGGCAGCGAGGGCGGCTGCGAGGGATGAGGCTGGGATGTCGGATTGAAGGGCTGCCCGGGCGCCCATGGCGAGCGCTTCGCCTTCAGCTTCGAGGGCGCTCGATTCCAATAGAACCAGAGGGAGCGCGCCGGCATTGACCGCGACGCGCAGGAACGCTTGTGGGTCTGGCCAGGTGCCCCCAACGATAACCAGGGTTTGCTTTGTCTCGCGCAGGAGATCTGCCAGCGCCGCTGGGAGCTCGGCGACCTCGAGGTCGTCATAGCCCGCCGCCAGCAGTCGTTCCCGGACGCGATTGCGGAATGGCTCGTCGGCGGTAGCAAGAATTGCACTCACGGCACGACCGTGGGGGCGACCCGTCGGTTCCGCAAGGGGCTTCACCTTGGGCGGCCCCCGCAGGCACTCGGACGGTTGGTCGCGGGGCGGCGAACGGATGGGCAACGCGAGTGACGGTTGGGCCGGGATGGTGGCATCGCCTATGGCGGGCGCCGTCAAAGGCCAGCCAGGCGGGCGCGGGAAATGCCGGCGGTCGGTCGACCGTAGGAAATCAATGGCGGGGGCGCTCGCCGATTTGGACGCTTACGGTGAGTGGCTTGCCGCCGCGGAGTACTTCCAGGGTGATGGTTTGGCCCGGCGTGGCGCTGGCAATTCGACGGGCCATGTCGTTCACGCTTTCGGCGGCATGGCCGTCCAGCGTCAACAGAAGGTCACCGAGTTCGATGTGGGCATTCTCCGCGGGGGAGCCGGCGTCGACTCCGCCGACGGCGGCGATGGTGCGCGTTTTGCGGCCCAGCCGGGAGCGGGCGTCGTCGTCCAGCCAGAGAGGTTGAAGGCGGATGCCGATGTAAGGTTTGGGCAGATGGCCGAACTGGTCGACTTTGGCCACGACCGTTTCAATCGTCGCGGTGGGGATGCCGAGAACGCGGTGGTAGGGACCGGGGACGGCCATAGCGACAATGTTGCCGCTGGTGTCGATGACGGCGGCGCCTTCGAAGGAGGGATCGAAGCCGACAGCCAACTCGATGCGCTGATCGATTTTGCCGCCGCGGCGGGAGCTCCATGCGGGGCCGGCAAGTTGGATGGTGCCCCAGATCGCCGTGGGGCCGCGGAGGGTCCGGCCAACGACAGCGATGGTTTCACCAACGCGCAACAGCGAAGGCGCTGGTCGCGGGGTGCCGGAAGTGGCAGCGAGGTTGGAGCCGGTGCTGCCACCGCCGACACCAGCGTTGGGTGTGGCACCTGGCGAGCCCTCGCGCCGCGCCGGGTTGCCGTTCGTGGCGTCGGCCGTTGTGTTGGCGGAGTTGGAATTGACTCGCAGGAGCGCGATGTCGGTTGTCAGGTCCGTGGCGATCACCTGGGCTTCGAGGTCGTCGGCGTCCAGGCGGATACCGACTCGTTCGGCGCCGCCGATGGCTTCGGCGGCGGTGACGATCAGGTCATCCCGCCAGCGGATGCCTGAGAGGACGCGGCGACGGCCGAGGACGATGGCAGCAGCCTTCGACACCGCGTTTTGCACGAGCGCTGCGCGCTCGTCCGAGTATTGCTTCAACAGAGAATTCGTTGCCATTTGCCTGTTCCGCCAGGAGGTCCGTGTTGCGGCCAGATTGGCCTCTCGACCTCGTCGACGGCACCACCCGAATGGGTAAAACGGGGGGCGGGCTGAATGGGCGGGCAGTTGCGGCACCGGGTGCGGTGCCGCGGCAGGAGAAGACGGGACCCGGGCGCGGCTGTGGGAGAGGTGCCGCGCCCGAGTCCCTCAGGTCAGGCTCAGAAGTAGCGCTTGACCGTGACCATCCACTCACGCGGAGCGCCAGGCTGGCCTTCCGTTACGTTCGTGGGAGTAGCACCGACCACCTTGTTGATGTAGTAGAAGTGATCGGTGAGGTTGGTGACAGCCATCGCCGTTTCCCAGTCCTGCGACATGGATTTCCACGTGATACGGGCGTTGGCCAGAGTGCGTCCACCGACCAGTCCCAGCGCGTTGTTGTTGATGTCGGTGTAGAAGCTCGACTGGTAGTTCGCATCGATGCGCGGCGTGATGCTTCCCGCGGTGCCGAGCGGCAGCACATACTGCATTCCCACGTTGAACTGGCGATCCGGAGCGTACGGCTCCTTCGTATTGAGGTCGACGTTGAGGACCTGTACGTTGGTCTTGTTGATCTGCGTGAAGTTGAACTTCAGGTAGCTGGCCGACGCATCGAGCTGCAAGCCGCCAAACGGGCGGGCTTCCAACTCGATCTCCGCGCCTTTGATGTGCGCGGTGCCGATGTTGACGGGGGTCGAGTTGTTGAACTGGACGTTGTTGATCACGACCGGCAGCGTGTTGACGAACACGATGTTCTCGTACTGGTTGTAGAAACCAGCCGCGTTCACACGGAAATGGTGATCGAGGAAGTCGGTCTTGAAGCCGATTTCGCTGGCGCGCACGGTTTCAGTTCCGAATTTCACGGCTTCCTGGGAAATAAACGGTCGCGGATTGACGCCACCACCCCGGAACCCGGTTGACCACTGCGCGTAGGTCATGAAGTTCTCGGTCCACTGATACTCGACGCCGGCACGGTAGTCCGTGTGACTGCCTTCGTAGTGTCCGGTCGTGTTGTTCAACGCACCGACCGGGTTATAGCTCGGCTGGGTCGGATCGTAAGGATTGAGACGCTGGAATGTGTAGTCCTTCTGTTCCCGTGTGTAGCGGATACCGGCGATGAGGCTCAACGCGTCGGTGAGCCGGTACACAGCGTGTCCGAAGCCCGATTTGCTCTTCGATGGAATCGGGTCGCTGCCGGTGAACAGCGTTTCGGCGGAGCCTACGAGGGGGGGCTTCGTCGGGTCGGCGTTGGGTGTGATCGAGACGGCGCCCGGATTCAACATCTTCAAGCCGCCGAAATAGGCGAGCTGGTCATAGTAGTAACCGCCCACCGTCCAATCGAGCTTCCCGAAGGAAGTGCCGTTCAGGCGGAGCTCCTCGGTAAACTGCCGCTGTGACCAGGTGTCATTCAGCAACTGCACGGGAATCGGGGAGCCGCCTACTTCGATGGAGTACTCGCCGGTATAGCGACGCAGACCGGTGATCGAGGTCAGGGTGTAGTCTTCCGCCAGCTTCCAGGAGAAGTTGTTGGTCAGGCCCCAGGCATCAATCGGGTCGGTCGTCGGCAGAGAAACGGCGCCGTGAGTGCCGACGCCCGGCTTGCCGGCCAGTGAGGCGACCGGCGGGTCTGTAAAGCCGGGCTGCATGAACGTGGCGTAAGTCGTGTAGTCATGCGCGCCGGTGATGAATTGCGCGCCGCCACCGGGAACCAGGAAGGGGCCCGTGGCCGATCCGAGGTGCTGTGTGTTGCTCGATGAAATCAGCTTCAATGCAGGCACTTCCGAGCGGTCGCGCGTGTAGTCGCCGCTGAAATTGTCTTCGATGCTGTCAGAAGCGATCCAGCGCAGCGCTACCCGAATGGCATTCACATCCTCGCCGCCTTCCGTGCCGAGCCGGCAGTTGGTCAGAACGGGGATCTGGGTCGAGGCCGCATTGGCCGCGCTCGGGTGTACGCACGCGTAATCGAGACGCTTCATGTAACCGTCGACCTGCTTGGACGCGCCCGAGACACGCGCATAGAGGGTGTCTGGAAGCAGGGTGAAGTTACCGCCGGCACGCAGCTCAACGCGGTTGAACTTGCCGTACGTGGCTTCCACGTAACCGTCGGTCTGGTCGTTGGGCTTCTTTGAGAACAGCTTCAGCGAGCCGCCCAATGAGTTCTTGCCGGCCAGGGTTCCCTGCGGACCGCGCAGCACTTCCACGCGTTCGAGGTCGGTGAGGTCGAGGTCGGTACCCAGCAGCAGGCCGCGATACACGTCATCAACATACAACCCGACACCAGGCTCCAGGCCGGGGTGACCGTCGCTCTGACCCACGCCGCGGACAAACAACTGGGCCGAGGGGCCATTGGTGTTCGTTCCCTTGGTGACCGTCAGGTTGGGGGCCAGGCCGTTGAGGTCCGTGACGCTCCCGAGGGTGCGCTGCTCGAGCTGTGAGCCCGTGACCGCGGTAATTGCGACGGGCGTGGATTGCAGGCCCTGCTCGCGGAACTGGGCGGTAACGACGATTTCCTCCAGCAACTGGACGTCGTCAGCCTTGGCGGGTTCTTCGCTCCATGCGGCCGTTGAGCCGGCACTCAGTGCGAGTCCAACCGTGACCGCACCAATGTGTGCGGACCGCAGCGATCGCTTGACGAACGCATCTACCGCGACGGATTTGTCATCCGGCCGAATGAGCTTCTTCATGAATCAGTCCTTGTCCTTTACGGTTTGAGGGGCACGGACGGGAGCGACCAAGCAACCGTTGCCGAGCCTGTGACTAACGAGTGTTGTCACACTGCGCGGGACGCAGCGCGGCGAAGACTACGCCGCAATCAAACCTCTGTGTTTGGTGAGAGCGTCACGCGACTTTGGTGAGAGCGCCAACCCGCCAACGACGAGACGCTCTCGACAAAATCAACTTGCGGTTGTGGTGTGGATCATACAGGTGGGTCGGATGTTGTAATGGATCTGATACAAACAACGCGACCTTGGTCGACCGACGTTAGTCGTTCAAACTCAGTACCGCCCGGCGCGCCTCGCGGGCTGACACCCCAAAACGCTCGCGGAAGGCCTGGCTGAAGTGAGTGAAATTCTTGAAGCCCCAGGAGTGGGCGATTTCGGCAATGCTCTGGCGTGACTGGGCCGGATCGAGCAGATCGCGGCGGCAGCGATCCAGGCGCTGATGCCAGATGAGATCGTGAATGGAGCTGCTGGAGGTGCTGACCGCGCGATGGAGGCTGCGCTTCGAGGAATTCAGGTGTTTGGCAATACTATCGAGTGAGAGATGCGGATCGCGCAGGTGGTCCGCGACGTAGGCGCGGATGCGGTCTGCGAGGGTGCCGCGCGCGGGTTCCTGGCTGCGCCGTCCCATCTTCTCGTGGATGGCCAGGTTGATGATCTGTGTAATCGTTTTCGCGAGCACATCGGCGCGCTCGGCATTGATGGAGGCCAGCTCCTCGACCAGCCAACCAGCGATTCCAAACACGAGCCTGCCGACGCCGGCCGTGCCCGAAAACGACCGGGAGGTGAACTCTTCGAGGTCGATGTAATCGTCCAGACAGTCGTGCGGAATGAGCAACACGAGCCGTTGTGAGGTACCAGGGCTCGTCAGCGTATAGGGCAAAGTCGAATCGCACATGCACCAGTGGCCTGGTGCGAGGCGTACAGTGCGTTCCTGTTGTTCGATTACGCTCTTACCGGTGATCTGCAGAACGATCGCGGCCGCGGGAGCGACCGAAGCAGGTGGCTCATGCACCACTCTGTGGCGGCCCGCGGAAATGCGAGCGACCTGGAGCCAGGCGATGTCGGCGATCTCCACAGTTCCATCGACTGACGGATCGTCGTAAACGTCGTGTCTTACATTGCTGGACGGAGCGTGAGCCGGACGAGCGGTTGAGTTGCGATTGTTCCGCGGCACATCCAGCGTCGCGGCTGTTTCAATTCTGACAATGCGTCCCTCAACACCCAAACCCGGAGCCCTCCGCTGGCCTCCGCTACTTTAGTACATGTCTCGTGATGATCAACCCGAGACTCAAGTCCCGGTCAGTGATTCAACAGATCGATGTCGCGCCCGCTTTTACCCGTCGGGATGCTCCGCAGATATGCGTAGATGTCGGCAATCTCCGAATCCTTCAGGACGGCTTCCGAAAACACTGGCATGCGGCCCGAGGCTGTCCGCACCTTGGCCTTGACAGCAATGAAGGGCAGGGGGTTGGGAGCCAGCCGCGGTCCCGCGGGGCCGCCACCGGCGCCTGTTGTTCCGTGGCATTCATAACAGCCCACTGTCATGAAAAGACGCTTGCCGTTGGCGGCGTCCCCAGTTGGCTCAGCCGCCAGGGCGATGAGTGAAATCGAAAGAATCGCTACTGCGAAAAACAGTGATTTCATGTTCAGCGTCCTTGTGAGATCACGTCGACCAGCGCGGGCTCGCCCCGCTTGACCACCGCGATCGCGCGCTTCAACGCAGGCCCAAGGTCCTTCGGATCGGTGATGGCGCCTTCAGCAAACACACCCATGCCGTTCGCCAGCTTCGAGAAGTCGACATTCGGGTCCGTAATCGCGTTCCCCATGTGGGCGCGGTCGATGCCGCGGTTGCGCTTATTGGCCATCATCTGCACATACATGACTTCCTGGTGGTAGGCGCGATTGTTGTGCACCACGTACAGAAGCGGAATCCTGTGGTGGGCCGCGGTCCAGAGCGCGCCCGGGGTAAACATCAGATCGCCGTCGCCACCGATGGCCACTGCAAGGCGGCCCTGTTTACGGTGGGCCAACGCGGCACCCACCGTGGCACCCGGCAGATACCCGAGCCCGTAGGCGCCCGCATCACCGATATATTGGTGATGTTGTGTAGCGGTCCAGAGTTGTTGTGGCCAGTAGTTCTGGAACACTGTTCCGTTGCAGAGCGCCCAGTCTTCGTTGCGGATCTGCTCGTAGACTTCCGCGCACAGCCGCGCAGTCGTGATCGGTTGAGCGTCCCAGCCGACAGCCGCGGCGTCGCGGGACTGCTCCAACGCTGCCTGGTGGTCTTTTGCCAATTTCGCGCCCCGGGCCTTGAATACAGACCGCCGGGCTGGAGTGGTCAATCTGCGGATGGCCTCAATCAGGTACGGCAGCGTTGTTTCCGCGTCCGCGGCCATCGCAATGTCCACCGGAGTGAAGCGCTCGAAATCCTGATAGTTGGCCTTCAGGTACAGGTCGCCGGCAGTGATGCTGATTCGCTTGGCGCCGGGGGCGAGCCTGCCGTTGGTAACGCCCCAGAAGTCCGTGAGCTCCAGTCCGAGAATGACATCGGCTTCGCCGATCTTCTCGCCCTGTGAGCGTGTCTGGTTGAGCGGATGCCGCCACGGGAAGTTCATACGCCCGTACATGTCCACTACGGAGGCCTGGAGGGCTTCCGCAAGCTCGACCATCAGTGCGAGGCCGTGAGGAGTGCGTGCCGCGCGGTCCGCGACGATGACAGGGTGCTCTGCCGCGACCAACAGTCGGGCTGCGTCCAGGACAGCGGCATCATCACCCCGCGGGGGCGAAGGCTGTACATGTTTGATAACGTTTGCCACGACTCCTTTTTCGATCGGGTCCTCCTGGAGGTTCTGATCAACGGCCAACACGGTCGGGCCGTAGGGCGGTGTCATGGAGAACTTGTAGGCGCGGTTGGCGGATTCGGCAAAGTGCGAGAGCGAAATCGGCGTGTCATCAAACTTCGTGAAGTCGCGCACGAGGGCGGGGCCATCAAACACTGAGTGCTGCCAGTCCACGTAGCTACGGCGCTTCGCTGCATCCATCTGTGCACCGACGATTGCGAAGACCGGCACCCGATCTGCCCAGGCGTTGTAGATCGCCATGGAGCCGTGTTGCAGACCCACCGTCGAATGCATCATGCAGGCCATGGGCTTGCCGGAGATCTTCGCGTAGCCGTGGGAGATGGCGACCGAAATTTCCTCATGCATGCACGAGATGTGCTCGAGCGCGGGGGCCGTCATCATGCCGTAATTGATGATCGACTCGTGCAGACCCTTGAACGTGTTGCCCGGAATGGCGGCGACATACTCGATGCCGAGATTGCGCATTACATCGACCATGAAGTCGCTGCCGCAGGTTGTATGCGTCGGACCCTCCAGATTCGGCGCGGCCTGAGGCGGCGCGCCCTGCTCGGATGCGCGCGAGGTTATCTGTACAGGGGATTTTCTCCCGGCAGCCGGCGGTGTTTCGGCCGCGACCGCCGCGCCAACCGCGC
>Ga0068858_100002541_pt1 | contig 18396 bp, 18 predicted proteins | sample KBSSwiS12_FD_66589 | JGI IMG/M metagenome (GOLD analysis project Ga0068858, IMG submission 66589) | Switchgrass rhizosphere microbial communities from Kellogg Biological Station, Michigan, USA - KBS Switchgrass S1-2 | ecosystem: Host-associated > Plants > Roots > Rhizosphere > Soil ...
GCGCCGCGCGCAACCGGTTGTTCATGGCGGCAAGCAAGAGCGTTTACGCGCTGTATGTGAATACGCAGGGCGCGTCCGGCGGCTGAAGGCCGGCGAAGGCGTCCTGCTCCCCCTCTGAGGGCTTGGCTAGGATTCAGAAGGCATGTCCGACCCACAACAGACAAACCACTCGGCAGTCGATCTCGATGCCGTGATCGTGGGCGCCGGGTTTGCCGGTCTATACATGCTCCACCGCCTGCGCGGCATGGGATTCCGGGCGCGCGTATTCGAGGCGGGCGCCGGCGTCGGAGGCACGTGGTATTGGAACCGCTATCCGGGCGCGCGCTGCGACATCGAGAGCATGGAGTACTCCTTTCAGTTTTCCGATGAGTTGCAGCAGGAATGGGATTGGTCGGAGCGCTACGCCACGCAGCCGGAGATCCTGCGCTATGCAAATTACGTAGCCGAACGCTTCGACCTGCGCCGGGATATCCAATTCGACACCCGGATCGTATCCGCGGTCTTCGACGAGAAAGGCAAGCGTTGGATCCTGGAGGCGTCCGGCCGCACCCGTGCGAGCGCGCGCTTTTGTATCATGGCCACCGGTTGCCTGTCCTCGGCCAACACGCCGCAGATCACGGGGCTCGAGACCTTCGGCGGCCCCATCTATCACACCGGCCGCTGGCCGCACGAAGAGGTCGATTTCACCGGCCAGCGGGTGGGGATCATCGGCACCGGTTCATCGGCCGTCCAGGCCATCCCCATCATCGCCGAGCAGGCGGCCCGCCTGTATGTTTTCCAGCGCACGCCCAATTACTCCGTTCCCGCACACAACGCCGAACTGGATCCCGGGATTCGGCAAGAAGTGAAAATGAACTACAAGCGTTTGCGCGACGGCGGCAAGCAAAGTCCCAATGGCGTGTGGTCCTTTCGCTTCAACCCTGCGCGCGCGTTGCAAACCGCGCCGGACGAAAGGCGAAAGGAGTACGAGGAGCGCTGGGCCTATGGCGGCGTCTCCTTCATGGGGGCCTATGCCGATCTCATGTTCGAGCCCGAGGCCAACGAGACCGCCGCGGAATTCGTTCGCGACAAGATTCGCGAGATCGTGCGCGACCCCCAAGTGGCCGCAGCGCTCGTGCCGCGCTATGTCATCGGCTGCAAGCGGCTATGCGTGGACACCGGCTACTTTGCCACCTTCAACCGTCCAAACGTCACGCTAGTGGATATCAGCGCCTCGCCCATCGAAGCAATTACACCGCATGCAGTCAAGGCCCTGGGCAGGGAGTACGAAGTCGATACCCTCATACTCGCCACCGGCTTCGATGCCATGACCGGCGCGCTCACCCGCATCGATATCCGCGGACGGGGCGGCAAGACGCTCAAGGAAAAATGGCAAGCGGGTCCACGTAATTATCTGGGCCTCGCCACGGAAGGCTTTCCCAATCTCTTCACCATCACCGGACCGGGCAGCCCGTCGGTTTTCACCAACATGATTCCTTCCATAGAGCAACACGTGGACTGGATCTCGGAGTGTTTGCACTACATGAGGGAAAAAGGCATTGCGCTGATCGAGCCGAAGCGGGAGGCCGAAGACCACTGGGTGAACCATGTCAACGAAGTTGCGGCCACCCACCTGCGTTCCACATGCAACTCCTGGTACATCGGCGCCAACATTCCCGGCAAGCAACGCGTGTTCATGCCCTACATCGGCGGATTTCCCGCGTACCAGAAAAAATGCCAGGAAGTGGTGGCGGCGGGTTACGAGGGATTTGCGCTTTCGGCGTAACTGATGCTCTAGATCGAGCAGCAGCTCACTCGAGAGGAACATGAGCTCAAGCCCAAGAGCTGCGAGTCCCCGGGGTCGTTGCCTGGACGGCGAGCCCGACTCTGAGGGTGTCGCCTCGTCGCCGCGCCGTGGCCGGCGGCTCGGGCAAGATCGTGAAACATGGCCTGGTTAGCCACCCGCAGCCGAGGCGCCGACACGCGTCGCGCCGGTCGCGCGCTTTGCGAAATACGCGATGAGTGCAGAACTGAACGCGCAGCCCGCCAGGAAATACACGCCCATCTCGAAGCTCTTGGTGCTGTCCTTGATCCACCCGACGACGAACGGTCCGACGTAGCCGCCGAGATTGCCGATCGAATTAATCAATGCAATGCCGACGGCCGCGGAAGCGCCGGTGAGAAATTGCGAAGGCATCGGCCACATGGTCGGTCGCGATCCATAAGTGCCCATGGTGGCGATGCACATGGCGGCCAGCGCCCAATAGGAATTGCCAGCCCACGCGGCAAGCAGGAATCCGCACCCGCCGAGGCTCGCAGCCGCAATGAGATGGCGGCGGCGCTCCATGAAGCGGTCCGAAGAATAACCGAAAGCGAGCAGGCCCAGCACGCCGACCGTGTAAGGAATTGCGCTCAGGAAACCGGTCATCAAGTTCGAGTGGCCCAGCCCTTTCACTATTTGCGGCAGGAAGAAGGTGATGCCGTAGTTCGCCGTGGCGCTGAAAAAATAGATGGCCGAGAGCGCCAACACGCGGGGATCGGTGAGTACCTGCAATACTCTGAGCTTGCCGGCGGCGTCGACCTTGGCGCGCTCCGCCCGCAGTTCGCTTTCGAGCCATTCCTTCTCGTCTGCGTCCAGCCAGTTCGCTACTGCGGGCCGATCGGTCATGTACCGAAGAACAACGAAGGCGAGAAGCACTGCGGGGATGGCTTCGATGACGAATACCCACTGCCATCCCCTTAGTCCGAGAATGCCGTCCATTTCCAGGATGGCGCCCGAAATCGCCGAGGCCGCGGCATTCGCCACCGGCACAGCGATGAAGAGCGTCGAGATGACGCGGCCGCGGTACCGGGCAGGAAACCAGTAGGTGAAATAGAGGATCATGCCGGGGAAGAAGCCGGCTTCGGCCACGCCGAGCAAAAAGCGCAGGGACAGAAAGCTGATGGGGCCGATGACGGTGGCCATCAACCCGGAAACGATGCCCCACGTGATCATGATGCGCGCAATCCACATGCGTGCTCCGACCTTCTCCAGGATCATGTTGCTCGGCACTTCGAACAGGGCGTATCCGATGAAGAAGATACCCGCTCCGATGCCATACAAGGAGGCGCTGAATCCGAGATCCTTGTTCATCGTCAGCGCGGCGACGGCGATGTTGGTGCGGTCGATATAGGCGACCAGATAGGCCACCACGACCAGCGGCAGAAGCCGCCAAGAGACCTTCACAATCGTCCTGCGCTGCAACTCCGGCGTGAAGCGTGCGTCCATTGGTTCTCCTCCGGCTCGAGATTGTTATTTCAGCGCAGGTGGCTGGCCTCGATGCGTGGGCTGCATTATGCAGGAGTACTGGCAGGGACGAGGCCATTCCCCTCGCCCCTTATGGTCGAATACCCTGCGTGCGCAGCACGTCGGAGTACCCTCTGGACCGGTTATGGTCGAAGTCCGGTTATGGGCGAAGCCCGGTATCCCCGGGAATCCCACGGAATCCCGCAATGCGGGGAGCCCGTATCCGCCAGCCCCTCGTGTCTAGTCCCTCGTCCCTCGTATCTTTGCTACCATCTTCTGCACGAAGGCGTGACGGGAAATATTTCCTTACAACTTTATTCAGGAGCACAGCGTGGGCACTCTCAACGTCAATGGAAAACAAGTCAGCGTGAATGTCGAAGACGAAATGCCGCTGTTATGGGTATTGCGCGATGAGTTGGGGATGACCGGCACCAAGTACGGTTGCGGCATTGCCATGTGCGGTGCGTGCACCGTGCATATTGACGGCAAGCCGGTACGGTCGTGCGTGATGCCAGCTTCCGCCGTTACCGGCAACGTTACCACCATCGAGGGGCTGTCGAAGGACGGCTCGCACCCCGTGCAGAAAGCGTGGGTGAAGTTGCAGGTGCCGCAGTGCGGCTATTGCCAGAGCGGCATGATCATGGCCGCAGCCGCGTTGTTGAAGGAAACCAAGAATCCAACGGACGAACAGATCAACGCCGCGATAAACAACATTTGCCGCTGCGGGACGTATGCCCGCGTGCGCGAAGCGATCCATCTCGTCGCGAAGTCCGCCTGAGGAGGCCATGATGAAACCACAAACATTCGTAGCCGGGCGCCGGGACTTCCTGATCAAGACCGCCGCTGTGTCCGGCGGACTCGCAGTCGGCGTGAACCTGTCTGGCAACGTTCTGGCGGCGGACGCGCCGGCCATTCCCGAAGTAACACACTGGATCGTAATCCAGCCCAACGACATCGTTGTCATTCGCATTGCCCGTTCCGAACTCGGCCAGGGCTCCTTCACCGGCCTGGCGCAACTCGTCGCCGAGGAACTGGAGTGCGACTGGAGCAAGGTTCGTCCGGAATATGCGGACGTGAACGACCACATCAAGCGCAATCGTATTTTCGGTTCGATGTCCACGGGCGGAAGCCGCGGCATCCGCGATTCGCAGGAGTATCTGCGCAAGGCGGGGGCGAGCGCGCGCGAAATGCTGGTCGCCGCCGCGGCGCAGGAATGGGGCGTACCTGTAGCCGAGTGCAAGGCCGCGAAGTCCGTGATCTCGCACTCGTCGGGAAAAAGCACCACTTACGGCAAGATGGCCGCAGCGGCGGCGAAACTCGAAGTGCCTAAGGAACCGAAACTCAAGGATCCAAAGGACTGGAAACTCATCGGCACTTCGCCGGCCCGCTTCGACATCGCCGACAAGACTACTGGCAAACAGATCTATGCCGCCGATGTGCGCCTACCGGGACTGTTGCACGCCTCGATCGTGCAGTGCCCCGTGTTCGGCGGGAAGCTCAAGAGCTACAACGAAGCCGCCATCAAGGACACGATCGGTGTGAAGCGCGTCGTGGCAGGCGACGACTGGGTTGCGGTGGTTGCCAATAACTGGTGGCGTGCCAATCAGGCGCTCAAGGAACTCCCGGTCGAATGGGACGTGGGTGGCAACGGCAATGTCAGCAGCGAATCCATCATGACCTTCCTGCGCACCGGGATAGACGCGAAGGATGTTCCGGTCGCGCGCAAGGACGGCGATGCGGAAGCTGCGCTCGGCAATGCGGCGAAGGTCATCGAGGCGGAGTACCACGCGCCTTACCTGAACCACGCGACCATGGAGCCGCAGACCGCGACGGCGATCGTAACGGATGACAAGGTCGAGGTCTGGGTCGGCACGCAGAACGGCGAGGCCACCATCGCGGCCGCATCGGAAGCCGCAGGAATTCCCCTGGAGAATGTGATCGTCCACAAGACGCACGCCGGCGGCGGCTTCGGCCGGCGTGGCCCGCACCAAGAGTACACCAAGCAGGCAGTGTGGATCGCGCAGAAGATGCCGGGCACACCGGTCAGGCTGCAATGGTCGCGCGAGGAGGACATGAGACAGGGTCGCTATCGGCCAGTCGCGCTGGTGAAATTGCGCGCCGGACTGGACAAGGACGGCAACTGGAACGCGTGGCAGGTGCGCCAGGCCGATCAGTCCATCTTCATCACGGTACGTCCGGCGGATATCAAGAACGGCATCGACCCGGTGAACGTACGGTCTTTCCAGGACAATCCGTATGCTGTGCCGAACTTCACGGACGAGTATGCGATGCGCAACCCCCATGTGCCGCCGGGTTTCTGGCGCGCCGTGGCACACACGCACAATCCGTTCTTCCGCGAATGCTTTATCGACGAAGTGGTGCGCGCCGCCGGGAAGGATCCGGTCGAGTTTCGCCGTCCGCTGCTGCAAGGCAAGAAGGACCTTGGTGTGCTCGAAGCGGTGGTTAAAGCCGCGGCCTGGGACAAGCCGGCACCGAAGGGCATTCATCGCGGGATCGCGGTCGTCGATTCCTACGGCAGCTTCACCGCCGCGGTGGTCGAGATCGCCGTGACGGACGGCGCGATCATCGAAGTCAAGCGTGTCGTGGTTGCTCTCGATAGCGGCTATGTCGTGCATCCGAACGCGGTTATCGCGCAGATGGAGAGCGGGGTGATTTGGGGTTTGAGTTCGGCAATGCACGAGGAGATCACCATTAAGGAGGGACGTGTCGAGCAAAGCAATTTTTCGGATTACCGGGTGCTACGCCTCGCGGAAACGCCGAAGATCGAATGCATTCTGGTCCCCACCGGCGGGTTCTGGGGCGGCGTTGGCGAACCGCCCATCGGCGCGGTGATCCCGGCACTGGGCAATGCGATTTTCGCCGCGACAGGCAAGCGCGTACGCTCGCTGCCGTTCAAGAATCATGGGTTCAGTTACAAGGTTTGAGTGGCGCCCCGGGTCGCGGGATACCGGTCTTGGACCATAAGTGGCTGGTGGCGAGAAAACGCAAGGCCTCAGTCCTGCAGTCGCGCCGCCGCGCTCTGGGCGCGTTGCTCGCTGGCGCGAGCCTGTTGATCGTCAGACCGGCTACCGCTACGCCCGACGAGCTAGCCGCCGTGTTGCGTGAAATCTTTGGCGAACTTTCGATCACGCGTGGCAAAGTAAAACTCACCATGCCGCGGTTGGCTGAGAACGGCAGCGTCGTCCCGGTGACCGTCAGCGTGGACAGTCCGATGACGCCGCGGGACTATGTGAAGAGCGTCCACCTGTTCGCCGAAAAGAATCACATCCCGAGAATGCTCGACGCGCAGTTCGGGCCGCACAATGGCAAGGCGGTTCTTTCGTCACGAGTGCGGGTGGCGACATCGCAGCAAATCAGGGCTGTTGCCGTGTTGAGCGACGATTCGCTGTGGTCGGATGCGGTGGACGTCGAGGTCGTGACCTCGGAGTGCGGTCTGTGAGCCGCATGGGTCTGGCGCGCGTGCGCATGCCGCAGAACGCAACGCGCGGCGAAGTCATCGAGATCCGCACGCTGGTCCAGCATCCCATGGAGTCCGGCTTCCGGCTCGACAATACCGGCAAGGAAATCCCGCGCCACATTGTCGAATCGTTCGACTGTACCTACAACGGCCGCGAGATTTTTCGCGTGAAACTGCACCCCGCCGTTTCGACCAATCCGTTCTTTACTTTTTATGCGGTGGCGACCGAAAGTGGCGAACTGGTATTTACCTGGAAGGATGATCAGGGTGGTGTCGCCTCGGTTACGCAGGCGCTCACCGTCGCTTAGGGGCTAGGGGAGAAGCAGGGACTCGGGGTTAGGAATGCGGATTCGGAAAAACTAAAAGATCGCAAGAATTTTTCTCCTGCATCGAAACTGGGTGACCTAGACTTTTCCTAGCCCTAGCCCTAGCCCTAGCCCTAGCCCTAGCCCTAGCCTAGCCCTAGCCCTAGCCCTAGCCCCCTAGCCCTAGTTCTTCTGCGCCGTCATCGCCCGCAGCCGGTCGGCAATTGTCTTGAGCAGAGAAATGGCGAAGTCCGGTTTGGACTTGACGAGGTTCAGGAAGTCGCTGCGCCTGATGGTTAATAACTGACTATCGCGGTCGGCGACTGCGGTCGCGGAGCGAGTAGCTTGATCGACCAACGCCGTTTCGCCAAAGGTGCCCCCGACACCGACGTGTTTCGACGACGGTACCCCTGATGGACACCTTGATCCGGCCGCTGATCACGATGTACATGGAGGTGCCGGCATCGCCTTCCTTCATGATCGTTCTTCCAGTTGGGAAGGTCTGCGGTGGTCTGGCGCGGAAGGCGGCAACGAGTTCATCCATCATCTTCCCGTCGAAAACCCGCAAATCATGCCGATCCCCGAAGGCTGGCAGGCTGGCGGACTGCTTCATGCGTGCCAGTGTGAGGCGCAGCCAGTTATTCATGATGTTCATCAGCATCAGCCCGAATTCCGCGTGGACTGCAAAGCGCTCTGAAACTGCGTGGTGTCGAGCACCAGCGCTCTGCAGGGTTTGCGCGCCATGGCGGTGGCCGAGCGCGGTTGCTGTGCGATGACGGCGATCTCGCCGAAGATCTCGCCGGGCTTGACGCTGTCGAGTGTCTTCTTGCTACGCGACAGGCTGACCTCGCCTTCGGCCAACAGGTACATCTTGTCGCTAGTCTGTCCTTCAAGGAAGAAGCTTTTCATTTCGGCAATGTTTTCCGTCCGGCCGAACGATTTGAAGCATTTGCGCGCGACGGCGGGATCGTATGCGGCGTCATACGCGGTTGGTTGCGTGAAGTCGAGTGCCATGGCCTTCGAATGCGGATCCGTGTTTTTGGGAAACGGGACTGGAGAATCTTTCTGCGATCCTTACACGTCCAACGGGACTCTAGTACAAGGTCGCTGATGTATTAATTTGGATTCGGAAGGGACTTTCGATTTAGCATTGCTAACCGGCAATCACTTGAAGCCCCTTCCAAGCCAAGCTGAACGAAACCGCCGGAAGCCGGCGGGAAACCATGAAAAAACTGATCTTTCTTCTATTGCTATTAAGCACTACGGCGCGTGCAGAGTGGACGCTTGTGAATGGCAACGACGATCAGGACGTTTATGTCGACCTCACTACGACTCAAAGGAAAGCGACCATAGTCGACATGGCCGTGCTCTTCGATTACAAGGCCGCGCAGCAATGGACTGACTATCTGGTGTATTGGTCGAAGAGCGTCCAGCAAGAATTCGATTGTGATGCAGGGAAGTACCACAGCCAGGATTCCATGCTTTTTTCGGAGCGCATGGGCAACGGAAGCAATGTCTACACCGTGCCGGGCGGAGTGTCGTGGCGACCCGTGCGGGGTGATGGCATTGATGCCATCCTCTGGAAGGTGGCCTGCAAGCGATAAACCTCACCCGTGTCCGCCAAATTGGAGCTGCTCTACTCCGCAGGGCGGATGGTGGTGAAAAGCAACTTTCGTGGCGCGGATGCAAGGTCAATCCAAACTGAAACGAAACTTCTGCGCTGTTTGGACTGCAGGAATTTACGGCTGCGCAAAGCGCGAGGAGTGATGGTTGACGATCATCCATCGCTCGCCTTCGCGCCGGTAGGTGAATGTGAATCGCATCGGAATGACGACTTCCTTGCCGTCCACCGGGTTGCGCGAAGTGTAGTAACCCGAATTGGTGGCGATGTCGCCGTAAAGGCGCACGTGGTATTCACCGAGGAACATGCGCAGTTTCGGTCGTTTCGCGGAAGATTCCTCAAAGTATTCGAGGATCTCCTGCGGCGTCGTACGAATGGTCTGGGAAACCGTTCCCCAGAGAATTGCGTCCGGCGCATATAACGCGGAGATGCGTGCTGCATCGCGGGTATTGAACGTTGCAATCCATTCGGCGGTCGCGGCAGCGACTTGGGCGCTGATTTCACCCTCAGGGCTTTGTTCGGCGAACGAAGCTTGCGCCAGTGACAACAGCAGCAGGATTTCGAATGCAGCCCTCAAAAATTTGCACCTCACTCGTAACCTTTCGGGGCAATGAAAGCCTGGAACTCGCGCTCCAGAAATTGCGCAGCCGCAATGGTCGCGAAATCTCCATACTGCGGTCCGACGATCTGCACGCCAACCGGCAAATTTTCTTTGGTGAATCCCGCCGGCGCGACGGTCGATGGCAGGAACGCCATGCCGGGAAAACCTGCCCAGAACATCTGCGTAGTCGAAGGCTGAGGCTTGCCGTTGACCACCACCATGCGCTCCCAGCGCTCACCTATTTGATTGTGGGGGAACGCGGCGGTCGCCGCCGCTGGGCAGAGCAACAGATCGTATTCGCCGAAGAATGCCGCCCATGCGCGGCGAATCTGTTCGCGCTTCTCGTTCCAGCCATGCCATTCGCGCACTGACATCGTGTTGGCGTGCATCATCCAGGCTGCATAGCCCTCGTCGCCCGGCTTCGACTGCGCGGCGAGTTCGCGCTGACGCGCGAACTGTTCGTCGTTCAGCGCAGAGGAGGTTGCCCCTCGCAGAAGGTGGACGAAAGTACGATGCGCTTCGTGCAAGTCGAATTCCGGCCGCGCAGTCTCGCTGACTTTCGCGCCGCCCTTGGCGAAGGCCCTGGCCGCAGCGAGGATCGCGGTCTGAACCGAATCGTCGACCTCCGCGGTTGCGGCCGTGGTCAGCACGGCAATTTTCAATTTCTTCACCCCGGGCTTGGGCATCGGCAGCGTCATTTTCACGCCCCGCGCCAGCTCTTCGTCCGCCTGTGAAATCAACTTCAGCGAAATGGCGAGGTCGTCCGCGCTGCGCGACATGGGGCCGATCACCAGCATGTCCTTGACTGACAGGTTGGGGGGCAGGTTGTGTCCGGAAATGGAGCAGAGCCCGTACGTCGGCTTATGGCCGAACACCCCGCAGTAATGGGCCGGGTTGCGGATCGATGCGCCGATGTCGCTACCCAGTTCGAGGCCAGTCAGTCCGGCGGCCAGGGCCGCGGCGGCCCCGCCCGACGAGCCGCCCGGACCTCGTGTGACATCCCATGGATTGTTCGTCGTGCCGTAGACCGGATTGAAAGTCTGCCAGTCGGCCAGAAGCGCGGGCACATTGGTTTTGCCGAATACGACTGCACCCGCGTCCTTCAGGCGCCGCACCGCGAGGGCATCCTGTTTTGCGATATTGCCCTTCATGTCAAGGCGGCCCCAGGTCGTTGGATGGTCCGTCAGGTCGAAGGACTCTTTTACCGTCATCGGCACACCGTGCAGCGGCCCCTGCCAGTCGCCTCGTGCCGCGGCGCGGTCGGCCTTGCGCGCCTGCTCGCGTGCGCGTTTCTCATCGAGTAGGACGATGGCGTTGAGTTTCGGGTTCAGTCGCGAGACACGCTCGAAATAAAGATCGAGAAGTTCCACGCTGCCGATTTTCTTGCGGCGGATCAATGCGGCGAGTTTCTTGGCGGAAAGGAAAGGGCTCATGAGATCCTGGTTGTGAGGGCCGCCCCACGAGGGGATACCGGTCTTCGACCATAAGGGGTGAGGGTTCTAGAGCGAAGCATACCCGAGGCCGGGCTCAGGCCCAAAACGAAGTCTGCCAGCGCGAAGTCCATTAGAATCTCCCGCCAGCGGTATTCATAAAACAATATTCGAGTCGTTGGCGACTCGTGAATCTTTCGCAATGAAGAATGCTTCCCGATCCCCTTATCTGGTCGGCCTGATCGGCGCCGGCATCCAGGCATCGCGCACGCCATCCATGCACGAGCACGAGGCTGCCGAACAGGGTCTGCGCTGCGAATACCGGCTGATCGACCTCGAGAAGCTGCAAGCGGGTGCGGAAGCGTTGGCTGATTTGCTGAAAGACGCCGAGGCCAAGGGTTTTGTGGGTCTGAACATTACTTATCCCTGCAAGCAGACGGTGCTCGCGTTGCTGCATGAACTGTCCGACGAAGCGCGTGCCATCGGTGCCGTGAACACCGTCGTGTTGTCGAAGGGACGCCGCGTAGGTCACAACACCGACTGGTGGGGATTCGCGGAAAGTTTTCGCCGCGGGTTGCCGGATGTGCGGACAAGCGGCGTCGTCCAACTTGGCGCGGGTGGGGCGGGTGCTGCGGTTGCCCATGCGATACTGACTCTCGGCGCGCACAAGTTGACGCTATTCGATCTGGATGCGTGCCGCGCGAAAAAACTGGCAGATGATCTCTGCGCGCGCTTCGGCGCCAGTCGTGCAATGGCGGGGACCGACCTTGCTGTCGCGATGTCAACGGCCGACGGGTTGATCCATGCGACGCCGACTGGAATGGTGAAGCATCCGGGATTGCCGCTGCCGGCGGAGTTGCTGCGGCCCGAGATGTGGGTCGCCGAAATTGTCTATTTTCCGCTGGAGACCGAATTGTTGCGCGTGGCGCGCGCGCTCGGATGCCGTACGATGAATGGCAGTGGCATGGCGGTATTCCAGGCAGTCGAGGCTTTCCGCCTGTTTACCGGCGTCGCACCGGATGCCGAGCGGATGCAGCGTCACTTCGCATCGATGGGCGTTAGCTAAAACGGAGTATCTCACCACAAAGTCACGAAGACACGAAGAAGAACGAAACACAAAAATCGGTAACTTTGTTTTTTAGTTCGCCACACTTATATAAATATCGGCCGTCCGCGAATCCGAATCGATGTCGACTAACTGAGGATTTCCTTGCATTTCTTCGTGTCTTCGTGACTTAAGGTGAAACACTTACGGCTGAAGCTGTCGTGGTCCACATTGTCGTTTAGTCGAAATAAGTGCTTTAGAAAGATTGGGGGGAGGGGAATGTCCTTGCAGAAGCAATCCGCGCCGCGCACCCGCGTGCGCTTCTTTATTCTGGGGCTGTTGACCATCGGTACGATGATCAACTATCTCGACCGCACCGTGCTCGGTATCGCAGCACCGTTGCTGCGCGAGGAACTACTGATCGATGCGGCGACGATGGGCATCGTCTTCTCCGCGTTTTCCTGGACGTATGCCGCCATGCAGATACCCGGCGGTATTTTCCTGGATCGTTTCGGCACCAAGCTGACCTATTTCCTGTCACTGACGTTCTGGTCGCTATCGACGTTGTTGCATGGACTGGCGACCAATCTCGCGTCCCTGCTGACATTCCGTTTTGCCCTCGGTGTGAGCGAAGCACCCTGCTTCCCGACCAACAGCCGGGTCGTCGCAACCTGGTTTCCGCAACAGGAGCGCGCGTTCGCGACCGGCGTTTACACCGTCGGCGAGTACATCGGCCTCGCCTTCCTGAGCCCATTGCTGTTCTGGATCATGAGTGCCTTCGGCTGGCGCGCTCTGTTCGTCGTTGTCGGCGTCGCGGGTATTCTCTTCGGGCTGGTATGGTGGCGTACTTATCGAGAGCCGCACGAAAGCACGACCGTGAACCAGGGGGAGCTGGACTTTATTGCGGCCGGCGGCGGCATCGTGGCACCGAAAGCGGCCAATGCGAAATTCGAATGGCGCCTGGTGGGACAACTGCTGCGGTTTCGCCAACTGATCGGCATCTGCATTGGGCAGTTCGCCGGCAATTCGACGCTGGTCTTTTTCCTTACCTGGTTCCCGACCTACCTTGCGACCGAGCGCCACATGGGTTGGCTCAAGATCGGATTCTTTACCGTGTTGCCTTTCATCGCCGCCTCGGTCGGCGTGTTGTTCGGTGGATGGTGGTCGGATTCGCTGCTGAAGCGCGGCCGTTCGGCCAACATCGCGCGCAAGCTGCCGATCATCACCGGCCTGCTGCTGGCCTCCGTTATCGTCACCGCGAACTACGTAGAAAGTGATTACGTGGTGATCGGAATTCTATCGTTGGCCTTCTTCGCGCAAGGCATGGCGGCCCTCGGCTGGACCCTCGTGTCCGACATTGCGCCGAAGAATCTGCTGGGACTGACTGGCGGCATCTTCAACTTCGCTGCCAATCTCGCGGGCATCATCACTCCGCTCGTCATTGGCTTCATTGTTGCGGGGACCGGCTCCTTCGTCGGGGCACTGATGTTCATTGCGATCGTCGCGCTGATCGGGGCGTTCTCTTATATCTTTGTCGTTGGCGATATCAAGAGGATCGAAATCGAGGACTAGAGAATCCTGCATTGAGCGGTCATCTCGTGACCGCGGTATTCCCAATATGCTTGAACGACATCGATAGCGGGCCAAAACGCGAATTGGCGTCGATCGAGCCGTACACTTCGTACGCTATCTGATTGCCCTTCAGCAGATTCACCATTCCGACACCAGCGGTTCGTGGCGAGAACGAAAACGGCACTTCCAGGTTCGTCGTCTGTCCCGCTGGCAGGCTGATCGGTTGCGCGAGCTTGCTGCTGGCGACGTCGTAGCCGCCAAGCGCAAATGTCACCCCCAGCTTAGACAGATCGAGCGGAAACTGATTGATGTTCCTGACCTGCAGTTTTGCCGAAGCTTTGATCTGGTCGAGGCCGAGTTTGTCCACGGCGAGCGAGCTCATTTCGATTTTCGGCGCGGCAGGCACCGGCAGCTCGCCGCTTTTCGACAGCGGCACATCGATCCGGCCGAGTACCGGCGCGTCAACGCCAATTTTGAAATCGGCGATGTAGGGAACAATTGCGCCCGGTTTCACGCCTTTCAGCGCCGCCAGCAGAGACGCAAATTGCACGGTCGCCGGGAGTTGAAGCACCTGTTTGCCTCGTGGCGGGATCGATCCCGTCGGCTGCGCGGTGCCCTCGAGAAAATTCTTACCTCCGCTCGCCAGGGAATAGCGCAGATCGACAAGCGGCAGGCTGGTGGCATAAGGGTTCTCGACTTCAACATCGAACAGCAAGACGATATTTTCCAGCGAGAGTCCGCGAATGCTGGCGCCGATGACATGCGCGGTGGGCTTCGGCGCAGCGCTGATGAGATCCTGCATCGATTGGCAGCCGGCGAGCAGCGTGACAATCAGCGCGGAATAGATGCGGACGTATGGAAGATTGGCCATGCTCGACATGCTAGCCCAAAACCTGACCAACGCGAGGTGCACGGGTTTCCGCCCACAGGTCGAATACACGCGCCGGCAGGCGCGACCCAACGTCACATCGGCGGCCGTTCCATTTGGCACCTTATCGGCGGGACGGTGTCCTTTGCCTCGACGAGCGCCTCGATCTTCCAACCCAATCCCGTTCCTTCCGCGTCGTGTTTCACGCCCGGCGTGCCAGTCTTGGCGAGGCCGAGCACATAGATCGGCGCGATCATTTGGTGATCTTCGGTGCGCATCCAGGATTCTCCGCTCGGGCCGGGATAGGTGATGCCTTCCATCGCGTAGGCGACTTTGAGCGGGTCGGTGGTGCCCGCCTTCTTCGTCGCTGATACCAGTATCTCCATAACCCGGTACACCGGCAGATAGTCCATATTCGTCACGCCGTGATACTTCGCTTTGGCTTCCAGCAACGTCTTTTCCCAGGCCGGATCGGCGGCATTGATGTTCCAGGCGTAGATTGTCTTGACCCTGCCCACGCCCGATGTGCCGATTGCGGACGGCGTGCCAAAGAAGGCTGCCAGTAGCGTGTAGTAGTTGACATTCAGTCCGGCCTCGTTGCTTGCCTTGATGAGAAGCGAAAGATCGTTTCCCCAGCTGCCGGTAACCACGCTGTCCGCGCCGGATGCACGGATCTTGGCCACGTAGGGAGCGAAATCCTTCACTTTGCCGAGCGGCACGAACTCGTTCGCGACAATTTCGATATCGGGCCGTTTGCGCGCCAGCATTTCCAGGGAAGCGCGGCTCACCGCCTGGCCATGCGCATAGTCCTGGTTGATGAGATAGACCTTCTTCACCAGAGGCCGTTTGGCCACGTAATCTGTAAGTACGCCGACCTGCATCTCTGCATGCGACTCGAAGCGAAAGTGCCAGAAGCTGCACTTGGCCTCGGTTAGCGCGGGATCGAGCGCGCCGTAGTCGAGGAACAATACGGACTTGTCCGGATTGCGCGCGTTGTGCTTCTCCAGCGCGTCGCTGAGCGCGTGGGCAATGTTCGATACCCCGGAGATTACGTAGCGCATGTCTCTGTCGATCGCCTGCTTGAGGACGATCAAGGATTCTTGCGGATTGCCCTTGTTGTCGAAAGCCACGATCTCGATCTGGCGGCCCTGCAAAATTCCGCCACGCGCGTTGACCAAGTCCGCGGCGGCCTGGACGTTCTTCAGCGTTTCCTCGCCCTGTAGTGCGAACGGGCCGCTCAGGGACCCCAGGAACGCAATTTTGATGGTGTCGGCGGCGACCGCGCCCCACATCGTGGACGCGAGTATTGCCGCAACGGCCGTGCGCGCAAGTCTGTATGACATGGCGGTTCCCTCCCAGGGTTTTCCGTTAACAAAAAAGCTTGCCCGATCTAGCGGCCAGCCGCCGCAAAGGCATGCGCAGTCCGTTCGCGACCGAGTGCGATCAATTCCCGCGCGCGCCAGAATTCAAGAAAGCCGCACGCATTGGCCGGTATCTCCACCATCACGTCGGGCGCGTTCTGAGCGAGCTTGAGTCGCGCGATCGTTTTTTGCATCACTTCCATCGATCCCAGTGCGATATCGAACATACCTCGCGTGGCGACCTCGGGCGGCCGCGCTCCGCGCAGACTTGCCATGAAGGCGCGTATGCGCTCTTGATAGGCCCCGCCCTTGGGCGTGGTGGTCCTGACCGATCGCGAAGATCTCAGTTCGTCGGTTCCGCTCAGATTGACCGCGACAGTGAGATCGGTAGTGTCTCTGAGCGTGGCTGAAATGGGGACTGGATTGACCAAAGCACCATCCAGCAGCGTCCGTGAACCGTATTCGCAGGGCGTAAAGACCAAGGGCGTCGCGATCGAGGCGCGGATCGCATCAAACAACTTCCCTTCGCGCAACCAGACTTCTTCGCCGGACTCAAGATCGGTCGCCACCGCGGTGAAGGCAATCGGTAGATCCTCGATGGCACAATCGCCGATCAGGTGCCGTAGTATGCCCATGATGCGCTCAAGCTTGAAAAGCCCGGTCCGCCCGAGTGCAAGATCGAACAAGCGCACCACCTTCATGCGCTCGAGAGCCAGCACCCACTCAGTATAGACATCGAGCTTCCCGGTAGCGAAGATCCCGCCCACCAGTGCGCCCATCGAGGAACCCGCGATCGATCGAATAGTGTAGTTGTTTTCGGTCAGCCACTGAATCGCGCCGATGTGCGCCAGGCCACGGGCGCCGCCGCCGCCAAGGGCGAGCGAGACGGTCGTCGTGTGCGCGCTCACGGTTCGCCTGAAAAGTTGTCCAAGGGACTCCTCGGAGCGAGGTGATAACCCTCTTTGCGTCCGTCGACGCGGGCGTCCATTCCTGGTGGACAAGAGTCACTGTCGTTTCAACGCCCATGGATATGCCGAGTGTCAAAGCGTTATCCTGATTCAGGGTAGGCGCCAGATCGAGCAAAGGCAAATGAATTTCCTGCCACCTTACGGCGCGCAACTACCGAATTGACCCAACGTTTAACCTCTGCGGGTGAATCGCTTTGCCTGCCCTGAATCGCATGCATTCGCTCGTAGCGTGACTCACCGCACCCGGACCAGCTTTCGCAGGGTGGGCAGGCCCGGCGGGATGTCCTTGTTCGGATAAATCTGCGACCACGCCGTATACGATACTTCGCCGACGTAGATGTCTCCGCGCGAATCCACCGCCATGCCGTGTGGCGCCACAAATTGGTCGGGCCGATCATAGCCCGCATGTGCGGCGCCAAAGCGAGAAACCAGCTTTCCCTCGTGATCGACGATGCTTATGCGAGGTCCGAGGTTCGGCACTTCGCGGTTCACCGGCATGGTCGGGCCGATCTCGCCGATGTAGCACAACGGCTTCTTCTTCGGCTCCATGTACATGCCGCAGGGGCGGTGAAGGTTGTGCCACTCGGTTTCATATTTGCCGTTGCCGTCGAATACCTGCACACGATGGTTCTCGCGGTCGGCGACATAGACCCATCCGTCCGGATCGCAGCACAGATTGTGCGGAATGTTGAATTCACCGGGACCGGTGCCGGATTCGCCCCAGGTCTTGAGCAGCTTGCCGTCCGGCGAATACTTGTGCACGCGCGAGTTGCCATAGCCATCGGAAACATAAACGTCTCCGCGTGGCGAGAGCGCTGTATGCGTACAGCGATGGAAAGGTTCACCGCTCATGTAGGGAGAGGGTTTGCCCGGAATGCCGATCGTCAGCACGACCTTGCCTTCGAGCGTGCATTTGCGCACGCTGTGGTCGCCGTCGTCGGTGCAGTAAAGCGATTCGTCCGGCCCGATATGCAACCCGTGCGCGCGGTTGAACACGCCTTCGCCCCACGAGCGCAGGAAGTGGCCATCGCGATCGAACACCATCATAGGATGCTCGCCGCGATTGAAAACGTAAACCCTGTCCTGGCGGTCCACGGCCACCGCAGCGACATCGCGGAACGACCAGCCGGGGGGCACTTTGGCCCAGTCTTCCTGCACTTCGTAGCGGAATTGCCCGCTTCCCAGCGTCGTTGTCATTTTGTTCTCCTCCGTTTGGCGTGACTTCGTGACTACGCGACTTGTGAGCTGAAACGCGAAGGCGGAGCCGAATTGGTTTTTCGACAGTCACGCACTCACGGTTACAAGCCGTGAAGCTGGGGCCGCAGCGCCTCCGGAATCTCCAGCTCAAACGATAGCACTCTCGCCGATAGCGATTTGCCATAGTTGTCCAGACATAGGCTGCGCGATACGCCGCCGCCGAGTGCACCTTCGGCGACAAAGTTCAGCGCCTGCAATCCGTCCACATCGTAACGCGTGACCTTGCCGGTGACGACCCCCGCGTAGTGCGCCTTGAAGCGCTCCGCCGTCAATTGCTCTTTCAGGTAGGGATACAGCTCAGGCGCGTACGCGATCACCGAGATGTTGGATGTGTTGCCCTTGTCGCCGGAACGGCAGTGTGCGAGGTGTTGCAGCATGACCTTCATGGTTACCCCTAATGAATATTTGCCACAGAGGTCACAGAGGACACAGAGAAGTACGAAAAAGACAAAAGAAATGGTGAGCTTGCAATGGGCCTCCCACATCCATTGACGAATTCACTTTCCGCAATTCTATTTTCCATTCATTGATTCTCTCTCTGTGACCTCTGTGCCCTCTGTGGCAGGCGCCCTCAACTCTCGAAGAAGTTGATCGACGGAACAACGTTCTCCCTCGGCACCAGCGT
>Ga0068858_100002542_pt1 | contig 18395 bp, 16 predicted proteins | sample KBSSwiS12_FD_66589 | JGI IMG/M metagenome (GOLD analysis project Ga0068858, IMG submission 66589) | Switchgrass rhizosphere microbial communities from Kellogg Biological Station, Michigan, USA - KBS Switchgrass S1-2 | ecosystem: Host-associated > Plants > Roots > Rhizosphere > Soil ...
AGCGCTTGAGAGCGCCCTCTCAGCCTGCCAGGCTGGCGACGAAGTCTTCGTCATCGGCGGCGAACAGATTTACAACCTGGCTTTGCCCTTGGCCGATTGCCTGCAGTTGACCGAGATCGCATCCAAAGTCGACGGGGACGCGTACTTTCCGCAATTCGATCGTGAGCAATTCGTGGAAACCGCGCGTCAGCAGGGAACAGATCAGGCGCAGTTCCGGTACGATTTCGTCACGTATGAGCGGCGAAAATAAGAACCTGAACATTTTTTAAAAAGCTTCTTTGGAGGAGGCTTCATGTCCGAGCACGGATTTCATGTGCATGGCCCGCACGACCACGCCGTGGAGCACGGCGCCCAAAGCGGTGATTCGCTCGCCGGAAGGATCGCCGTGATGACGGCCATTCTCTCCACCGCCGGCGCCATCTTCAGCTACCAGGGCGGCCAGACCCAGAATGAGGCCATGCAGTTCAAGAACGAGGCCGTGCTGAAAAAGACCGAGGCTTCGGACCAGTGGAATTTCTACCAGGCCAAGTCGAACAAGCAGAACCTGGCCGAGTTGGGCCTGTCGCTGGCGTCGGGCGACAAGAAGGCGTTCTACGAGGGCGAGATCGCGCGCTATAAGAAAGAAAAGGCCGAAGTGCAGGCCAAGGCCGAGGCGCTGGAAGCCGAGGCCACGAAATACAACGAGCTGTCGGAGCAGTCGCTGCATCCCCACCATCGCCTGGCGCAGGCCACCACGCTGATCCAGATCGCCATTTCGCTCGCCGCCATCACGGTGCTGACGCGGCGCAACTGGCTGTACTGGACTTCCATCGGTGCCGCCGTGGCCGGAGGCTTGTTATGGGCGCTGGCCTGGTGGCATTAGGAATCAACTGCAAAGAAACGACGGGCGAAAAAAAAGCAGGGCCGAAGCCCTGCTTTTTTGAGAGGCGAAGACTTACTTCTTGGCGTCTGCCTTGTCCATCTTGGCGTCAGCCTTGGCTTCCTTCTTCTCCATCTTGGCGTCAGCCTTGGCTTCCTTCTTGTCCATCTTAGCGTCGGCCTTGGCTTCCTTCTTGTCCATCTTGGCGTCGGCCTTGGCTTCCTTCTTCTCCATCTTGGCGTCGGCCTTCTTGTCGTCGGCAGCCTTCATGTGCGAGGCGGCGAACGCGCCGGTGGCGGCGAACATGGAAGCGATCAGGACTGCGAGCAGCTTTTTCATCTCTTCATCTCCTCTGGGGTTTTGAGTGACGTTCAATCCCGGTATGGGTACCGAAGACCGCCCGCATGGTAACAAGAACGAGTCTCCCGGGACAGCCCGGTATGCAAACCGGGCCTGGATGCAATAACGTTCGGGCCACGACCCGGATGACAGGGATTGGCGGCCGGCTCCAGTTAATTATAAAAAACGTTAATAATTAATTACTTATGCATTCAAGCAATAGCAGCGGCAGACCACTTCGGCGCGCTTTTTACGTGCTGGGGACGGTGGCCATGGTCGCGGCGGCCGGGCTTTGCCGGGCGGTGCCGCATGTGCCGGCCAACGACGCTGTCATAGTAGAAAAACTGCCCACCCGCGCGTCCGACCCCATCGCCAGGGAGCTGCGCCAGTTGCGCAGCGCGCACGCCGCGGACCCCGGCAACCGCGACGTGGCCGTGAAGCTGGCGCGGCGCTATTTCGACCTGGCCAGCGCCGAGGGCGATCCGCGCTACGTGGGTTATGCCGAAGCAGCCATCCGGCCCTGGACGGGAGCGGCCGATGCGCCGCTCGACGTGGTGATGATGCGCGCGCTCATCCGCCAGTACCGGCACGAGTTCGATCCCGCCATGGCCGACCTGGATGCGGTGGTGGCGCGCGATCCGCAGAACACCGAGGCGCTGCAATGGCAGTTCGCCCTGCACCTGGTGCAAGCCGACTACGGCGCGGCGCGCGAGCGCTGCGCCAGGCTCGCGCCGCTCACCACAGTGCTGGCCGCCACCGCCTGCACCGCCGTGATCGATGGCGTGAACGGCCACGCCCGCGACGCCTACGCCACGCTTTCCAAGGCATTTGCCGAGCACCCTTCCAGCGATGCCGAATACCGCCAGTGGGTGATGACGCGGCTGGGAGAGCTGGCGCTGCGCATGGGCGACCGCGCGCTGGCGGAGAAGCACTTCCGCGACGCCATCGCCACCGGAGTCGTGGACGGCTTCGTGCTGGGCGCCTACGCCGACCTGCTGCTGGACGAGAACCGCCCCGCCGAGGTGGTGCCCATGCTGCGCGACTGGGTGGCCTCCGACATCCTGCTGCTGCGCTTGGTATTGGCCGAGAACGCCGTGCACGCGCCGCTCGCCGCCGAGCACATCCAGGCCCTGGCCGACCGCTTCGCCGCCGCGGCGCTGCGCGGCGACAAGCTGCACCAGCAGGAGGAATCGCGCTTCACCCTGCAACTGCAGCACAACACCGACAAGGCGCTGGCCCTGGCGCTGGAGAACTGGAAACTGCAGCGTGAGCCGCGCGACGCGCGCGTCATCCTGGAAGCGGCGCTGGCCAAGAAAGACTCCGCGGCGGCCAAGCCGGCCCTGGACTGGATGGCGCGCACCGGCTACGAGGAAGCGCCCTACCGCGAGCTGGTGGCGCAATTGAACAAGCTGTCCGGCACGGCCAAATGAAGCTCACCATCGGGGGGAGACAGAGCGGCGCCGCCGCGCTGCTGCTGGGGCTGCTGCTCGCCATATTGCCCACTGTGCCCGCCTGGGCGCACAAGCCCAGCGACAGCTACCTGTCGTTCAAGGTGGACGAGCGCGGCGTGACCGGCCAATGGGACATCGCTTTCCGCGACCTGGAATACGCCATCGGCCTGGACGCCAACGGCGACGGCGAGATCAGTTGGGGCGAGGTGAAGCAGAAGCACGCCGAGATCGCCTCCTATGCGCTGGCGCGCCTGGAGGTAAAGGTCAACGGCCAGGCCTGCGCGCTCAGCCCCACCGAGCACTTGGTGGACGACCACACCGACGGCGCCTATGAGGTGCTGCGCTTCCGGGTTTGGGATTGCGTCGGCCCCGCCTCCGCTCCTGAAGTGCTGGATGTGCGCTACAACCTGTTCTTCGATTTCGACGCCCAGCACAAGGGGCTGCTGCGCATCGAGTCGCCGGCCGGCACGCTCACCGGGGTGTTCGCCTCGGACAGTTCCAGCCAGCATTTCGAGCTGCGCTCGCACACCCTGCTGGAGCAGTTCGGTTCGTTCTTCCGCGAGGGCGTGTTCCACATCTGGGTGGGCATCGACCACGTGCTGTTCCTGATCTCGCTGTTGCTGCCAGCGGTGCTGTTCCTGCCGCACGGATCGCGCGGAGGATGGCGGCCGGTGGAACGCCTCGGCCCGGCGTTGTGGGACGTGCTGCGCGTGGTCACCTCCTTCACCGTGGCGCATTCCATCACGCTGTCGCTGGCGGCGCTGGGCATCGTGTCGCTGCCGTCGCGCCTGGTGGAATCCACCATCGCCTTCTCGGTGTTGCTCGCCGCCGTCAACAACATCCGCCCGGTGGTGGAGGAAAAGCGCTGGATGATGGCGTTCCTGTTCGGCCTCATCCACGGCTTCGGCTTCGCCAGCGTGCTGGCCGACCTGGGGCTGCCGCGGGATGCCCTGCTGCTGGCGCTGGTGGGCTTCAACCTCGGCGTCGAGGCCGGGCAACTGGTGATCGTGTCGGTGTTCGTGCCGCTGGCGTTCATGCTGCGCGCCACGGTCTTTTACCGCCGCGTGCTCATGATCGGCGGGTCGGTCATCGTGGCGCTGGTGGCCGCGACCTGGATGGCCGAGCGCATTTTCGACCTGAAAATCATCACACCCCGGTAATGCGCGCCGCTTAAGATGCGCGCCTCCGCGAACCACCCTTGAGAATACGCATGTCCCGAAGCATTTCGTGCGCGTCCACGCGCCTGGTCCGCCGCACGCCCGCGCGCTCGGCATTCCGCCGCCTGGTCCTGCTTGCCGTATTCGCGTTGGCGCTGCCGGCCCTGCCGCTCGCAGCGTTGGCCGACGGACAGCACGACGAGCGCGCCGACGTCGAGGTGATCGGCCACTACGAGAACGCCGTGGGCACCTCGGACACGGCCAGCCAGGGCTACATCACGCCCAGGCTCATCGAGGCGCGGCCGCTGCTGCGCCCGGGCGAGGTGGTGGAGTACGTCCCCGGCGTGATCGTCACCCAGCACAGCGGCGACGGCAAGGCCAACCAGTTCTTCCTGCGCGGCTTCAACCTCGACCACGGCACCGACTTCGCCACCAGCGTGGCCGGCGTGCCCGTGAACATGCCCACGCACGCGCACGGCCAGGGCTATTCCGACCTCAACTTCCTCATCCCCGAGCTGATCTCACGCATCGATTACCGCAAGGGCCCCTATTTCGCCACCGAGGGCGATTTCTCCTCGGCCGGCGCGGCGCACTTCCACTACTACGACAAGCTCAAGGACGGTGTGGCCGAGGTCACGGCGGGCAGCTTCGACTACCGGCGCGCCCTGGCCGTGAACTCGCTGCCGCTGGCCGGCGGCACGCTGCTGTACGCCGTGGAACTGGCCGGCAACAACGGCCCCTGGGACAACCCCGAGCACTACGGCAAGCAGAACGCCGCGCTGCGCTACAGCTTCGGCTCGGCCGCCAGCAGCCACAGCATCACGGCCATGGCCTACCAGGGCCGCTGGAGCGCCACCGACCAGGTTCCCCAGCGCGCCGTGGATGGCGGGCTGATCAGCCGCTTCGGCGCCATCGACGCGAGCGATGGGGGCAATTCGCAGCGCTACAGCCTGTCCTATGAACACCGCCACAGCGCCGGCAACCGCGAGTTCCAGCTCAACGCCTACGCCATGGCCTACCGGCTGCAGCTCTTTTCCGATTTCACCTACTTCCTGAACGACCCGGTCAACGGCGACCAGTTCGAGCAGGTCGACCGCCGGCGCGTGTTCGGCCTCGCGCCCACGTGGCTGTGGACCGGCCACATCGGCGAGCGCGACAGCACGGTGAAGGCCGGTCTCAACCTGCGCCGCGACGACATCGGCACCGTGGGGCTGTACAACACCGCCCAGCGCCAGCGCCTGTCCACGGTGCGCGAGGACAGCGTGCGCCAGACCGGCGTGGGCGCCTATGTCGAGCACTCGCTGCAGTGGAATGACTGGCTGCGCTCGGTGGCGGGCGTGCGCGCCGATTTCTACAACGCCAAGGTGACGAGCAGCCTGGCCGCCAACTCGGGCAACACCAGCGACCACCTGGTCAGCCCCAAGCTCAACCTCATCGCCGGCCCCTTCGCCAAGACCGAGTACTTCCTGAGTTGGGGCGCTGGCTTTCACAGCAACGACGCGCGCGGCACCACCACGCGCGTCGATCCATCCACGGGCGCCGCCGTGAGCCAGGCGCCCGCGCTGGTCAGGAGCCGCGGCGCCGAACTGGGCGCGCGCACCGAAGCCGTGTCCGGCCTGCAGAGTTCGCTGGCGCTGTGGCGCCTAGACCTGGCCTCTGAACTGGTGTTCGCCGGCGACGCCGGCACCACCGCGGCCAGCCGGCCCTCCAGCCGCCATGGCATCGAGTGGTCCAACCGCTACCGGCCCAATAACTGGCTCACGCTCGACGCGGATTTCTCGCTGTCGCGCGCCCGCTTCACCGAGCCCGACCCCACGGGCAACTCCATGGGCAACTTCATTCCCGGCTCCATCGACCGCGTGGCCACGTTCGGCGCAGCCGTGGACGGCCTCGGCCCCTGGTCGGGCATGCTGCAAATGCACTACTTCGGCTCGCGGCCGCTGATCGAGGACAACAGCGTGCGCTCGCAAAGCACGCTGGTCTGGAACCTGCGCGCCGGCTACAAGGTGAACAACAAGATCCGCCTCGCGGCCGACGCGCTGAACCTGCTCAACCGCCGGGCCAGCGACATCGACTATTACTACGCGTCGCAACTGCGGGGCGAAGCGGCGTCGGTCAACGACATCCACTTCCATCCCATTGAGCCGCGCAGCATCCGCCTCACCCTGACGGCGAATTTCTAGGCGAACACCTCTACACCTTTGCCCCGTTATTTCCCCTGGTTCTGCATTGCACCCTGATGCTCGACCATTTGCTCCATCATCAACTGCATCATGTCCACGCGATGCTGCGCCATGCCTGCGCCCATGTTGCCGCCTGACATGCCGTGCATGGCAGCCATGGTTTCCTTCATGGTTTTCATGTGCTCCTGCATCAGGCGCTCGCGTTCCTTGGGATCCGTCGCGGCGCGCAGCTTCTCCATCTGGACCTGCATGGTTTTCATGCCGTCCATCATGGCCTTGTTGTTCGCGCCCGGCTTCGCCTTTGGCGCGGGCTGCGGAGCAATCACCGCGCCCTTCCCCTCCGGATGATGCGAATCGTGGGCTTCCTGTCCAAAAGCCGATGCGGCAACGAAGAATAGAACCGCACTTATTCCCGCAAGCACCGATCTCATGTCGTTCAATCCTCGAAAAGTCGAAATCCAGGCCTAAAGGTACCGCCGTCCACAAGCTGCAAATTGATCCATGTCAAGCGCCAGCTCTTTCAAGGCAGGCGGCGGCCCCTGCTGCAAGAATGCCCGCGCTATGCATCGAGGCCGGTGCGCCGCAGCCGCAAGGCATTGGTCACGACGCTGACCGAGGACAGCGCCATCGCGGCGCCCGCCAGCACCGGGGAGAGCAGCAACCCGAACGCGGGATACAGCACCCCCGCGGCGATCGGAATGCCGGCCGCGTTGTAGAAGAAGGCGAAAAAGAGGTTTTGCTTGATATTGCGCATGGTGGCCCTGGAAAGGGCCGCGGCCTGGGCGATGCCGCGCAAGTCCCCCTTGACGAGGGTGATGCCGGCGCTTTCCATGGCCACATCCGTTCCCGTACCCATGGCAATGCCCACATCGGCCGCGGCGAGCGCGGGCGCGTCGTTGATGCCGTCGCCCGCCATCGCGACCTTCCTGCCCTGAGCGATCAGCTCCTGCACCTTTGCGGCCTTGTCCTCGGGCAGGACCTCGGCCCGCACCTCGTCGATGCCGAGGCGGCGGCCGACCGCCTCGGCCGTGCGGCGGGAGTCGCCCGTCAGCATCACCACGTGTATGCCGGCCCTGCGCAGGGCTGTCACTGCCTCGGGGGTCGATTCCTTCACCGGATCGGCCACCGCGATGAGACCGGAACGCTCCTGGTCGATGGCGAAGAACACCACGGTCGTGCCGTCCGCCCTCAATTCATCGGCGCGTTCCTCCCACCGCTTCACGGCGATGCCCTCCCGCTCCAGGAAGGCACGGCTGCCCACCCGCACGGCGCGTCCTTCAACCAGGGCTTTCACCCCCAAGCCGTTGATGGCCGAGAAATCCGTGGCGGCAGGCAGCTTCAGTCCCTTGGCCCTGGCGCCTTCGACGATGGCGGCCGCAATGGGATGCTCGCTTTGCGACTCGACGCCGGCCACCAGCCGAAGGGCTTCCTCTGCGCTGCTTTCATCGCTCACCGAGATTGAAGAAAAGGCCGGTTTCCCGAGCGTCAGGGTTCCGGTCTTGTCCACCACCACGGTGTCGATCTGGCGCATGCGCTCGATGGCCTCGGCGTTGCGGAACAGGATGCCCATGGTCGCTCCCCGGCCCATGGCGACCGTCATCGAGATCGGCGTGGCAAGGCCGACCGCGCACGGACAGGCGATGATGAGAACCGCAACGGCGTTCGTGAGCGCGTAGGCAAGGCGCGGATCGGGTCCGGCAAACCACCACGCCAGCGCCGTCACCACCGCGATGCCGATGACGATTTCAACAAACCATGCGGCGATGACGTCGGCCAGCCGCTGTATCGGCGCCTTGGTGCGCTGCGCGGCCTGCACCATGTGAATGATCCTGGACAACAGGGTGTCCGCGCCGACTTTCTCGGCCCGCATGAGGAATGACCCGTTGCCGTTGATGGTCGCCCCCACCACCTTGCTGCCGGCGGCCTTGGAAACGGGAACAGGCTCCCCCGTCATCATTGACTCGTCGACATGGCTTGCGCCTTCAAGCACCACGCCGTCAACCGGCACCTTGTCACCCGGCTTCACGCGCAGCCGGTCGCCGGCAACAATGGCGTCGAGCGGCACCTGCTCCTCGGTCCCGTCCTCGCGGACCCGCCAGGCCAGATGGGGCGCGAGCTTCAGCAGCTCGCGAATGGCCTGGCTTGTCTGGCCCATCGCCCGGGTCTGGAGCACGTCCCCCAGCAGGACCAGCGTCACGATCACCGCGGCCGCCTCGAAATAGGTGCCGACCGCGCCGGTGTGCTCCCGGAACGCTTCCGGGAACAAGCCCGGCGCGAACAGGGCCACGAGGCTGAACGCGTAGGCCAGGCCCACGCCAAGGCCGATCAGCGTATACATGTTGAGCGCGCGGTGGGCGAGCGACAGCCAGAACTTCCTGAGAATGGGCCATCCCGACCACAGCACCACCGGCGTGCCGAGGACGAACTCGATCCATCCCAGCGCCGAAGGCGTCAGGCCGAGCGGCGACTCGATCCCCGCCATGGGCGACATGGCGAGCAGAAACAGCGGAATCGACAAAACCGCGCCAGCCCAAAATCGCCGGGTCAGGTCACGGAGCTCCGGATTGTCGTCGTGCTCGGGCACGCCTACCGGCACCAGCGCCATGCCGCAAATCGGGCAGCTTCCCGGAGCGTCGCGAAGGATTTCGGGGTGCATCGGGCAGGTGTACTGCGTTGCCCGCGGCGTGACCGGAGCAACTGGAACGAGCGCCATGCCGCACTTCGGGCAATCGCCGGGATGATCCTGCTCAATCTCGGGATGCATGGGACAGGTGTAAAGAGCCGTCTTGCCCGAGGCGGGAGCCGATGGTGTCGCACTCACCGGATGGGCATGGGCAGGAGGAGCCGCTTTGGAGGGGCCGCAACAGCAACCGGATGACCGCCCCTGGCGGCCGGCGTCCGGCCCCGCCCGCTGGCCGGCATATCGGGCCGGATCGGCCTCGAATTTTTTCAGGCAGCCTTCGCAGCAGAAATAATAGGGCTGGCCTTGCCAGGTCGAGGAGCGGGCCTTGGCCGGGTCGACGGTCATGCCGCAAACAGGGTCCTTCTGCGAGGGCCTGGATTGGCCATGCTCTTCGTGCGCCGTATGCTGATCCATACCATGCCCCTTCGTTTCTTCTGTCATGCAGTGATACTAAAACCCGTACCTAAGTACGGAGTCAACCCCACGCCTCCGGTGCCTCGCGCTAATTCGCCGGCTCGATTTTGGTCACGGTGAATGCTCCGCCGCTGTTTTCCGCCGTGAACCTCACCTTGTCGCCCGCCTTGACCTGGTCGAGCATGGCGGGATCCTTGACGGTGAACACCATGGTCATGGCGGGCATGCCCAGATTTTCGAGCGGCCCATGGCGCAGGGTGATCTTGCCCGCGTCCTTGTCGACCTTTCGCACCTCGCCGGTGCTCATTGCGTTGCCGCCTGGCGCCGCCGGCGATTGAGCCTGTTCGCCGCCCGCCGGTTCCGCCGCCTTGGCCGGCAATGCTCCGCTTAAGCAGATAACCGCCAGCAGGACGGCGGTCAGATGGTTCAGCTTCATGGATGTTCCTTTCATCGTCGATCAACGGCTGACCACCACCTTGCCCGTCATGCCCGCTTCATAGTGGCCGGGTTGAAGGCAGGCGAAGTCAAAAGCGCCGGCCTTGGTGAATTGCCAGATCAGCTCGCCGGTCTTGCCCGCTTCGACACTGGCCTGGTTGGGGTCGGCATGTTCCATGTTGGGAAATTTGCGCATCAGCGCGGCGTGCTCCTTCAGGTCGGCCACGGTGCCCAGCACCATTTCGTGCTTGACCGTTCCGGTGTTCTTGAGGACAAACCGTATGGTTTCGCCACGCCTCGTCTTGATCCGGGAGGGCGAGAAGCGCATGCCATCGGTCATAGTGACTTCCACGGTGCGATTGACTTTGCTCGCTTCGCCGGGCCGTCCCACGGCGGCCAAGTGGTCATGTTCATCGTCGCCATGCGCCAAAGCGCCAGGGGCGTGAAGGAAGGCGATGCAAACGGCGATTCCAACTGCAAGTTTTTTCATGATTCCGTCCTGTTGATTTCAATGCCCGTCGTGGCCGTGAGGCTTCCTGACGGTGAACTCCACGTCCTTTGCAGGGGCAACTGCCGGCCCCTGCTGCCCGGGTGCGCTCGATGGCGCGTCACCCATCCATAGCGCCGCCTGGGTGCCGGGCGGCTGCCGGTACCAGCCGGGGTCTTTGTAGTCGGCTTTGCCCAGGCCCCTGCGCACCTTCACCACGCTGAACATTCCACCCATTTCCAGGGCGCCGTAGGGACCGGCGCCCGTCATCATGGGCAGCGTGTTGTCCGGCAGCGGCATTTCCATCGCGCCCATGTCGGCCATGCCCTTGTCTCCCATGGTCATATAGTCGGGGACGAGGCGGATGATCTTCTCCAGGACAGGCCGCTGGTCAACCCCGATCATGGTGGGCACGTCGTGCCCCATGGCGTTCATGGTGTGGTGGGACTTGTGGCAGTGGATGGCCCAATCCCCTTCTTCGTCCGCCGTGAATTCGATGGCCCTCATCTGCCCCACGGCGATGTCGGTGGTGACCTCCGGCCAGCGCGCCGACCTGGGGACCCAGCCGCCGTCCGTTCCCGTCACTTCGAACTCGTGGCCGTGCAGGTGGATGGGGTGGTTGGTCATGGTGAGGTTGCCCATTCGGATGCGAACGCGGTCACCCAGACGGCACACCAGCGGGTCGATGCCGGGAAACACCCTGCTGTTCCACGACCACAGGTTGAAATCCAGCATGGTGTTGACGCGCGGCGTGGCGCTGCCCGGCTCGACGTCGTAGGCGTTGAGGATGAAAACAAAATCCCGGTCCACGCGCATGAAGCCGGGGTCCTTGGGATGGGTCACCCAGAAACCCATCATGCCCATGGCCATCTGGGTCATTTCGTCCGCGTGCGGGTGATACATGAACGTGCCCGCGCGGCGCGCCACGAACTCGTAGACGTAGGTTTGACTGGGCTTTATCTGCGGCTGGGTGAGTCCTCCGACCCCATCCATCCCGTTGGGAAGGCGCTGCCCGTGCCAATGGATGGTGGTGTGCTCGGGCAGCTTGTTGGTGACGTAGATGCGCACCCGCTCGCCTTCGACCACTTCAATGGTCGGGCCGGGACTTTGGCCGTTGTATCCCCACAGGCGCGCCTTCATGCCCGGCGCGATTTCCCTCACCACCGGTTCGGCGACAAGATGAAATTCCTTGACACCGTCCTTCATGCGCCACGGCAGGCTCCAGCCGTTCAGCGTGACCACCGGGTTGTATGGCCTGCCGCTTGCGGGCGGCAGCGGCGGCTGGGTCGCCGCCTTGTCCATGAGCGGCGCTTCCGGAAGCGCGGCGGCCTGGGCGCGCGAGACCAGCGTCGCCCCCATCAAGGTGGCGCCGGCACCCAGCAAAAACGATCGGCGGGAATGCATGACTTGATCCCTCAGTGATTGACCCGGGCGGTCGACTCGCCCGGCTTGGTCATGGATGCGCCGGCGAGCGCGGCGCGCAGCTCCGTCTCCGCGATCCAGAAATCGCGCTGCGCCTCGATGGCCGCGCTCACGCTCGCGGCCTGCTCCCGCGCGTCCGCCAGCAGCTCGAAGACCGAGGACAGCATGCCGTTGTAACGCAGCAGCATTTCATCGGAGATGGCCTTGCGCAGCGGCACGATGTCGTCGCGGTAGTGCCTGGCCGTGCCGAAGGCGGTCTTGTACGCGGAATACCGCTCCCGCACCTCGGAGCGCGCCTCGTTTGCCAATGCCGCCAGGCGATGCACGCCCTGCAGGTACACCGCCTCGGCCCGCGCCACTCGCGCCCCTCCCCAGTCGAACAGCGGCACTTCCAGCGACAGCTCGAAGCCTTTTTTGCGCGGCTCGGGCGTTTCCGTGGCCCAGGCCGGGCCGAATTCGATGGCGTTCACGAAGCGGGTGGTCCGCGTGAGGTCGAGCGATTTGGCCAGGCCTTCAAGGTCAAGGCGCGCCGCCGCGATGTCGAGCCGGCCGTCCAGCGCCTGCTGCTCCGCGTCCCGGAGGTCGTCGACGGCCTTGGGAAGATCGGGCAGCCGCTCCGGGAGCTTCAACTTACTGGGCGACTCAAGCCCGAGCAGCCGCGTAAGGGCTTCGCTGCGGCCGATGGCATCCTGCCGGGTCCGGTCTACCTGGACAATGGCTTCGGAGAGGAACGCCTGCTCGCGCGACTGTTGCAGCCTGGAGAAGTTTCCCGCCGCCGCCATGCGCCGGGCCAATTCGGACCCGGCCTCGGCCGATTCGCGCACCTGCTCGGCATAGGAAGCCATTTGCCGGGCGGCGACAGCCGCATAAAACGCGCGCCGGGTGTCGGACGCCACGTCGATGGCCTGCAGCGCAGCGCGGCGCTTCACCTGTTCGAAGCGGCGCTTTTCGATTTCCGTCGCCATGGGTATCGTGAACAGCGCCAGGATGTTGAAGGTGAACGTGGTCTCGATCTTGTACGCGCCGTCGTGGCTCGCCCTCAGGTACGACAGGCGGGGATTGGGAAGGCGCCCGGCCTGAACCACGTCGGCCTCGGCGATACCCAGCTCGTCATACGCGGCCTGCAAGCCCTGGTTGTTCATGAGGGCAACAGTGACCGCCGAGTCCGCGCTGAGGGGCTGCGACAGCATGCGCTCGACCTCCTTGCGGATGGCGCCCCCATCTTCCTCGTTGCGCGTCCAGCGCGTCTGGCCGCCGGCCCGTTGTTGAACCCATTGGGCAACGTCGCAGAACCCGGTGTCGTGGGAAAGGTTCGCGCATCCGGCCAGCGCGAGCGTGCCCAATAGAAACGCGCCCGCTCGCCAGCGGGGGCGAAAGATCGTCTGCATGTGGTGCTCTCCTGATGAAACGAAACGCGCGAAGTGCCGCGCGAGCTCATTCCGCCTTGCGGCGTAGCAGTTTCAGGAGAAGGACGGTGGGTGGAGGGGCTGCTCGGAGATGAAGGTCTGGACGGCCGGCAGCCGGGCCGGGACCTGGGGCGGCGTGGATGGAGAGACCGGATCAAGCGCTATGGAAATCAGGGCAGACAGTTGAAGGTCACAGCAGTTGTGGCCGGAACCTCCGCCGCCGCCATGATCAGAATGCGCGTGGCCGGCGCCGTCATGGCGCTCCGCCGAATGCTGGAGGGCGTGATTGTGCGAGGCGTGCGGCTCACTGGCTCCCTGTTCATGCGATGGCATTTCATGCTGGCAAAACAAGGTCATGGCTGGCGCTGCAATGCTTTGCAGCGGAAACCAGACCAGCAGCAGCGCCAGCAGAAATTGTCGAGCAAGATTCCGCATGAGGGGATTGTACCCGCACTCAGGCCGTGGCCTCAGCCGTGAAATGGGCGGGATGGACCGCTTCGCCCGGCAAGCCAACGAGATCGCGGCCAAGGGCTACGAGGGCTTCAGCTTCAGCTAGTTCCATGCCCTCCGGTCAGCCGGCCGGAGGGGCTGCATCCGCGCGGCCGGGCATTGCGTATAAGCCTCCCAGGGAGTACTTTGTGTTCAACCAGGGAAGGAGGATCTATGAACGCGCTCGAACTCGTCCAGAAGGGATACGGCTGCTTCGGCAGCGGCGACATTCCCGGCCTGCTGCAACTCATGGCGCCGGAGGTGGATTGACAATTCGTCGGCGACAAGGCGGCGCCTTACACGCGGCGCGTGAAAGGCCATGCCGCGGTGGGTGAATGGTTCGGGCAGGTGGCCCAGGCCGACCAGATCCAGGCTTTTGAACCCAAGGAGTTCCTGGCCGGCCCCGATCACGTCACTGTCATCGGCACGGAGAAAACGGTTGCGCTCCCCGGAGGCAAGACCTTCGAGTGCGAGTGGGTGCACGTGTGGTGGGTGAAGGACGGCAAGATAACGCGCTTTTGGGGCATGCTGGACAGCGAAGCGGCGGGTAAGGCGCGTAGCGGCTGACCCGCTCAATGCGAATGCCGGTGGTGCAGATCGGGCAGATGCGGATGAAAGTGAGTCAGCGCTTCGTGCTCATGAAGATGGGTGTGCGGCTGGCCTGATTGCACCGATGGATCGTGGGCATGGTGATGGTGCTCGTCGTGCACGTGTTCGTGGGTGTGCGACATGGGTTCGTGGACATGCCGGTGCGCGTGGTGCTCGGTGAGCAGCAGCCAGGTGGCGACGGCCATGAGCGCTAGGGCCGGGATGAATATCAGGCCGGGGTGCTCACCCAGGCCCAGCGCGATGGCGGCGCCCACGAAGGGGGCGGTGGCGAAGTGGGCGCCGGTGCGGGCGCTGCCCAGGTGGCGCAGGGCGCGTACGTACAGGACCAGGCTCACGCCGTAGGCGAAGGCGCCCAGCAGCAGCGCGGCCATCAAATGGTTGACCGGCGGGAAGGCTGCGCCCGTGGACAGCGCGATAACCACATTGACGCAACCCGCGGCCAGGCCCTTCACCGTGGCGATCTGCATGGCGTCACCGCCGGATATTTTTCGGGTGAAGTTGTTGTCAAGGCCCCAGAAGACACAGGCAACAACGATGGCAAGCGCCCCAATGGATAGCGGAATGCTGGTGTGAGGCTGCCAGGACAGGACCCCTCCGGCCACCAGCATGAGCAGCGTCGCCACCCATACCCGCCTGCCCACCTGCTCGGAGAAAATGACGGCGGCGATCACCGTCGTGGCGACGGATTCGAGGTTGAGCAGCAGCGCGGCACTGGCGGCACTGATTTGGACCAAGCCCCACAACAGAAATATCGGAGCTAGCACACCACCGCACAGCACCGCGACCGCCAGCCAAACAAATTGCGCCGAGCGCGGATTTGCGGCTGACGGTTCTGGCTTCCCCCCTCCCCCATCCCCTCTCCCCTGGGGAGAGGGGTGCAAGATCGCTCCTCCGAACCTCCACAGCAGAAGGCCGAGTCCGCTTCCCAAGTACAGCAATCCCGCCAACATGATCGGCGAGACATCCGCCAGAAGCAGCTTTGCCAGAGGCGTGCTTGCTCCAAACAGCGCCGCCGCGGCCAGGGCCAGAAACGCGTAACGCTGGGTCTGGAAGTCGATCACGGCCGCACGCCGATGATCAGCCAGCCTGCCTCACGCAGTCCACGAAGTAGCGCGCGCCGGCCTCTTCTTCCTCGACCACCAACCCATGTATGTCGGTCTCGAAGCCGGGGAATTTCTTGTTGAACTCGCGCGCGAATTGCAGGTACCTGACGATGTTCGCGTTGAAGCGCTCGCCGGGGATGAGCAGCGGGATGCCGGGAGGATAGGGGGTCAATAACACGCTCGTTACGCGGCCCTCCAGCTTGTCGATCTCCACCCGGTCGATTTCGCGGTGCGCCATGGCGGCGAAGGCGTCCGAGGGTTTCATGGCGGGCTGCATGTCGGAAAGATACATCTCGGTGGTCACGCGCGCCACGTCGTTGGACTTGTACATGCCGTGGATCTGCTCGCACAGGTCGCGCAGGCCGAACTTCTCGTAGCGCGGATAGGCCTGGCAAAATTCCGTCAGCGCCTTGTACACCGGCTGGTTCTTGTCGTAGTCGTCCTTGAACTGCTGCAGCGCGGTCACCAGGGTGTTCCAGCGGCCCTTGGTGATGCCGATGGTGAACATGATGAAGAACGAGTACAGCCCGGTCTTCTCCACGATCACGCCGTGCTCGGCCAGGTACTTGGTGACGATGGCGGCCGGGATGCCGGTCTTGGCGAACTTGCCCGATACGTCGAGGCCCGGGGTGATGACCGTGGCCTTGATGGGATCGAGCATGTTGAAGCCGGGGGCGAGGTTGCCGAAGCCGTGCCATTTCTCGTTGGTGCGCAGCATCCATTCCTCGCGCGAGCCGATGCCCTCCTGCGTGGTCTTGTCCGGGCCCCATACCTTGAACCACCAGTCCTTGCCCCACTCGTCGTCGACCTTCTTCATGGCGCGGCGGAAGTCCAGGGCCTCGAGGATGGACTCCTCCACCAGCGCGGTGCCGCCGGGCGGCTCCATCATGGCCGCGGCCACGTCGCACGAGGCGATGATGGCGTACTGCGGCGAGGTGGAGGTGTGCATGAGGTAGGCCTCGTTGAACACGTGCCGGTCGAGCTTGCGATTCTGCGACTCCTGCACCAGGATCTGCGAGGCCTGCGAGATGCCGGCCAGCAGCTTGTGCGTGGAGTGGGTGGCGAAGATCAACGCGTCCTTGGGCCGCGGCCGGTCGCGGCCGATGGCGTGCATGTTCTTGTAGAAGTCGTGGAAGGTGGCGTGCGGCAGCCAGGCCTCGTCGAAGTGCAGCGTGTCGATGGAGGAATTGAGCGTGTCCTTGAGCATTTCCACGTTGTACAGCACGCCGTCGTAGGTGCTCTGGGTTATGGTGAGGATGCGCGGCTTCTTGCGCTTGGCATTGCGCGCGAACGGGTTGGCGTCGATTTTCTTCTGGATGTTCTCGGGCTTGAACTCCTCCAGCGGAATGGGGCCGATGATGCCCAGGTGGTTGCGCGTGGGCGTGAGGAACACGGGAATCGCGCCGGTCATGGTGATGGCGTGCAGGATGGACTTGTGGCAGTTGCGGTCCACCACCACGATGTCATCCGGCGCCACGTTGGCGTGCCACACCATCTTGTTGGAGGTGGAGGTGCCGTTGGTGACGAAAAAGCAGTGGTCGGCGCCGAAAATGCGCGCCGCGTTGCGCTCGGAAGCCGCCACCGGGCCGGTGTGGTCGAGAAGCTGACCCAGCTCGTCCACGGCGTTGCACACGTCGGCGCGCAGCATGTTCTCGCCGAAGAACTGGTGGAACATCTGGCCCACCGGGCTTTTCAGGAAGGCCACGCCGCCCGAGTGCCCCGGGCAGTGCCAGGAGTACGAGCCGTCCTGGGCATAGTGGGTCAGCGCGCGGAAGAACGGCGGTGCGAGGCCGTCGAGATACGACCGCGCCTCGCGGATGATGTGGCGCGCCACGAACTCGGGCGTGTCCTCGAACATGTGGATGAAGCCGTGCAATTCGCGCAGGATGTCGTTGGGAATGTGGCGCGAGGTGCGCGTCTCGCCGTACAGGTAGATGGGGATATCCGCGTTGCGGAAGCGGATTTCCTCGATGAACTTGCGCAGGTTGAGCACGGCGGGGTCCAGTTCCGGGCCGGGCGTGAACTCTTCGTCGTCGATGGACAGGATGAAGGCGCTGGCGCGGCTTTGCTGCTGGGCGAACTGCGACAGGTCGCCGTAGCTGGTGACGCCCAGGATTTCCATGCCCTCCTCTTCCATGGCCTTGGCCAGCGCGCGGATGCCCAGGCCCGAGGTGTTTTCGGAGCGGAAGTCCTCGTCGATGATGACGATGGGAAAGCGGAATTTCATGCGGTTCTCCGGGGTGCGGAACGCGGCGGCTCGGAAGCCTGGATGAGAGAGGGGCGCGAGACGCGCGGGGCAAGGATGCGGGGGAAAGCGGGGGCGAAGCAATGCGGGTCGGCCGAGCCTCGGGCGCCGGGTCGTGGTCGTGGTTTCACGAAAACGTCATCGCGGGCAAATGGGGCGGATTGCCGAAGGGCCAATCTGAAATGTGCGCGGGATTATACGCCCGCTGCTTGCCCGCAAGTCCAAAAAAATGCCCGCCGGGAGGCGGGCAAATTCAGAGGAGAGGAAGCGGCGCGGGGAGCGCCGCCGTTACAGCTTTAGAACCAGGCGAACAACAGGCCTATGTTCAGCGTGTTAGCCGACTGCCCAGCCGTCAGCGTGAAGGGCTCGATGGTGGGACCCGCGAAATTAAAGGAGGTAACGAACGTATCATTGTTTTTCACCTTGGCGATCTGGCCGTACGCGCTGAGTTCCTTCGTGATCTTGTACTGCCCGCCGAAGCCGAGGGTGGTCTGCTTGTATTTAGGCCCGGAGTCTCTGGACTGATAGACACCCCCGTCGAGGGTCAAGTCGGGAGTCAGGTCGTACGCGCCCCCGGCACCGAACGTTTTCAGGCTGGGCAGCGCTACGGTCTTCTGCTTCACGAAAATGCCCTTCAGGGTGAAGGCGCCGAACTTGTACTTGCCCCCCAGAATCCACCCGTTCGCGTCCGGTGTAGAGGGCGTCGTATTGACCTTGTTGTTGTAGTAGGCCAAAGTCGCGCCAAGATCGCCCATGGCGTAAGACCCCGCAAGGCGCCAGCCGGAGGAGATGGGAGCGGCGACGTCGGTTCTTGACGAGGCCACCAGGGAAACGGCCCCCGTAAATCCGGACATGGACGGCGAAGTGTACGAGAGCGCGGCGTTATCCCGGGTCCCGAGGCCGCCGTCGATGTCGATCGCGGCCAGCGCGCTGCCGAAGTTCGAGCCGAAGCGGGGCTCCATGGACAACAGGCTGCCGAATGCGATGTTGCCCTGCGTGCCCAGCCGCACGGTGCCGAAGCTCCCTTCCACGTAGACGTTGCCCGCCCGGTTGGCGAACGAATCCGGGCCGAACCAGTACCGGCTGCCGGTCCCGACGCATCCCCCGGAAGGG
>Ga0068858_100002546_pt1 | contig 18386 bp, 15 predicted proteins | sample KBSSwiS12_FD_66589 | JGI IMG/M metagenome (GOLD analysis project Ga0068858, IMG submission 66589) | Switchgrass rhizosphere microbial communities from Kellogg Biological Station, Michigan, USA - KBS Switchgrass S1-2 | ecosystem: Host-associated > Plants > Roots > Rhizosphere > Soil ...
GTCGTGGTGATCGACAATGCGTCGACCGACGGCACCGTGGACATTCTGGAACAATTCGCCGACCGCTGCCGCATTTACTACAACGACGAAAATGTGGGGTTCGCCGCAGCCCAGAATCAGGCTATCGGCCTCTCGCAGAGCGAATGGGTGCTGACGCTCAATCCCGACGTTCTGCTGCTGCCCAACTTTATCCAAGCTTTGGTGGACGCCGGGCAAGTGGATCCCAAGGTCGGTTCGGTATGCGGCAAGCTGCTGAGCATCCGCGCCACCTTCGACCTGCCCGATAAACAGTTAGTGGATTCCACCGGTATCTACTTCACGCCCATGCTGCGGCATCTGGACCGCGGCAGCCAGGAAGTCGATAACGGGCATTACCTCAACTTCGAGTACGTTTTCGGCGCAACCGCCGCCGCGGCGCTCTACCGGCGCTCGATGATCGAGGATATCGCGATACTGGGCGAGTTTTTCGATCCGGATTTCTTCGTGTACCGCGAAGACGCCGACGTCGCCTGGCGCGCCCAATTGATGGGTTGGCGGTGCATTTACACGCCGCTGGCGCGCGGGTATCACGTGCGCAACGTGCTGCCGGGGAATCGGCGGGCCTTGCCGTCGGTCATCAACATGCATTCGGTGAAGAACCGGTTCCTGATGCGGCTAAAGAACATGACGCCGGATCTCTACCGTCGCAACTGGCCCTCCATCATGGCGCGCGATTTAGTAGTCGTAGGCGCGTGCATTCTTCACGAGCACGGTTCGCTCAAGGCCTTCTGGTACCTCGCGCGCAATTGGAAGCGCGTCATGGAAAAGCGCCGTGAGATCATGAAGCGCCGCAGAGCCAAGGACGACTACATTTCCAGTTGGTTTTCCTACCAGCCGGTGAGCCGTCCCGCACCCCGTCCGTCCGCCCGGGCCGTGGCCCGCGGACGCGCCGCCCGCGGCTGAAAAGGCCGCCAGCTGCAGGATACTTAGAGGTGCGATTCGCGATTCTCGGCACCCGCGGCATCCCGGCGCGCTATGGCGGCTTTGAGACCTTCGCCGAAGAGCTTTCGACGCGCCTCGCCGCGCGGGGCCACAGCATCACGGTCTACTGCCGCGAAAAATATCCCGAACCCTCGTACCGCGGCGTACGCCTGAAATACCTGCCCACCATCCGGCACAAGTATTTCGATACGCTCGCGCACACCTGTTTGTCTACACTCCATCTTGCAGGCGTGCGCGGGTACGACAGTGTTCTGTACTGTAATGCCGCCAACGCCGTGTTCACCTGGATCCCGCGCGTGCTGGGCATGCCTGTCGCATTGAATGTCGACGGCCTGGAGCGCAATCGCAAGAAATGGAATTCGCTGGCGAAAACCTGGTACCGCATTTCGGAACGTCTGGCCACCTGGATGCCGAACGCCGTGGTGACCGACGCGCTGAGCATCGCGGCCTATTATCGCGAGAAGTACGGACGGGCCTCTGAGATGATTCCTTATGGCGCGGATGTGGGCCAAGTAGCGACCTCCGCCGTGCTCGACCGGTTGGGCCTGGAGCGTCGACGTTATTTTCTCTACGTCAGCCGCATGGAGCCGGAGAACAACGCGCTTCTCGTTCGCGAAGCCTTCGAGCAGTTACACACGCCGTTCAAACTGGCCCTCATCGGCGATGCGCCCTACGCCGCCGAGTACATCGGACGCGTACGCGCTACCAACGATCCGCGAGTGATTATTCCGGGGGCGATTTACGGCGACGGCTACCACGAGCTTGGTTCGCATTGCTTCGCGTACATCCACGCCACGGAAGTCGGCGGCACACATCCGGCGCTGATCGAGGCCATGGGGCGCGGCGCGCTGACCTTGTATCTCGACACCGCGGAAAACGCCGAGGTGGCGGGCGATGCCGGGCTGCCTTTCCAGCGGGATACCTTGATCCAGGTGCTCGAACGCGCGCTGGCAATGACGGATGCCGAACGCGAGACGTATCGCAACAAAGCGAAGGAACGCGTGCGCACGCGCTACAGTTGGGACGCCGTCACCGATGCGTATGAGAAACTTCTGACTAGGCTGGCTGCGCACAAATCATGAGAAGTTGGGTCGAGGTTTCCCTGGGGCAGATTCGCGCGAACTACCGCGCGGTACGTAAGGTAGTCGGCTCCGAGATCGAGGTGATGGCCGTAGTCAAAGCTGACGCCTATCGCCACGGTGCCCCGGAAGTCGCGCGAGCGCTCGAAGCCGAGGGCGCCAGCTGGCTGGCCGTATCGAACGTTGACGAAGGGGTCTATCTGCGACGCGAAGGAGTTCGCGCGCGCATTCTGGTGATGGCGGATTTCCTCCCCGAGGAGCGAGCCGGCCTGGAAGAATTCAACCTGACGCCGGTGATCCATTCGCTGGAGGATTTGCCGGCCGCGCGCGTTCCCTATCACTTGAAAATCGACAGCGGCATGGGGCGCTTGGGTACGCGTGCCAGCGCCGAGGAGATTGCTCGCGCGGTGCAGGCCGTGCCCGCGAACTTCGAGGGTCTGATGACGCACTTCGCATCGTCAGGCAATTACGACAGCCGGCAGACCGAAGACCAGCTTCTGCACTTCGAAGGTGTGTTGTCAGGACTGCGAGCGGCGGGTCTCGCGCCCCGTTTCATTCACGCGTCCGGAACCATCCCTGTGGCGTATGGACGCAAGGCGGCGTGGTGGAACCTGGTCCGGCCCGGGCACGCCATTTACGGATACGTTTCGCCGGCTCGGGGCTCGGCGCCTAAGCGGCAGTTGGTGGTCAAGCCGGCGCTCTCCTGGAAAGCCACGGTACTGGCCGTGAAGGATCTCGACGCCGGAGCACTGGTGGGTTACGGGGGCATCCATCGCGCCACCCGTCCGATGCGGATTGCGGTCCTCGCAGTGGGTTACGCCGATGGGATTCCGCACCGCCTGGGGAACCGAGGCAACGTGATCGCGAAGGGGAAGCTGGCGCCAATCATCGGCGCCGTATCGATGGATCTGACGACGATCGACATCACGGCGAGTCCGGAGTTGCGCGTGGGGGACGCGGTGACGCTACTGGGCTCGGAGGGTGAAGTCTCGATTGACGCGCAGCAGGTAGCGCGGGTTGCGGGGACGATCTCTTACAGCGTGCTCTGCGGGATTAGCGCGCGGGTCAAGCGAGTATACGTGGACTGAAGAAGGGGACAGCCTCCGATTTCGAAAGCGGATCACCGCCCTGTTCACTAGCGTTTCGCCGAAATCGGCTGGCTGTCCCCTTCTTGCGTACTACTGCGGCCTCTTGAAGCGGCCGACCAGAACAGCCTTCCCAACAGTGTGGGTGTCCATGGCTTTCATGATGTCCGCACGCGATGCGTCGGGGCCCAGCGTAAGCTTCGCGTTCAGCGCGAAAAGCTCCAGGGTGTAGTGATGGTACGGGTTGATGGCCGCGTTACCGGGTCCCATGTACCCAACGTTCCGGATTCCCTTGGCCTGGATCGTGCCATCGGGCAGTTGTGCATCGCTCGGCAGGCCACCGGCGAGGCTGCGCGCGGTTCCAGGAATGTTGAACATGATCCAGTGCAGGACGTCGTCCGTTCCGCCATTGAGCGCGTTATCCGGATCGTGCATGATCAGGACGAAGCTCTGCGTGTCGGCGGGTACATTAGTCCATTCGAGCCTCGGTGAGACCGCCATGGGAACGGCCTGGGTGAATTTGTCGGGGATGATGCCGCCGTCCTCGAAGTCGGGCGACGTCAGAGCCATTCCGGGTCCCTTGGGTGCGGCTTTGCCGCCGCCCTTACCTTGGGGAAGCGCCAGGGTCACGGTGAATGCGAGCACTGCAACTACGTAAAACATCTTCTTGAACATGATGGGTTTCTCCTCGTCTAGAACAGCATATCAAGCCGTCGGGCGAGGCATGCCTCGCCCCTGCACTCTCGCTCGTTATTGTAGGGGCCGGGCATGCCCGGCCCATTTGAGGACCTAAATGTCCAGATTCCGCACGTCCAGTGCGTTCTCTTCGATGAACTTGCGCCGGCTCTCCACATCCTCACCCATCAGCGTAGTGAAGATTTCGTCAGTCAGCACCAGGTCTTCGAGCCGGACCTTCAACAGCGTGCGGGTCTCGATATTCATGGTGGTTTCCCACAACTGCTCCGCGTTCATCTCGCCCAGACCCTTGTAGCGCTGGACGCTGACTTCGCGGGTGCCCTCAGACTTGACGTGCGAGAGAAGATCGCGCCACGTCGCCAGGTTCTCGCGCTGGTTATCCCGGATCACCACAAACGGAGGGCGATTCAGTTTGGCTGCTTGTTTAGCCAGCGTCCGCAGCCGGCGATACTCGGGCTGGGCGGCCAGCTCGATATCGATCGCGCGCTCGGCGTTGGTCGGATCCTTGAAGGTCACCATCCACGCGGAGTGTTCTTCTTCGCGCTTCAGCTCGGATTGAATCTTCAGAGCCTTCAGCGCTTCGTGGACCGGTTTAAGATTGGCTTCTTCCTGAAAATCGGCCTTGCTGTCGATGGCCAGCTCGGGACGCGCCAGAACCTCGACCACGCGCGGCTCGCGCAAGCGACGCTCCATGCGCCGCCAAGTGAGCTGGAACTCGTCGAGCGTCATCAGGAAATTCCGCAGTTCCGTGCTTTCGAGAATGGCCTTGTCGGCAGTCTCGACTTTCAGATTTTCCGTAGCACGGCGCAGAATCTCGCGCGTGAATTCTTTGTCGTCCTTGATGTACTTCTCGCTCTTGCCCTTCTTGATGCGATAGAGCGGAGGCTGCGCCACATAGACGTGGCCGCGCTTGATCAGCTCCTGCATGTGGCGATAGAAGAACGTCAGCAGCAACGTACGGATGTGCGACCCGTCCACGTCCGCGTCGGTCATGATGATGATCTTGCCGTAGCGCAGACGCGCGACATCGAAATCGTCCTTGCCGATGCCTGTGCCGAGCGCCGTGATCATCGCCCGGATTTCTTCGTGCCCCAGCATCTTGTCGTAGCGGGCTTTTTCCACGTTCAGGATCTTGCCCCGCAGCGGCAGGATCGCCTGGTAGCGCCGGTCGCGGCCACCCTTGGCGGTGCCGCCGGCCGATTCTCCCTCCACCAGGAACAATTCGCAGCGCTCCGGATCACGCTCCTGGCAGTCGGCCAGTTTCCCGGGCAGGCCGCCGGAATCCATCGCGCCTTTGCGGCGGGTTAGATCGCGGGCCTTGCGAGCTGCTTCACGGGCGCGCGCTGCGTCGATCGCCTTGCCGACGATCTTCTTCATCACAGGAGGGTTCTTGTCGAAGAACTCGCCCAGTTTTTCGTTGATGAGCTGGACTACGTAGCCTTGAATGTCGGAGTTTAGCTTGCCTTTGGTCTGGCCTTCGAACTGCGGTTGCGGCAGCTTCACGCTAACCACGGCCGTCAGACCCTCGCGGACGTCGTCGCCCGTCAGGTTTTCTTTGACGTCTTTGAAGAGGCCCCCGGCTTGGCCAGCGGCATTAATCGTGCGAGTGAGTGCGCTTCGGAAGCCGCTCAGATGCGAGCCGCCGTCGACCGTGTTGATGTTGTTGGCGAAGCTGAAGACCGATTCGCTGTAGGTGTCGTTGTATTGCAGCGCCACTTCCATGGTCAACTGGCCGCCGTTGGGCAGATCGCGGACACCTTCGAAGTAGATGGGCTTGTCGTGCAGCACGGCCTTGCCCTTATTCAGATGCTTGATGAACTCGGCGATCCCGCCGACGAATTGAAATTCCGAGGAACGCGGCGGATCTTCGCGCTCGTCCGTCAGCGTGATCTTCAGACCCTTGTTGAGAAACGCCAGCTCGCGAAGCCGTTGCGCGAGCGTGTCGAAGTTGAATTTCGACGCGTCCATGATGGACGTATCCGGCTTGAAGGTGATTTTGGTCCCGGTCTTCTTGCCTGCCTTGCCGGTTTGGGTCAGAGGCCCCTTGGGGACGCCGCGAGCGTACTCCTGCTCGAAGGTTGCGCCCTTCTGCCAGATCTCCAGTTGGAGCGCTTCCGAGAGCGCATTTACGCAACTCACGCCTACACCGTGCAGTCCGCCCGAAACTTTATAGGAGTTCGAGTCGAACTTGCCGCCGGCGTGGAGCTTGGTCAGCACTACTTCCGCGGCGGAAACACCTTCTTCGTGCATGCCGGTCGGAATTCCGCGGCCGTTATCCACCACCGTGACCGAATCGTCTTCATGAATCGTGACGTTGATCTCGGTGCAATGGCCCGCCAGCGCTTCGTCCACCGAGTTGTCGACCACTTCGTAGACCAGGTGGTGTAATCCCGCGTCGCCGGTGGACCCAATGTACATCGCCGGGCGGAGACGCACGGCCTCCAGGCCTTCGAGAACTTTGATGCTACTGGAATCGTAGACTGCGCTGATGTCTTTTGTCGCCATACTTCTTTCTTGAAACCGCTCGCTGAAAAAATCTCAGATCCGCATCGGCATGATCACGTAGCGATAGTTGTCTGCTTTTTCGCCGCCCGGGCGAAGCTCGCCAGCGCTATGTGCGTCCTTAAACAAGAACGTGACTTCCTCGGTCGCGACGGCGCGCAGAAAGTCCAGAAGATACTCCGCATTGAATCCGATCTCGACCGCCGGTCCATCGTAGGCAGCCGCGATGCTGTCCTCGCTCTCGCCGGTTTCCGACACCGAGGAGTGAACCTTTAGCTCGCCCCCACCGGCTGCCACACGAATCCCGCGCGAACGCTCGTCGGAGAATTGCGCGACACGTTCGATCGCACCGCGAAACTCATCGCGATTCACCGAAACCGAATGCGCATGCTCCTTGGGAAGCACTCGTTCGAAATCCGGGAAATTTCCGGTCAGCTTGCGGCTGAGCAGCATCCGCCCGCCTAGCTCGAAAAACAGATGGTTCTCATCGCCCGCGAAACGCAGTACGGAATCCGGTGTTGCGTCGGCAGCCAGCTTCTGCAGCTCGGCCATCGCTTTACGCGGAAGCAGCGCTCGATACGCTCCCGTTACCCCGGGAAGCTCGCCCGAGCTCTCCACCATCGCCAGACGATGCCCGTCGGTCGCGACCATCGCCATGCTGCCTTTTTTGAGCACCAGCAGCGCACCATTCAGCGTGAACCTGGACTCTTCACTCGAAATCGCAAAAATGGTCTTCGCGATCATCCCGGCCAGCACACCGATGGGAATCTCGGCGAGGACCGCAGGCATCGCGGGCAGCTCCGGAAAACTTTCGCGAGACATCCCGGCGATGCGTGTCTTTGAACGGCCGCATACCAAACTCGCCCACTGATTATCGAGAATCTTAACCTGGACCTCGCCCTCGGGAAGTAAACGGACATAGTCCAGAAGCCGCCGCGCCGGAATCGTCCCCGCACCCTTTTTCTTCACCTTCGCGGCACACGAGGATCGCACGCCCAACTCCAGATCTGTAGCGGTGAGCAAGAGGCGATCTCCATCCGCTTCCAGCAGAATGTTGGACAGAATCGGAATCGTGGTCTTCTTCTCGACCACGCCCTGAGAGAGATTCAGCTCACGAACCAGATCAGCCCTACTGATGGTGAATTCCATAGCGGAGGTTGTTTTTCTGACTAGATCTCTATCAGGTAAGAGTAATCGTAGTCGTAGTACCTGTGGAAACCTTGATTTCTTTCTAAATTATAGCAAGACTGAGGAGTTAAAGCCATCGGAAGCTGTGCGGAAAGCCGTGCGTCCGGAAGGGTAAAAGCGACTTGGGGTGAGGTATGCACAGACTGTCACAGGGTATACGGAAGCCGCATTGTGGATGACGCCCACAACACTAATGAACTGAGTCGATTAGGCTGTGGATCAACCTGTTGAGATCGGTATCGGTCTGGCGAAGACGTTCGATCTTCTGGACAGAGTGAAGCACGGTGGTGTGATGCTTGCCCCCGAAAACCCTGCCGATTTCAGGCAGCGAAGCTTGGGTCAGATCCTTCATGAGGTACATGGCAATCTGGCGCGGGTAGGCGATCTGCCGAGAATTCGACTTCTGCTTCAGCTGTGGCGGTTGCATACTGAACTTCTCGGCCACGGCGCGCAGGATCGAATCCATAGTGATACGGCGCTCTCCACCTGAGATCAGGTACTTCAGAACCTGCTGCGCCATCTGAAGCGTCACAGGCGAGTTGGTAATCGACGAATAGGCGATCAGCTTGATCAACGCGCCTTCCAGTTCGCGCACATTCGATTTCGTTTTGGTGGCGATGTAAATCCGGACTTCCTCGGGAAGCGCGACACCCTCGATTTCAGCCTTCTTGTCTAGGATGGCCATCTTCGTTTCGAGATCCGGAGGCTGGACGTCCACCATCAGTCCCCACTCGAAACGCGAGCGCAAACGTTCCACCAGGCCCAAGGTGCTTTTCGGCGCCGAATCGCTCGAGATGACGATCTGCTTCTGATGATCGTAGAGTTCATTGAACGTGTGGAAGAATTCTTCCTGCATGCGCTCTTTGCCGGCCAGGATTTGCACGTCGTCGACCAGGAGCACGTCCGCCGAGCGGTAATGCCGTTGAAACGACGGCATACGGTTGGTCCGCAGGCATAGGATCATCTCATTCATGAAGCGTTCGCTGGAGGTGTACACCACGCGAATCGCCGGATACTTGTCGAGCAGCTCCCGTCCGATGGCGTGCATCAGGTGAGTCTTGCCCATTCCGGTACCGCCATAAATGAACAACGGATTGTAGCTGCGTGAGGGGCTATCGGCCACGGCGCGCGCGGCCGCATGGGCGAACTGGTTGCAGCTGCCGACTACGAAGTTGTCGAAACGGAACCGTGTGTTCAATTGTCCTGCGGCCGAGGCAAACGCCGGCTCCAACGAGGACGATAACGGGGTTTCCGCCACCGCAGCGCGGGATTCCGCGTGCGGCAGGTACACGACTCGATCTACCGGAAGATTCAACTCGCGAATAGTAGACCGGATCTGCTCCGTATACTCCTGCTCGATGAAGTCCTTCGTGACTTGATCCGGCACCTGGACCCGCAAGGAGCCTTGATCCAGGCTCTCAAGCGCAGTTCGCATCACCCAGTTTTGGAATTCCTGGGGAGCGATTCGCTCGGCCAGTTTCGCCTTGATCAGGTCCCACGTATTCAACTCCCGCGCTTCCGCCACAGCTCCAGCCGATTCCCAGTTTCCACCCACGTGTGACTCTCCTTACGGTACAAGATCCCCAATGAACGCAAATTTCCCACACGATTACCACAGCTGTGGAAATCCGACCTCAAAATTCTATGATCCGGGGGAAATTCTCGACGCTCGTTGCGTGAGTCACGGCGCGTTACCCAGCCTAACCCGTGCTCACCGACGGATCTCAGCATAGCACAAAAACTTTTGACGGCAAGAGAAAGTTTTCACAGTTTATCATATTTCTTTTCAGTAGTTTATAGCCATATCCCCGCAGGGGATCGAGCACTAAAACATTTCGATGAAAGACGTTTTTCGTCGTGACCGCTGGGCCTAAGCGGGAGAATTGATCCCTTCCCCTGAGGCGGTAGCACCCCCCTGTGGGGTGCTCGTGGGGTGTGATTCAGGCGTTCTCTACGACCCCAGGAACGGGAGCCGCGGTGAAAACAGTAAATGTTGTGGGGGAAGACAGACGAAATACGGGGACCGAGATCGGTAACTAAAGTGTAGACAACGAGGCTGGAACCCGAAGGGAGACCCGCGGAGCATGTAGCTTCACAAGGCAGGGGCCGGCCGCAAGGCTCCCCGCCGGGGAGTAGACCGCCGAAACTGGCGCATTTTCAAGTCGCAAATGGCGTCCCACCAATGGTTTAGCTACCGTTGGCGGAGCTAAGGACGGAGCCGACCCTCGAGAATATCTGGCTTATGGTATCCGCAAGTGGAGGGAAGGCCGCGCCGGCAGCCACGGCCACGAAGCCGGCCATGAGCGCATACTCGATGAGGTCCTGCCCCACCGAATCGCTCCAGATCTTGAGCAGGTAAACTAGGTTCTTTGGCATATGCACTGAGTCTTTCCTCAGGCTTCGAGGATAGAACTTCGGATGGGTTGTGACAATCACCCATTAATACTAAGTAAGGTGACTTCGAAGATTAAATCCTCGCCATGCTCCGATTGAGCCTGAATCAGCGACGGGGCGTATACCCTTTTGTGTAGATGGCTGATCTTTCCCGATCTTAAGGGCGATCGTAGGCGTATAATCCTCGTGTAGTGGAAGCCTACAGGCAGCAAACCAAGTCCTTGGTGGAACGGTTCACTAAAAACCAGCTCCCCTTCGACGCCTGTATTTATTCCCTGGACGCCGCCCTGGTGCGATTCATCGCCCGGATGAAACCAAGACAGCTTGCTGAGCTTCGCGCGGTGATGCTGGCGAACAACGAACGCGTGATGGAAGAAATGGCGCGACGCGGTAGAATCGCCGATTGTTAAAACTTCTCAAGATTCAAATTGAGCCACTACCTCTACTGCCGTCTATTTGACTTTCCTCGTAGCGGGCGCGACAATGAGTCTGTCCTTTGAGGTCCTTCCCTCCGCGAACGCGGGAGTAACTCAGCTGGTAGAGTGCGACCTTGCCAAGGTCGATGTCGCCGGTTCGAATCCGGTCTCCCGCTCCAATTTCAAGAGAGTCCGATCCGCACAGCACCGTCCCAGGAGCGGACACCGTGAGGGCGTGATACAATCGCTCACGGTGCTAACCCTCTGTAACTACAGGTATTCTTACACCTTGGGCAATGGCAGAAGGCGTGCGCTAGTGAGTCGCCGGCCCACCTGAGGCCAACGATCTGGAGTAGTCGGATTAGGACAACATGGATATTAAGCGAGAAGGCGTCGCGAGAAAAAAGCGCATCAGGTTCATCATCTACGGGATCCTGGCTACGGGCGCTCTGGCAGCAGCGGGCTGGCGCGTGTCGAAACTCGAACCCGCAGCCCCCACCGTGGAACGCGCCACAGTGTGGATCGACTCGGTGAAGCGCGGCCCCATGCTGCGCGAGGTCAAGGGCCTGGGAACCCTGGTTCCAGAAGATATTGTGGTCATCCCCACGCTTCAGGACGGCCAGGTGATCAAAGTTCCGGTGAAATCGGGCGAGCGAGTGAAACCCGACACGGTTTTGGTGGTATTAGTGAATCCGGACATGGATCTCGCGGCCAACGATCTGGAGTGGCAGGTGAAACAGGCGCAAGCCACCTACGCCGACCTGAAGGTCAAGATGCAGAGCCAGAAATTTGACCAGCAATCTGCGGTATCCACCGCCGAGAATGCTCTCAAACAAGCCTCGCTCAACAAGGATAAGGACGAACAGCTCTTTAAGTTCCAGCTGCAGACCGATCTCAACGTCAAACTCAGCACCGCGAATTGGGAACAGGCCGCCAACCGCTTTCAAACCGAAAAGCAAAAGCTGGACATCATGAAGGATTCCATTGACGCCCAGCTGGACTCCGCGAAAGTCCAGATCGACAAGTTGCAGGCCACCTGGGAGCGTAAGAAACAGCAGCTCACCGAGCTCACGGTCCGCGCGGGAACGGACGGCGTGGTGCAGGAACTGACTTTGCAGGTGGGCACGCGCGTCACCTCCGGCACCGTGGTCGCCAAAGTAGCCCAGGCCAAGCTGAAAGCCGAGCTGCAGATCGCCGAAACCCAGGCCAAGGATATCCTGTTGGGCCAAAAAGCGTCGGTAGATACACGGAACGGGATCATCCCGGCGCACGTAGTTCGAATAGATCCGAACGTGGTGAATGGAACGCGAACCGTGGACTGTACTCTCGATGGGGCGCTGCCGAGTGGCGCGGTCCCCAACCTGAGCGTCGATGGAACGGTGGAAATCGAACGCCTGGCCGACGTCGTTTATATCGGCCGGCCGGTGTTCGGCCAGCCCAACAGTTCGGTGAGTTTGTTCAAGTTGGAGCCCGATGGAAAAGGCGCCGCACGCTTAACCGTCAAGCTGGGGCGCAGTTCGGTAAATACCATCGAGGTTGTGGAAGGTTTGAAAGTGGGCGATCAGGTGATTCTCTCCGATATGTCGGCTCAGGATCAGAATCCCCGAATACGTTTGGACTAGGGAGGAGCGAATATGGCCGAGGTTCTGATTCATCTGGATGGAGTCAAGAAAGTCTTCGTAACCGACGAAGTAGAGACGCACGCTCTGGCGGGCATTCATCTCGATATCAAGAAGGGTGAATACGTCTCCATCGCCGGCCCCTCCGGCTGCGGCAAATCCACGCTGCTGGCGATTCTGGGGCTGCTGGACTCCTCTTCCGACGGCACCTATGAGCTCAACGGCCGGCCGGTGCAGGGACTGAAGCTTAGCGAACGCGCCCGCATCCGCAACCGCGAGATCGGCTTCATTTTCCAGGCCTTCAATCTGATCGGCGACCTCACGGTCTACGAAAACGTCGAGCTGCCGCTCACCTACCGCGGAATGCCCAGCGCGGAGCGCAAGAAGCGCGTGCACGAATCGCTGGAGCGCGTCGGCATGAGCCATCGCGTGAAGCATTATCCGTCGCAGCTCTCCGGGGGTCAGCAGCAGCGTGTCGCGGTGGCGCGCGCCCTGGCCGGCGATCCATCCATTCTTCTGGCCGATGAGCCCACCGGCAACCTCGATAGCACCAATGGCGAGGCTGTCATGGAGCTGTTACGGGATCTGCATCGCGGCGGAGCCACCATCTGCATGGTGACCCACGATCCTCGCTACGAGCGTTTTGCCGATCGCAACATTCACTTGTTTGACGGACGCATCGTGGAAGAAAACGCCGAACGCGCCTGAATCCTGCTATTGCCGGACCCGTACTTCACGGGCGGGTAGTACTAGAACCCTAATCTAAGGTGCAGGCCTCTTAGTCCCTGTCCGATAGATAATTCAGTCCCCTTTTTTACGGGGCCCCGATCATCTGGAGGATGTACTCGTGAGTGTCACTTCCGATCCCCCGCTGCGCACCGGCATTCAGATCAATATTCCTCGCCCCGCGGCCCCACCGGAGCCGATGGAAGCGGATGCCGTGCTTCGTTCCTTCGCGGACGACAGCACGGGGGTGGTTCCCCCGCCATCCGAGTCCTTGGAAGATACCGGCATTTCTGTCTCCTTGATCGAACAACTGCTTCTGAAGCTCCTGTATTTCCGTGGCGAAGTGCTGGGAAGGGATTTGGCCAGCCTGGTGGGACTGCAGTACAGCCTCATCGATGAGCTATTGGAGACCCTGAAGCGGCAGCATCATGTGGGGATCAAGAAGTCCCTGGGCATGGGCAACAGTTCGGGAATTTTCGCGCTCACCGAGTCCGGCCGCAATCTCACGCGCGAGTATCTGGAAAACAATCAATACGCCGGGACCGTTCCCGTGCCTCTCCACCAATACGCGGAGGTCGTGCGGCAGCAAAGACTAGCCGAGAACTGGCTGTCGCCGGACTCTCTCAAGAAAGCCTTCAAACATCTGGTGGTGGAGCAGGACATTCTGGCGCGCATCGGTCCGGCGGTCAACTCCAACAAGTCGTTCCTGATTTATGGCCAACCCGGCAACGGTAAGACTGCCCTGGCCGAATCGCTCTTCCGCGTGGAGACGGCGCCTATTTACTTGCCCTATGCGATCGAATCGCAGGGCAACATCATCCAGCTCTACGACCCGATCTATCACCAGAAGATCGAAGATACCGACAGCGACAGCGTCACCCTCGATCGGGATCACGGGTACGATCGCCGTTGGTTCAAGTGCCGCCGCCCCTTCATCATCACCGGTGGAGAGCTGGGCCTGGACATGCTGGATCTAAGCTACAACAAGGTTTCGAAAGTGTACGACGCGCCTTTCCAGCTCAAGGCCAACAACGGCATCTATCTCATCGACGACTTTGGACGCCAGAAGGCCTCGCCCGCCGAAATCCTGAATCGCTGGATCGTACCCATGGAGCGGCACGTCGACTATCTCAGCTTCCAGGCCGGTGGCAAAATGACGGTGCCCTTTGAAGCGTTCCTGATTTTCTCCACCAACCTGCGGCCGGACCAGTTGGGCGACGAAGCGTTCCTGCGCCGCATTCAGTACAAGATGTTTCTGCGCAGTCCGGGAAGGAATGAGTTCGTCGAGATTTTCGAGCGGTTCGCCGAATCCCGCCTGCTCGCCCACGAGCCGGGAGTCATCGACGGGTTCGTGGAGAAACATTACGTGCAAGGCGGAAAACGGTTCCGCCGCTGCCATCCCCGCGATGTCATCAGCCACGCGATCGACCTGATCAACTTCGAGTCGCGGCCCAAGGCACTGACGGAGGATGTCCTGGATCGCGCCTTCGACAGCTGCTTCACCGACAACATCGACGTCAACGACTGATATCGTTGTAAGGGCGAGGCCTCCTCGTCCTTCCATGAATCTTCGCAACTGGTTCGATACCTCTTTTCGCCTGCGCCCAGGCGAGCCGGCGCTCGAATGGAAGGGCGCGACGTACACCTTCGGCGAGATTGACGCCCGCAGTAATCGCATGGCGCATGCGTTGGTGGCCCGCGGATTCCAGCGGGGCGACCGGCTCGCTGTCTACCTCGCAAATTCGCTGGACTTCATCGATATTTTTCTTGCCTGCGTCAAACTGGGGATCATCTTCGTCCCGGTGAACATTCTGTATCGCGAGCGTGAACTTTCGCACATTCTGAGCGACGCCGAGCCGAAATTGTTCGTCACGGAAAAGGAGCTTCCAGCGTTGCGCGCGGAAGCAGCTTCGCAGCCGGCGGATTTGCCCGAGACCCCGCTCGATGGCGAATCGCCCGCCGCGCTGGTCTACACGTCCGGCACCACCGGCGTTTCCAAAGGCGCGATTCTTACCCACAATAACTTCGCGGTGAACGCCGCGAATTTGCTGAACGCCTGGCGCATCTCGTCCACCGACAGGTTCCTGTTAGCGCTTCCGCTGTTTCACGTCCACGCGCTCGGGAACGGCCTGCACTGCTGGCTATTTTCCGGATGCCGCATGCGCCTGCTGGAACGCTTTGAGCACGAAAAGGCCGCGGCTGAATTTCTGGATTTCCGTCCCACTCTATTTTTCGGTGTGCCGACCATGTACGTCCGTCTGCTCGAGACTCCGGCCGAGACCGCGCGCGAAATCGGACGGGGCATGCGCCTGTTCGTATCGGGCTCGGCGCCGCTGCCCGCGCAGGTGCTCGAAGACTTTCGCAAATTGTTCGGGCACACCATTCTCGAGCGCTACGGCATGACCGAAACCATCATGAATATCTCGAATCCTTACGATGGCGAACGTCGTCCGGGAAGCGTCGGATTTCCGCTGCCGGGCGTGCAAGCGCGCATCCTGAACGAAAATGGCCAGGAAGTGCCGAATGGAGAAACCGGCGAGCTGTATCTGAAGGGTCCGAACGTATTCGCTGGATACTGGCGGCGGGAGGTTGCCACCCGTGCCGCGTTCGTGGACGGCTGGTTCAAGACGGGGGATCTGGCCCAGCGATCGGAGGACGGTTATTACACCTTGTGCGGACGCCGTAGCGACTTGATCATCTCGGGCGGATTCAACATTTATCCGCGCGAGATCGAAGAGTTCCTGATGGAGCAGCCCGAGGTCGCGGAAGCAGCGGTTGCCGGCGAGCCGGATCACCGGCGCGGCGAAGTGCCGGTGGCGTATATCGTGCCTCGCGGTGCTGCTTGCGATACGGCGGCGCTCGAAGCCCTCTGCCGCGAAAATCTTGCTTCCTTCAAATGCCCGCGGCGCTTTATCGTGGTCGAAAAACTTCCCCGTAACGCGCTCGGTAAGGTGCAGAAACATCTTTTGGGAGCCGCGGCACAGTGAAGATCCTGATGGTGGCGTCGGAAGCCACTCCCTTCGCGAAAACGGGCGGTCTGGCCGATGTGCTGGGTTCGCTTCCGGCGGCGCTGGTTCGCTTGGGCGATGACGTCGGCGTGGTCATGCCCAAATACCGCGTTGCCGAAACCGGCGGAGCAGAGCGCGTGTGGGTTGCCATGCCGCTGTGGGTCGGTTCGCACGCGTACCTGGTGGACATCTATCGCCTGATTCACCGCGGCGTCAAATATTTTTTCGTCGATTGTCCGCCGCTTTACGATCGCGCGGAGATTTACGGAGACTATCCCGACGATCACATTCGCTTCGCTCTGTTGAGCCAGGCCGCCTTGGGCATCTCGCGCCACATCTTCCGTCCCGCGGTGCTGCACACGCACGATTGGCAAGCGGGCCTGTTGGCTCCTTACCTGCGGACCACCTTCGCGAGCGATCCCACCTTTTTCGGACTTCGCACACTGCTGACCATCCACAATCTGGGATACCAGGGAAACTATCCTGCCGCTGCTTTTGCGGATCTGGGTCTGGATCCGGGGCTATTCAATCCTAGCGGCCTCGAATTCTGGAATCGTGTGAGCTATCTCAAAGCGGGCATCGTCTGGTCCGACGCGATCAACACGGTGAGCCCAACGTATGCGCGCGAGATTCAGACTCCGGAGTATGGATTCGGCATGGATGATCTGCTGCGTGTTCATTCTAAAAAGCTCAGCGGGATTCTCAACGGCGTGGATTACGAGGAGTGGAATCCGGAAACCGGCCCCTATCAAACGGCGCACTATTCCGCGCGCGATCTTTCGGGCAAGCTCGCATCGAAAAAAGCACTGCTTGTGGAGATGGGTTTGCCACTCAATACCAGCCGCCCGCTGATCGGAATCGTCTCGCGTTTTGCCGATCAAAAAGGATTCGAGCTGCTGGAGGGCTTCGCTGCCTGGCTGGCGGATCACGATGTGGCGATTGTCGCGCTTGGCTCCGGGCAAAAGAAATATGAAGACATGTTTCGGGAGCTGGCCGCATTGCAGCCGGATAAATGCGCGGTGCGGATCGGCTACGACGACGCGATCTCGCATCGCATCGAAGCCGGCGCCGACATGTTCCTGATGCCGTCGCAATACGAGCCGTGCGGGCTTAGCCAGATCTACAGCCTGCGTTACGGTACTGTTCCGATTGTTCGGGCCACCGGCGGTTTGGACGATACCGTTGACGACTCGACGGGTTTCAAATTTGTCGAATACACTCCGGAAGCGCTCCAGGGTGCGATCGAGCAGGCGTTGGACGCGTTCGAAAAACCCGGTGCATGGATCGCACGGATGCGCCGGGGCATGGCGAAGGACTTTTCCTGGGACACGTCCGCGGCGGCGTACCAACGTTTAATGCGATCGCTATAGATGGAGCAGGCTAAAGCCAGCTCCACAGAATATCTATAACAATGTGCCCGATATCGCCACGACGATGCCCAGAACACCGAATATCAGGCTAATTACCGGAAACAACTTCTTGCGCGAGATAAAATACAGCGACGCCAGCACCACGCCGATTTCGAGCATCCCTTCGCCCAGGTCGTAGCGGAGAGCTTTCTCTTCGGTGTGGCGGGTTTCCTGCTCTTTTTTTGTAGCTTCGTCTTTTACTTCTTTGCTTTCCGTTTCGTATTTCTTCTGTTGGGTCTCGTACCGGGCGATGGTTTGCCCAGCATCGGGCTTATCGTGCCCCAGCACGTTCATCAAGTCGACGCCCAGTTCCAGGCTGTGAAACTTGATGCGATTGGATTGATACAGCGACCATTGATCGTTGGCCTCGGATCGCTCGACCACTGCTGCCGTGTGCGCGCGGTGAGACTGGATAGAGACCACCGCCAGACACACAGCCAACACAGCGGCCAGCACGCCAACCTTCTGTCCCAGGGGATCCGATTCCCCGCCTTCGGTCTTAATTTCGATTTCCGCCATAGCTGGTTAACAGGATACCGCTGGTCCAGGGGGGATAGCCCGGGAGTTGCATCTTTCAGGGCGAATCCCGCATCATAAGTAGCGGGCCCCCAGGGGGATACGAAGGAAACATGGCTGCTGAAAACACACTAACTTTTACCGACGGCGCTTTTGACCAGGACGTGCTGAAATCGGACACGCCCGTACTGGTGGATTTTTGGGCTCCCTGGTGTGGACCCTGCAAGGCCATGGGCCCCACGATCGATGCCCTAGCCAGCGAATACGCCGGCAAAGTAAAGGTCGGAAAGCTGAATACCGACGACAACCCGGGTACCGCCATGCGCTACGGGATCCGTGGCATCCCCACGCTGCTACTGTTCAAGGGCGGCCAGGTGGTCGATCAACGGGTGGGCGCGATGCCCAAGCCCGAAGTCCTCAAAATGATCGAGCCGCACCTGGCTAAGGTTAGTAGCTAAGCCTCGCTTAGCTTGTCACGGCCCCTTGCGCGGCTGAACCGACCGCATTCACATACTTCCGAAACACGCCTGTGGCGTATTTCAACTCGGGCGCCTTCCACGCGCTGAGCCGGGACTTCACCTCCTCGGGCGAAACTTCCAGGTCGATGGTTCGTTTCTCGAGGTCGATGGTGATCATGTCGCCTTCGTGAACGGCGGCGATGGGTCCACCGACGAAAGCTTCGGGAGCAATATGGCCCACCATGAATCCGCGTGTGGCTCCGCTGAAGCGGCCGTCGGTCAGCAGCGCCACACTATCGGCCAGTCCTG